>PPYE01433340.1_pt1 | contig 15200 bp, 10 predicted proteins | sample 1559881 | NCBI WGS metagenome assembly PPYE01 (sample SAMN08240022, study PRJNA423297) | Human gut metagenome, whole genome shotgun sequencing project. | reverse complement strand
AAAGGGGGTATTTTCTGGGAAAAGGGATAAGTGGCGGATGGAAAGGGATAGTTGCGATTAGGACAAGCATGGGGGCAGGAGATTTTTAAAAGCAAGGTTGGGAGTGAAAGCAAGAGGAGTTTACTGTTAAAGACCAAAGGACATTGCTTAAAAACTAACCTTAGGAGGCACTGTCCACCATTTTGTGTAGCTAGATGGAGAGTCCCGATCCCTTTTTGAAAGCCACCAATATTCAGTTCCACCCAAAGTCATATTCAAGCTACACACCATTCTAAAGTGGCTTGGACACCTCCTTAACAGAAGCTTCAAAATGAAAATCTCTCATAACTTATAAAATATGCGCTTATGTTTTTATACTTTTGCATTCATATTCAGAAAAGAAATTATATGCGACTCGGACTTTTAACCGCTTTCATCCTACTCCTGTCTTTTACTACTTCCTGTCAATATAAGGAAGCACAGCCCCACCCTGCATTTAAAGATTCCATTGTCCTCGTAACTCCAGTGGAACCGCAACCAATTACAAGTAAAAGCCAAACCGCCTTTTATCTGGATTCCATCGGTCTGATGAATATCGCCGAACTTGATTCTACATTCATTATCCGGCTCATGTACGCCACTCCGGACAATTTTACCGGTCAACTTCTTTATACTGATTTGAAAGAAGCATATCTTCACCCGGACGCAGCTAAAGCTCTTTTAGAAGCACATCTGTTACTTAAAGCCCAATATCCCAGCTACCGCCTGATAATTTATGATGCAGCACGCCCGATGTCCGTACAGAAAAAAATGTGGGATGTGGTAAAAGGGACCTCCAAGTATATGTATGTATCTAACCCCTCACGAGGAGGAGGTCTGCATAATTATGGATTGGCAGTAGATATCAGCATAGCCGATTCACTAGGACATCCGTTACCCATGGGGACAGAAGTGGACTATATGGATGCAGCATCACACATAACAAATGAAGCAAAATTAGTAAGAGAAGGAAAAATAACGCAACAAGAACGAGAAAACCGAATTCTACTAAGACAAGTTATGAAAAGTGCAGGATTTCGTGCACTTCCCAGTGAATGGTGGCACTTTAACCTATGCAGCCGAGACGAAGCCAAACAGAAGTACAAACTCATAAACTAAAGTAAGATATGTATCTTTCTCCGGAAACCATCTTGTTTATCCGGGAGCATCGCAATGACGATGTACACTCCCTGGCATTACAAGCAAAGAGATATCCTCAAGTGGACATGTCTCTGGCTATCGTTCAGATAGCCGGATGGCAAGCTACCGTTTCTAAAATACCAAGTTGGCATGCAACAGAAGGACTTTTATATCCGCGCCATCTATCATTAGAGCAATGTTCATCGGAAGTTACCGCACTCTACAAAGCTTCACTGGTACATGGAGAAGGGTTAGTCGATCTGACCGGCGGATTCGGCATTGATTGTGCCTTTCTCGCTACTCAGTTCAAAACAGTCACCTACATAGAACGCCAGGAGGAACTTTGTGAACTTGCCATGCACAATTTCCCATTACTGGGGCTGAAACATATTCGGGTACAAAATGGCGACGGAGTGGAATATCTACAACAGATGCCGGCTGTAGACTGTATTTTCCTGGACCCGGCACGCCGCAATGAACATGGTGGAAAAACAGTAGCCATATCCGACTGTGAACCCAACGTAGCCACATTGGAAAAGTTACTACTCGAAAAGGGTAAGCAGGTAATGATTAAACTTTCACCCATGCTCGATCTTTCCTTGGCTATACGAGATATGCAGCACGTATCCGAAGCCCATATCGTCTCAGTCAACAACGAGTGCAAGGAGCTTCTGTTACTACTCCGGCCCGGTGATGATTCTCCGGAGATTCCATCTGCAATGTCTCAGCCCATCGTCTGCATCAATTTTGCAAACCAGGAAATACAACGTTTTGTTTTCACCCGCGAATCAGAACAAGCCACCGAGTGTTCATACACCCACGAAATAGGAACTTACCTGTATGAACCCAATGCCTCTATTCTCAAAGCCGGTGCTTTCCGCAGCATCGCTTCTTCGTTTCATCTGAGTAAACTTCACGCCAACAGCCATCTCTACACCTCAAACGAACGAATAGAAAAGTTTCCGGGACGCATCTTCCGGATAACCGGTTACTCGAGCCTCAACAAGAAAGAATTAAAAAATATTTTAAACGGATTAGATAAAGCGAATATCACCACCCGCAATTTTCCACAATCCGTAGCCGAATTACGGAAACGACTGAAACTAACCGACGGAGGTGATATCTATCTGTTTGCTACTACTTTGAACGATGAAAGAAAAATCATCATCCGGTGTGAGAAAGCATAAAATGAGGAGAGGCAACGTCGTCCCGACGCTGCCTCTTTCTCTCAATCAATTTATAGAAACTGTTTGTCCCAACGAATATATTTCATCTGATTGTCCATAGGGCTTTTCTTTCAACATCCCCTGGACCTTAACCACAATCCTATATTTGGATTCAGGTTCTTTCAGTGTATATTCCCACGAAGTAGGTTCACCTTCCAAAGAAATCTGATGCTCCAGCACCGCCCCTTTGTAAACCTGAACATAAACGGATAAAGGACGTTGTATCTCTTCCGGAATCGCTGAAGGTAGTTTCCACTCCAACACCGCATCATTATCAGGTGTCAGTGACGATTTCAAATCGGTCACCGGAGGTAAGGAAACTCCATCTTTAAAATCAATGATATCGCGATCCTGGCAACCTGTGACGGCAAGTATACAAAGCATCACAGAAAAAAAGTATAATATTCTTTTCATAATCGTCTGTTTTTTATTAGTAACCCGGATTCTGTATATAATTTCCTTTCGCCCAGTTCATCTGTTGCTGAGGAATAGGTTTATATTCATCTCTTCCCGCAACAAAGACAGCATTATTCATCCAAGAGAAACGGGTTTTCTCTTTTTGGAAGTAAGCATTCATCGTAGGCTCCAGGATTCCCCATCTTTGCAGATCGAAGAAGCGTCTTCCCTCACATGCTGTTTCAAGACGATTCTCAAACATCAATGCTTTCCATGCATAGTCTTTGGTCCAAGCAGCCTCATCGGTATACAAGCTGACCTTATAATTCATGTAAGGAGTACCATCTGCCATCAACAAGCGAATTCTACTGTTATTAGCACGTTCGCGCAGCTTATTAATGATAGGACGAGCTTCTTTGTGACGATCCAACTGAATCAGGATCTCAGCTTTCCACAACAAGACTTCAGCATAACGAATTTGCTTCACATTCATCGAATTACGGTTTACAATGATACAATCGCAACCGGCAGGAACCAACTCTTTAACAGATTTCAAATAACCATAATCACCAGGGCTTCTGGAAGCCTTTTCCTCGTACAGCAAATCCGGATTATATTTATAAGGATATCCCGGGATAGCCGCCGTATGACTCAAACGAGGGTCAAAGCTATTTTCATCGAAATACTCTTTGTATCTTCCTTTCATTTCCGCATCGTTAAACGTATCGAACAAAGGCAATCCGTCTGTACCGGTTCTGAAGGCATTTGCCATATTAAAGCTCATCTTATGGAAGTCACAACATGGGAAATAAGGTTCCCAGGAAGGAGCATTCAATTCTGCACCATTGTTTGTATTTCCTCCGCTTGATGTTCCGTCGTTGATAGAATACTGGATTTCCCAAATTGCTTCTTTGGTAGCATTATCATATTCCGGCAAGAAATTTTCGGCAAAATCTTCACACAAGCCTACGTTTCCACCTTCTTGATCAGTGATCTCGTTGATATAAACCAAGGCACGTTCCAGAATCTTCTTATCCACTTCGACTACCTGATGTCTTGCATCCTGCTTGTACGCCATGAACAATAAAGCTTTGGCAGCCATTGCACGTGCGGCATTCTTGTTGATACGACCTATCTCCTCTTGTTTTTCAGGCAACAGTCTGACAGCCTCTTCCAAATCGGCAACAATGTGTTCCCACAAATATGTATCATCAGTACCATTGGGGCGGTTCGAAATATTAGTCACATCTTCCACCGTTCTTCCGTTCTCTTCATCCACCCAAGGAATGTATCTCCACAGAGTCTTCATAAAGAAATAGGTAGCTCCGCGCAAGAATTTCACCTCACCGGTACGTACACCTTTCAACGGATAGTTTTCATCAGTAACTTTAGACAAGGCATAGAGTGCTAGGTTGTATCTGGATATCGCTACATATCCTTTGAACCAAGGTCCGTCATTGTTCCCTACATTGGCAGTTACAGAAGAGAAAACTTCCATATCGTGCCAGGCCGACTGGTCACTTACACCCGATCCGCCTTTGTAAGCATCATCCGATCGGATAGAACCATGCATCCACCATGCATGAGCTTCCGACCAGGGCAGATAAGGAATCAGCGAATAGCACGGAGTCACAAAATCATCAATATGTTCGGGCTTTCCTAATAATAAATCATCAGCCAGCACCCCTTTAGGGTTAATATTCAATTGGTCGGCACAGCTCGTCACCAATAAGGAAAGCAAAAGGGCTGATGACAGAAATAAACTATAAAAGGTTTTCATACTATTTCTATTTAAAAGGTTATATTAACTCCGACTGTAGCGGTAAATGGAATGACATAGCCAAAGTCGCGGATTTCAGGATCGGGACCTGAGAAACGATTGCTATCCCACCATTTCTTGATAGTGAATACATTGTTAGCCGAAACATAGGCACGCAAGCGGCTGATCATTGCTTTCTTCACCATACTTTCCGGGAAAGTGTATCCCAGCTCTATCGTTCTCAACTTCAAGTACGAACCGTCTTTGAGGAAATACGTAGACGTACGCTTTTCATCATTGGTGTTACGAGTAGACAGAGCCGGAATGTTAGAGTCCGGATTCTGAGGAGACCAAGCATTAAATACACCTTTCAAGTGGTTGGTATTATTCACATCCTGAATGTTCCAGAAGTCACTGTATTCAATCCATGAATCCCAAACATCTCCGCCATGCACACCCTGGAAGAAGAGAGCTAAGTCTACATTCTTATACGAAGCCTGAAGATTCAAACCATAAGTAAAGTCCGGGTCACTGACACCAATCCATGTACGGTCGTAGTCCTGAGTGATACGTCCGTCTCCGTCAAGGTCTTTATAGCGAATGCGTCCCAAACCTTTTCCTGCCTGCTGCGGTGAATTGTCCACCTCTTCCTGTGTCTTGAAGATTCCGTCTGCCACGTATCCGTATATAGAGTTACGGGGGCGTCCGATGATATCATCCAACATACCGTTTCCACCATATACACTTCTCACATTGTCCGGCAATTCAGTAATCTTATTCTTGAAAGTCGCGATGTTTCCCGTAATGCTATAATTAAATCCCGATGGAAGACTGTTCCGGTATGTCAGCAAGATTTCAACTCCACGGTTTTCCATACTCGGACCATTCACATAAGTATCTCCACCTTCACCGAATGCACCGATATAAGGGGGCAAATAAAGCATATCGGTTGTCTTCTTATAAAAGTAATCGATTGTTCCGACCAGGCTCTGGTTGAAGAAACCAAAATCGATACCGTAGTTGGTCTGTGTTACAGTTTCCCATTTCAATGTCGAATTACCGGTGAGATATTTACGGAAACCAGACTGTAGAGAACCGCTTTCCTGTCCGTTCATAGCATAAGAAGTTCCGTTATAATCGGCTACATAACTACTTTGCAGGTATCCGCTAGGAATGGCCGAGTTACCATTACGTCCCCAACTGAATCTCAGCTTCAGGTCCGAAAGAAAATCTACATTCTCAAGGAACGGTTCATTCTTAATTCTCCATCCCAAAGAAAATGCCGGGAAGACTGCCCAACGGTTATCAGCACCGAACTTGGAAGAACCATCATAACGTAATGTTGCCGATGCCAGATATTTGGAAGCATACGAATAGTTGAACTTACCGAAGTATGACAACAGAGCATAAGCATCACCCGAACCGGTAGCCTCTGTAATCTTGTCACCAGTAGCCGAACTTAAAAAAGCATAGTCTCTGTCTTCCAGAGTCAAACCGTCTTTACGTGCATAGAATGCTTCACTTTCAGCTTTCGTAAATTCCATTCCGACTACAGCTCCTATCGAGTGTTTTCCGAATTGCCCGTTATAGTTGATCTGGTTGGTCCACTGGTATTCCAGGAAATGAGTCTGATCGTTGCGGACATAGTTGAACTTTTCATCACGGCCCGAACCGTCTGCTTCACTCCATTTTTTATCGACTGCACGATAATATGAACCACGATAATCTACACCGAATGATGTTCTCAGGTTCAAACCTTTGATAATCATCAAATCGGCATACGTATTACCAATTACCTTCAGGAACTTATTGACATTGTCTTTCCCCAGAATAAGGTCCTTCACCGGATTACGATAGTCATCCATACCCACATCGAGAGAAGCACCACCCCAACCACCGGTTTCGGTATATACAGGAATGATAGGGGGTTCATTTGCAGCAAGCTGTGTATGGTTGGCTTCACGATAATTCATATAGTTCAACTCCAGGTTTTCACCTACTTTCAAACGACCATTCAATAAGTCATACTCCGAGTTCAAACGAGCCGAATATTTTTTCCAGAAAGTTTCAATCTGAATACCTTCTGTGTTTTCATAACCCAGGTTGAAGAAAGTACGTGATTTATCAGTACCACTCGATACTGAAATCTGATGGTTCTGCGATACTCCGGTACGAGATATTTCATCGATCCAGTTAGTATCGGCTGAGCGCATAGTCTGAGCTGTATTCAGCCATTCCACCGGTTTCACGGAATTAAGTACCGGATAACCGTTGCTGTCATAACTCCAGTCATAATCGAAGAAACGGACGCTTTGCTTGATTTCACCAAGTTTATCGTCGTTTGCATACGCTTGCCAGATGGCACGTCCATACTCATCGGTATTCAACAGGTCGGGTTTATTAACCCATTTAGAGAACTGTACACGACCTTCGTAACTAATCTTCGATTCACCCTTTTTACCCTTCTTTGTTTCGATGATAATCACACCACCGGCAGCTCTCGAACCATAAATACTGGCCGAAGCCGCATCTTTCAGCACCTGAATCGATTCAATATTCGCTGGGTTGATATCACGCAGGTTATAGTCTCCTGCCAATCCGTCAAGTACGATCAGCGGGTTAGGCTGCGCATTCAGTGACGTAAGTCCGCGAATCTGTATCGAAGCATTTCCCCCAGGGCTACCATCTGTAGTAATAAATACACCCGGCAATTTTCCCTGTAAAGACTTCAATGCATTAGTCGAAGGATTCTGAGCCAAATCCGAAGTGTTGGCCATAGCAACCGAACCGGTAAGATCAGCTTTACGCTGTGTCATATAACCGGTCTGGATCACTACTTCGCCCAACATCGTGGCATCATCGGCCATCACCACATCAATCTGACTCAATCCTTTCACTGCTTTCTCCTGTGTAGCCTTTCCGATAAACGAGAATACCAGAATATCTTTATCGGAATTCACATCGACCGAATACTGGCCATTCAAATTTGTAATCGTACCCTTCGAAGTACCTTTTACCGAAACGTTTACTCCAATTAACGGATCACCTGTTTCCTTTTCGGTCACCGTACCCGTAATGACTTTCGTCTGGCTGATATCCAGATTGCCCGCGTATGCCATCAATGTCCCCGAGGACAAGACAACCACCCAGACCAAAAGCCTTCTCAACACTTCTTGCAGCCAGTCACTTCCGGAGGCCACAAGGCAAGGTCTTTCATGTTTCATATTCACCAATTAGATTTAATTAAAAATTTAAATAATACTATCATATGTTTTTCAGTCTGCCGAAGCCTCAACAGCAGGCAGCAACTGCCGGCGGGCTTCTTCAATACCTGAAGTTCCAAATACCTGTGCCTCCGGATCGCCATACCAATAAATAGTAGTGGCATAATCGGCCTCACCTCGTTTCCATCCCAGCATTTCAATATCGAACTTAAAGCTCTTATTGAAAGGAATACCATCCAGATGGCGGGTGCGATAGAAAGCATTATAACCGTGAGAGCTTTCCAAATCGGCTCTCGGGGCTCCTCCAAATGGAGTATAGAAAGGCACTACCGGTGCCCATGAACTATTGTAGTAATCTTCTGTGCCTGTACCGAAATGTGATGGGAAAGTATCGTCGTCCACCCAAATCTTTTCATCACCTTCACCATACCACAACGGGGCATGATTATAAAGTGAAAGTAAATCGCCTTTGTAGACACCTCTACCTTTCAGGGTAGCAAAGTTCCATTCTACACATTGGTCGGCCTCTTCAGGTTTATCGTGGATATAGATACCATTTTCCTGTCTCCATGAAGCATAGAAATACAACGAACGATCTTTATTCCACTTTAATGGAGCTACATTCACCTCCATTGTAGCAGCAACCGACCGGGAAGAGAGGTTAAGCACTTTCAGCACACCATCTTTTTGATAAGGCATCAACCAACGACTGGAGATATTTCCTTTTCCATCGGATGTCAGATACCAGCTATCTACCTTGGGGGCACCCATACCACCTCCGGAGAAGTCACTCAACGGTACCCATACGGTCTGCTTTCCGTCAAACCCGGCACTGAACACCAATTCCCGCATCAACTGGGCATATTGTTCAGGATTATCGATACGAATATTGAACTTCACTTCGTATACCGCATTTTCGCCTGCAGGCAGAGGGATGACCAATGAATCGGAAGGAAGAATACTCTTCTCCTCCCGGAGGATCTCACCTTTACGGCCGGCTACCGGCTGAAGAAGACGGTTGTCTACTTCGGCAATCTTCTGTGCCGCTCTCTCCACTACCTCCTTAGAAAAAGTCTCTACCTGTGTGCCTTCGGGATATTTACGGAAGTTGATGTGATAATACTTGGGAGTCGGATTCACTCCCGGCTCGTCTTCGAATGTCACTTTACACCCACGGGCATAAGGGATAGGCAGGAACAAGGTATTTCCTCCTTTACCTTCGGGCGTATAGCTGGTGTGTGCCTGTAACATTCCCTTTCCCAATCCGGGTACATTGATCCGCATCAGGTCATAAGCCGGAATGATCCAGCCCGGTTGATCAGAACCATCAAAATAAAACCGCCATGTACCCCGCTTGTCAATGGTAGTAATCCAGATACGAGTGATCGCTCCAGGTCCGACTTCGTCGAACATCACTTTCTCAATGCGGCCTGCCACCGTATCTACCCGTTTGATTCCAAACCCGTCACTATTGGCAAACCAACCGGCAGAATCGGGTGATACTGATGCACGGTCGTAGCTACTTTCCTGACGACAGGTATAAGAGGGAACCGGATACAGCGCCTGTTCCTCCACCGATACCATTTCGTCCAACAACGTTTCCAGCGTTACCGGCTTATCCGACACCTGGGAACTACATCCCCACGAGCAGAACAAGAGTCCTGCACAGACGGACCACCATAGATTTCTTTTACTTTGTTTCATACTTATATCCAATTTTGTGTTTATTATATTTTCGAGAAAGCATGTTCTTCTTTCACATTCTCCTCAGCCTCTTTATCCACTCCCAGCTCTTTTTCTATTGCCTCCAGTGACTTGCCCTTGGTCTCGGGCACACAAAACAAAATGAATGCGAATGCAGCAATGCTGAAAATGGCAAAGATTCCGAAAGCAACCGATCCGCCCAAGTTATTCAGTATCCAGGGGAAAAACTGAACGGTGAGAAAAGTACATAACCAGCTGATTCCGGTGGAGAGTGACATAGCTGTTCCACGAATACGAGAAGGGTAAATCTCGGAAGTCACCACCCACATCAAAGGTGCCAGTGAAGCGGCAAAGAATCCGATATAGCATAACACGGCTATTAAGGCACCGATACCATTGGCTGCCGGAACTACGAAAGTGTAAACCAGGTACAGCAATGAGATGCCCATCCCCAGACTTCCGCAAAGAAGCAGAATCTTACGCCCTACTTTATCGACCAGCCACACAGCAATCAGGGTAAACAGCAGATTCACCACTCCCACCAGGATAGATTGCACAAGGGCAATATCCCCGGCAACACCTGTCATCTCGAAGATGGAAGGTGCATAATTGATGATGACGTTAATACCCGTGATTTGCTGTAAGGCGGCCAGTATAGAACCTATGAAAACCACTTTAGCCAAGTTACCCTTAAACAATTCAGTTACCTTTATCCTATCTCTACCTTCTTGTGTGTTTGTGTCGGACACGGTCATCTCACCGGCTTCCAGGTTCAGTTTACTGGCCACCTGCCTGGCTCTACCTGCTTTTCCACGAGCCGAAAGCCAACGTGGGCTCTCAGGCAATATACCCAATAACAACAGATAGGCCACACTAAAGAAGAACGGGAATCCCAACATCAGGCGCCAGTTCCGCTCATAGTCCAGCAATATATAATCTACAATGTAAGCAATTAGAATTCCTATCACAATAGCCAACTGATTGTAGGAAACCAGTGTTCCCCTCAGCCGGGCAGGAGATATTTCAGATATATAAATAGGTGCTACGGCAGAGATCACTCCGATACCCAGCCCGCATATCAGGCGAAAAACCAGCAGTGAAACCAAATTACCGGATAATGCGCAGCCCAAAGAAGAAACAATAAAAAAGACAGCTGACGAGAACATGACTTTCTGTCTGCCATAACGGTCGCTAAAACCTCCTCCCAGCAAAGCACCGCAAAGGCAACCTACGGTCAGAATACTTACCACCAATCCCAAAGCCATATCATCCAACATAAATTGTTCCTGTAAAAAAGGAACGGCTCCGGAAATACCTGCCATATTTAACCCTACAATCAATCCACCAAAAACGGTGATAAAAGTATATAGGAATAAAGGTTTGTTCTCTCTGTTCATTTCGAATCTAAATTTATAGTAGTTATACGATGTGTGATTGTTGATGCAATGTTAGCCAGAATAGTCCGGAAGAGGTATAACACAGGAAACAAACGATATAAAGATAGTAACATCTGGCAGAAATAGTGAAAAGCTATCAATACGGTTACCTGAAGATGTAACGAGAAAGGTAACCGTTGTGATAAAGAGTTCTTCACTAGAATCTTTTCATCGCAAATGACACAGATTAACCCAAGACATTATTAATAACACGGACCAGTTACTGTATTTCAGGTTGTCATCGCCTCCGATGGAGTAACTTTATAAAGCGTACGGAAACATTTAGTGAAATAAGCAGGCGAGGTGAAACCGGTCATATAGGCCACCTCACTGATATTGTATTTCCGGCTTTTGAGTAAAAGCATTGCTTTGTTAAGTCGGTAATTCCGCAAATAGTCGGTAGGAGAAACACCGAACAGTGTTTTCATCTTCCTATAAAGGTGTACCCTCGACAATCCCAGATGCTCGCTCAAGTCCTCAATACTGAAATCGGAGTTTTCGTATTGTGTATCGACAATACTCAGCAGCTTATCCCTGAACAACTCGTCCACCTTCATCAGTTTGCATACCTCCACATTGTCCATCGTACCGGCCTGAAGGTTCTTCATATAAATTTCCTTCATCTTCTGCCGTTCCGCTATAATGTTGATGATACGTATTTTCAGGAAATCAATATTAAATGGCTTCGGAATGTATTCATCCGCTCCTTCGGCAATGCCGTAGATGCGCTGGCTGTCTTCGGACAAGGCTGTCAGCAGTATGATGGGGATATGGCTGAAAGCAAGATCGTTCTTCACCCGGTTAACCAACTGGAACCCATTCATACCGGGCATTAATACATCGCTCAGAATCAAGTGAAAAGCATCACCCTGTCCCAACAAGTCCAATGCTTCATTACCATTACCTGCCACTTCTACCTGAAAATTGGCGGACAGCTCTTTCCGTAAGCTATATCGTACATCGGGATCGTCTTCCACGACCAGGACATGGTAATCATAGGTTTTAGAAAGCATTTCGTTGACCACCGTCGTATCCACCTCCATATCGTGATAACTGAGATTGAAGCGATCGGTCTCTTCCAGTATATACTCGTGTGTATAGTGAGCGATATCTTTATAAAGCCGGACGCTGAATAAAGTATACTCTCCCGGTTGACTCTCTGCACGGATTTCACCGTCATGCAGGTCGACATACTCTTTTGAAAGATTGAGTCCAATGCCAAAGCCTACTGTACCGAAAGTCTTATTACCGGTATAGAAGCGTTCAAACAGGTGTTCCATACTCTCTTTTGAAATTCCCCGCCCGTGATCCTCCACTTCCAGCAGGACAGTTTCCGCTTCACCGGTAATCCGGACAGAAATATCTCCCCCACTATCCGAATATTTAAAGGCATTCGAAATGATATTTACCAACACCTGCTCTATCTTATTGACATCTATGTAAATGTTCAGTTCGTCAATATTGGTAGAGAACCGGTAATGAATCTGCTTCTCTTCGGCAATACCGGTAAAGTAGTCGAAAACTTCCCTTACCATACCGATCAAATCTACCTGACGCAAAATCAATTTCATCTTATCGTTGTCGATTCTTCGGAAATCGAGTATCTGGTTGACAATCCTGTAGAGCCGGTCTACATTCCGTTTCATCAAAGCCACGTCTTCTTGAATAGAAGGATCGAGCTTGGAGTTCTTTATCAATTTATTGACCGGTCCAAGTATCAGTGTAAGAGGAGTACGGATTTCATGGGAGATATTGGTAAAAAATTGTAGTTTCTGGTTGGAGATATTCTCAATCTGGCTATTCTTGACAGCCAGTTCTTCTTTTTGAGCTTCTACAAGCTGATTTTTATCATGCAGTTCTTTATTCTTATTTTTAACCCGGAGGTTCATGTACATTACATATCCCAGCAAAGGGATAATGAGCAACATCAATGCCAAAATCAGGATAGTAGAGTTGCGCAGGAACTTGAAACGAGACAATAAATTATCTTCTTCCTGCTTCTGCCGGTTGATTCTTTTCTGGTAGTGGTTGAGTTGTTCGGACTGTGCCAAAATGGTCTTCGCATTCCCCCGATTGATAATGGCAGTGTTCAATACATAGTTTTTCTTCACCTTTTCTCCATTAATAATCTGCATGGCCACCTGAATGGAAATAGCACCTCCGGTAGGGTACTGGAACGAGGCTTCCAACTTCTCATCGGCTACGGCTTGCAATCCGGCACCGTCACCATATACCCCGTCGATACCTATAAACCGGATACGTTTGCCGGACACGGAATCACGCTTCATGATGACGTCCCGGGCAGCAAGCGCCATCACGTCGTTGTGGGCATAGACCAGATCGATGTCGGCAAAAGTAGCTAACCTGTTGACAGCGTCATAAGCACTGTTATAATGCCATTTTCCAAAAACCTGAGTCACCTGAAAATTCTTATCACTACGAAGATGATCGATAAATCCATCATGACGCTCCATAGCAGGCGACGAACCTTCCAGTCCCCATATCTCGAGTATTTTGGAGTTGGGGGGCAATTGTCCGTTAATGTATTCACCAATGGCAGAACCAATGTTGTAATTATTGGCACCGATAGAGACCGTATATTCATCCGATTGTATCTTACGGTCGTGAATAATGGTAGGAATACCTTTCCGATAAGCTTCTACAGCCACATCGGTAATGGGAACAGCCTCGTTAGGCGAAATGATGAGTACATCCACGTTCTGGGAAATCAATTTCCGAATCTGAGATACCTGTCTGCTGCTGTTGTCCATAGCATTATATACCACCAACTCTACGTTGCGGTAATTGGAGGCCTCAATCTGCATTTCGAGCAATACGGCTTCGCGCCAGGAATTTAAAATAATAATATACGATTACAGTATATAATATATATACTCTTATAATCAGCATATTATATTTTTATTTTATTGCTCTATATATCTTTATATTGTGCATTATTGCGTTTATGTTGTGCAAAAACGATATATTTGCACAACTGTAATTTAAAACAAAATGGCCACAATTAAAGCATTTATCCGAACCAAAAAGAAAGATAAAGAAACTTTCATCCGGTTTCGCATATCCGATGGGCGCAACGTCCAATTGTATCATGTTTCAGAACTGAAAATACTCCCTTCTCTTTGGGATGAAAAAAGAGAGCAGTATAAGGCTAAATGCGTTGTTAGGACGGACGAGCGCATACGGCTTAATACCGCCGTTGCAGAGCGCAAAAAGTTGCTTCTCACGCTTTACGATTCAACACCCGGTATAACCAGTAGTAGGTTGGATTCTTTGGTGGACGAATGTATACACCCCGAAAAGCACCCGGAGAAAAGGGATGACTTCTTTTCTTTGATGGAGTTATGTTTGCAAAAGAAAAAACTATCCAAACTTCGAGCAAAAGATTTTCGTACGCTTATGTACATATTAAAGCGGTATGAAATGTTTGTTTCAGCCTACAAGGGAAAACCTTTTAAGCTAAGGAGTTGGTGAGAAAATACCGGGGTATAGACATTAAAGGTCGTTTATTTCCATTCGTTTGGGCCCAAAGTTATAATAATAGCATAAGAGAAGTTCTTCGCCTGTGTGGTGTAGCCCGCCCTGTCACCATAATAAACTCTGTGACCGGCGAAGAGGAAAAGCGGCCTATTTATGAAGTTGCTTCTTCCCACATGGCGCGTCGCACTTTCATCGGTAATCTTTATAAGAAAGTCAAAGACCCTAATCTGGTGGGATCTTTGTCCGGTCATTCAGAAGGAAGTAAGGCTTTTGCAAGGTATAGAGAAATAGACGATGATATAAAGCGTGAATTGGTAGACATGATCGAATAAATAATATTGCCTGCGTTTCTCAACGCAGGCAATAGCTACTGAATACTAAGCATGAAAATCATTTTACTTCTTCTCTAAGAAATAGTTTTTTAACTAACTAAACTTCACATCATGCTATAGAGGGGATTTAAAATGCCGATCTGAAACAAACCTTACCCCTCTGTTCTGGGTTGATACACACTAAAACTAATCATAAAGGAATAAAATCTGTTTCACAACAGTGCAATAGTTATTACCTGGATTCCAGCTACCAGCGTTCATTCAAGCGGTTCGTGAATAATATTGCCCCCGTTTCCCAACGTAGGCAATATGCACTACACTTTGCTCGGCATGAAAAATCTCTACTTTTGACTTTAGGACAACATAGAAACAAACGCTTTGGCGCTGTTATGCAAAAGGAGAGAATAAGTCGGCGCGTTTTCAATGTCTGCGGTCTTTTTCTTGGTTTTCCTTTGTGCATAAATTGC
>PPYE01413771.1_pt1 | contig 15200 bp, 19 predicted proteins | sample 1559881 | NCBI WGS metagenome assembly PPYE01 (sample SAMN08240022, study PRJNA423297) | Human gut metagenome, whole genome shotgun sequencing project. | reverse complement strand
CTCTCTCTCATGGTGAAACGCATGCATTATGAGATATGCACATTATCTCGCTAATTAATTTCAATATCCATCATCTAACTAAAGAATACTGACTCACTGGTTCAGCGACGATGCGTTTTTACCCTTGCGTTCCCACTCGCCGCGTCGGCGGTCGGAAGGGTCTCCGTCTCGCAATCAGCGACCTTGTAACCGTATCTGATGACTGTAGGTTAAACCAACCCACAGCCATGAGCACGTTAACGTAGTACTATACTAATTACTTAACATGCTCACGTATTTCTATCTGCGTCTTAGAATTATTTAATGTAGTCATATGTTAATGTGCTAATATATGACTACGCTATTCAGAAAGGGGAGAACATGGCGACGAACATCCTGCTAGTCAACCAGAAGGGCGGCGTCGGCAAGACGACGTTCGCCGACGAGATCGCCTGGGGTCTCGAGCGCCGCGGCCACAAGGTCGGCTTCGGTAACCTGGACCCTCAGGGCGGAGCGAACCACGAGAAGGGACTGCTCGACGACGAGGACGCCGTGAACGTCATCGACACGCCGGGATTCCTGAGCGATGACACCGCCGAGTATGCCAAGAACGCGGATATCGCGATTATCCCGGTGCAGCCCGGCACGCTGGGCCTGAAGCCCATGAAGCGCACGATCAAGGTCATCACCGAGGCCAATCCCGACTTGTCGTACGCAATCATCGTCAACAACTTCGCCGGCAACCAGACGGTCGACCGCCAGTTCCTCGAACTCCTCGAAGCCGATGGCTTGCCCGTGCTGGGCACCGTTCCGACCGCAGCGGCCTTCAAGCAGGGCGCGGCGTTGGGAAAGCCTGTGTACGAAATCGCCAAGAACGGCAAGGCCGCCCAGGCGATTGAAAACATCCTGAACGAACTGGAAGAGGTGCTGTAAGTGGCGAAGTTCAAAAAGGCGACCTCATACTTCGACATCGCAGCGGAGAAGGCCGAGGAGAGGCAGCAGAAAATCGTTGAGAGCGCATCTGAGACCCAGAAACCGGCTCCTCAGGTACGGAAAGCCGGGCGCCCAAAAAAGGGCCTTGAAGGGGCATCTGAGAGGCTTGTACAGCTGTCTGTCTACGTTCCCGAGAGCTACCGCAAGCGATTGAAGCAGGTCGCCCTTGAGGAAGACAAGTCCGTATCGGATATCGCTCGGGAGCTTTTCGATCGCTATCTGGCCGAAAAAGAACTCTAGTTGAGTTAACGGGTACCGAAGGGTGCCCGTTTTTCTTTTACCTTGGCCGCTGAGAGCCGATTTAAAGCCCCGTTTTATCTATCAGCGAGAAAACGGTCGGACCTCACCGATAGGACGTCTTATTTTCGATTCTGTAGCTCCCTGCAGGTAATTGAAGTGAGTGACCAAATGTCGGTATCAAGATCAACCGGAAAACGGATTCGGCGAGTCCATGCCGAATTGTAGGCTTACAGCCACGTGTAGGCAGTCGCCCGGTGAGCGGAGCGAGGCCGGCGCTGAGGGCTGACAGCGACGTAGTCGGGGAGTTGGGGCGTTAGCCCCCACACTTTTGGCCGAAGGCCATGCCAAGGAGCCGAAGGTGACGCGGAGTGAAGCGCAGCCGAACGGAGGGCAAGGAGGCGTAGCCGACGCGCAGGGAGCCGTAGGCGACCGGAGAGCGAGCGTAGCGAGCGCCAAGGAGCGGCAGCGACGCGGAACGAACGTAGTGAGCGGAGGGCAAGGCCGATAGGCCGCGCAGGGAGCTTCAGCGACCGGAGCCTATCTATATCTATTTCTAATTCTATAGCTCTACTTAATTGGAATATTCCTACAGGAATATCGATTTGCAGTCTGACCTTGTATCTCTTACACATGTTTCTTTATTCCATACGGAATATTTTTTATTCCAAACGGAATATTTTTTATTCCATACGGAATAATTATTCCAGGGGGAATATTCCATACGGAATAATTATTCCAGGGGGAATATTTTTTTATTCCATACGGAATAATTATTCCAGGGGGAATATTTTTTATTCCATACGGAATATTATTCCAAGGGGAATATTCCAAACGGAATATTTTTTTATTCCATGCGGAATATTATTCCATACGGAATATTTTTTTATTCCAAACGGAATATTATTCCAAGGGGAATATTCCATACGGAATATTTTTTTATTCCATGCGGAATATTATTCCAAGGGGAATATTTTCGTTCGGCAAAAAAGGGGGCCGGAAGATGTCCAGCCCCCTTGAGATTTTCAGTCCTCTTTCGGATCCCATCCGGCCTCACGCGCTTGAATATCGAGCTGAGCCCAAACGATGACCCACACCCCATCAGTCTTCATGATGATGCCTCGATGAGCCAGCTCGCCCAGAGCTTTCGATACAGTCGGCTGAGTCGAACAGACTTTTTTTGCGAGCTTGTCCTGACGCATGAAAAGACCTTTTGTAAGCTCTTTTCCGTTGGCATCCTTCCTATTAGGCCCTTTGGACGTCTGAAAGGAGCAAATCATGATTAGGATCGCAAGCTGGACGCGATTCTTCGCGACTGCGAAGAATGAGTCGTAGGATGGCCTGTTGATTCCACTCAGGATCTCGCTCTTCGCAATCTCATCCTGCCGAACGTCAAGCGCCGACTCCATCTCGCTAGGCGTCTCGGCCTGGTCGGCAATCGATGGAGCGTCCGTATCTGTAGGCCACGGGACGCCACGGCCTTTTTGCGGTTTGTAGCTACTTGTACTCATGTTGATGCCTCCGGTGCGAGGCTATCCAACCCAGTTGCCGAGCGTGACCATAATATTTTGGTATTATGGCAACAGAAGTGTCCACAGCACGCCTTTGCGTGCTAAAATGCAGACAACAACAGGCTGAACAGCCAATTCTGATTTGAAGAAAGTCCCTCTTGCTTGGCGGCGTGGGGACTTTTTTCATATCCAAACTAAATCTGACGATACTGGTCCTCATGGTTGGCGATGTATTCCTGAAGAGCGAGGATCACATACGCCGACTTGCTGATGCCAATATCTCGAGAAATCTTATCGATCTTGCTATAAAGCACCGTCGGCAGGGTCAACATCATCCGTTTAGTCATCGGCTTGTCGTTGCTCTGCGCCATACTTTTACCTCCTTTCGTATATCTTGAGTGGCATGATATCACAATATACGAAAGTGTAAACAATCACAGGTAAACGGTTTGAACTCTAGTACTACTGTACACGGTTCCCTGTGCCGCAAATAGAAGCTGTCGTTTTTTAGTGGCCCCTATGGGTTGAGATAACCCATAGCAGACAAAATTGCCAAAAGGGACACAGCAAATTGTCGAAAAGGGCACAGTGAAACGCCCCTGGAATCAGCTGTTACGATAAAAACGGGGGGGGTAACTCCGCGGACACGGCCTAGCGCGCTGCCATCCAGTGCCGATTCTGCCATACTCGCAATTCGGCGAGGATGAGGAGTATGAATTGATCGGGGCTTATAGGACAAAATGTGTCCTATAAGCCCCGAGGATGACGATTCCAATACGGACGACACCAAAACCGGCATCGACGGCTCCATGGACGATTCGGATTCCAAATAGGCCCTGTTAGTTGAGCTGCTTCTTTGCCGGATTCGTATGCGAAACCGCTATACCTGTGGCAATTGCCATGAGGCAGCTTGCGACGAGTCCGTACTCATACTTCAAAATGTTTGTTGCGGTCAGGGCGATAATTAACACTGTCAGAATTTGCAGAACTATCGTTATTGCGAAGAGATTTATTCCTTGTTTGGCCGAAGTCGCTGAATGAGTCTGGCTTCGTTGATTCAGGTTGAAGCAGACAACAAAAGCGACCAGTTCGCTTGATAAGGGGCCGACTACATAGAAAAAGATTGCGTCAATGAAGCCTATAGTGTTGTAAGTTGTTTCGCCGGAAAACACAGCGTATAAAGCATATCCAAATCTTGGGTGATTCACGTATGAGTAGGAGAAGACCAAGAGCGTTACCAGTGCTACTGCCATAAGTACATTCAAGACGATTCTTCTACCGCTCATCGGTCACTCCTTTCGAGTGCTGATACAAATATATTAATATAATAACAGTTTTATCCAATAGGATTGGAGGAGTCATGGCAGTAAAATCCGTTATTCGTAAGTTAATGTTATTTTCAGCATCAACTGTCCTTTTATCAGCTTTTTTGGCTGTGACTCCATCTTTTGGTTTGACAGTAAATCACGATGTGTCTATCACCGCGTCTTACGCAGAAGTTTCGTTGTTTGATGAAATCTCTTTAGCAAGGCGTGCCATGCAAGAAGACGTCCTTGATACGTATTATTCGTTCTATTGTTTTAATAACGTTGCGCATAATATTCCCTTAAAGGATCCAACTTATAAGCGACTAACTTTCAAGAATAGCTACAGCCGTATTTATCCGGATACATGTCGAACAAGTTTTGTTTATACTTGCCCCACGTGCAAGGGTGACGGGCTTATGAAAGTATTTCAGTGCAACTACCAAACGCGTTGATTCGATTGTGGGTGGCTTATATGCATAGCATGAAGTTCAAAGCAATTCTAGGTTCTTTCTTCCTTTTTGTTTGTTTGTGTTTTCCGACTGCTGGCTTTGCGGACGGGATTGTCTGCAATATGAGAAACGATGTTCAGCCGGTTGCTTCTCTATCTAATGATCTCTCATATGCTTCTGGCACCGCTGCTCGCCGTGCGAACAGCGAAAGGGTCTTGAATGTATATTGGACTTTTACGGGACTATTGAATGGTCGAGAAGTGAAAGATCGAATTGTATATAGGGATTACAAGTCGCTATCTTTTCCTAATTCCTATAGTACTCTAGCGCCAACTTGGGTTAATACTCGCGCCACCGGTTCTAACGGTGAATATTTTTCTCAGGTTCAAGCTACTGGGGTTGGATCCGTAGAAACATGGCGTTGCAACTATCAAATTAGATAATTTGATATAAACGTCACATCTAAATAACGTGCACTTTCGCTGGAGGGTCGCTGTTTGGCGGCCCTCTTTTTTTGCACAGGCGCGGTGGGATGGTAATATCGGGCGGGAGTCAGCCGCTCTGATAGAATCGTCCTTGCTGTCGGCAGCCCTCGTGCCGGGCAGAGCCCTCCATTTGATGGGAGGTGATGCCCATGACCGATTTCACCGAGCTCGTGAAGCTCCTGACCGCTATGGTCTCGCTCCTCACGGCCCTTGTCGGCCTTTCCAAGGCACTCAAGCAGGGTTCGAAGCCCAAAAAGAAAGGCCACCGTCGCTAAGACGATGACCTAACTCTACTAAGCAACGGCTCTGCCCAGCTCACCACAACTTGGGCTGCCGTCGGCATCATTTTACCCTCCTGACGAGGAATTCGTCCATATTTCAAAAATCAAATCCTGTTCGCGCGTGGGCGTAAACTTTTAGTTGGGCAAATCCGGCAGATTGGAGCTTGAAACATGAGGGATATGCACCTCATGTCGCTCATAAAACGTCTCCTGACCTCGAAGGAGAACGTTTTTTAGCGACAGAAGGAGACATAAATATGATCTGGTTTACCAGCGACACCCACTTCGGGCATGAGAACGTGCTGAAGTTCACCGGCCGCCCGTGGGAGACGATTTGGCAGATGAACGACGCCATCGTCGACGGCATCAACGGCAGGATTGCCGTGGACGACGAGCTCTACATCCTGGGGGATTTCTCATTCAAAATGACCGCCCAGGACGCCTATGCCCTGCGCAAGCGGATCGCCTGCAGGCGCATCCACCTCGTCCCGGGAAACCACGACAAGGACTGGACCCAGCCGGCGGTCGCGGGCGCGTTCACCGTGGAGCCGCCGATCTGCGTGCTCAAGATCGACGGGCAGAAGATCGTCCTGAGCCATTACCCCATGGCCGACTGGCAGGGCATGAACCATGGATCGTGGCACCTCCACGGGCACATCCACAGCAGCGGCGGCGCGTACAACGAGTTCAACCGCAAGCAGGGCCTTCTGCGCTACGACGTCGGTTGCGATGCCAACGGGCACTCCCCGGTGAGCCTCGACGAGCTGAGGGAATGGTTCGCCGGAGTCGACGAGCCGTGCGGCCGGGTGAAATGGCCCTGGTGGGTCAACGAGACCGGCGACAGGCAGGTCGAGCGCGAGCTGGCGGCGTACAAGAGAGAAGAGGTGATTCGATGACGGTCTATGTGACGGGCGACATCCACAGTGGGCTCGACATGCAAAAGCTCCGCGACTGGGAGCTTGGCGATAGCCTTACCAGCAATGACTACCTCATCGTCGCCGGCGACTTTGGCTTTCCGTGGGATTTCTCTGCCGAGGAATGCGCCGACATCGCCTGGCTGGAGTCGCGCCCCTACACGGTACTGTTCGTCGACGGCAACCACGAGCGCTTCGACCACTGGGAGGAACGCCCCATGGAACCGTGGCATGGCGGGCTGACGCAGCGCCTGTCGGATACTTCGTCTATCCGCCGCCTCATGCGCGGGGAGGTCTTCGAGCTCGACGGCTCGACGGTCTTCACCATGGGCGGTGCCACGAGCGTGGACAGGGAATACCGCGTGCCCTATTCCAGCTGGTGGCCTCAGGAGCTCCCGGACGAGCGCGATTTCGATACCGCGCGGGCAAGGCTCGACGAGGTCGGCTGGAAGGTCGACTGCGTCATCACCCATACCTGCGCCACGCGCATGCTCTCGCCGACGCTCTACCCGGACCCAGGCTGGGAACGCCCTGATGTGGACCGGCTGACCGGATTCCTCGACGAGCTCGAGGACCGCCTGGACTACAAGCGCTGGTATTACGGACATTTTCACCGAGACGGCAATCCGGACGAACGGCACACGGTGCTGTATGACCGGATCGTGAGGCTCGGGGACAAACTCCTACCGTGGGGCGCGTACTGATGACGGTCTATGTGACAGGCGATGTCCACGGCAGGGCCGAGTATGGGGCCAGCAGATTCGCCTTCAAATCTTGGCCGCTGGGGCGCACGCTGACGCGCGATGACGTGGTGATCGTGGCCGGCGACTTCGGCTTTGTCTGGGACGGCTCGAATGCTGAGAGGTATTGGCTCGACTGGTTCGAGTCGAAGCCCTGGACCACGTGTTTCGTAGACGGCAACCATGAGAACCACCACGCCCTGGCAGAACTGCCGGTGCGGGAGTGGAGCGGCGGTCTCGTCCATGAGGTACGACCGCACGTGCTGCACCTCATGCGCGGAGGGGTATTCGACATCGCGGGAACCACGGTCCTTGCCATGGGCGGCGCTGCGAGCAACGACAGGCAGTATCGCAAGGAGGGGAGGAGCTGGTGGCCCGAGGAGATGCCGAGCGAGGAGGAGATGGACCACTGCCGCGCCTCGCTCAACCGCGTAGGCTGGAGGGCCGATTACGTGGTGACGCATGAGGCTCCTGCTGCCCTGGCCAGAGAGCTGTGCCGGGAGCGCGGACGTGAGTACCGTGGGGATCAGCTGCAAACCTTCCTGGGCGAGCTCGATGGGCGGCTCGACTACCGCGCTTGGTTCTTCGGGCACTACCACGGTGACGAGTGGCGTGACGACAGGCACCGTCTGGTCTATCGAGACATCGTGCCGATCGAAAGTGCTGCGCCCGGTTCTCAGTTCTAGAAACCCCCTAGAAATGCTCTAGGGGGTTTCTAGAAAATTAGATGCTATGCATGAGGCCTATTCCAATTCAAAGGTCTGGTCGAGAGAGTTCGATCCAGCGCTCGTGCCGTTGATCTTAATTTCAACGGGGGACATGTCATTGAGTTCGAAAATCGACACACCGTCGCATTCGCCTCCCGGCGCAAGCCCTTGCGAAGAGAAGGAATCTTCCTGTAAATCGGCGGCAAGACCGCCATGAAGCATCTGCTTATTCTGATAGGCCGTAATGTAGCTTCCAGTGGCAAAGGAATCTGCGGTTCGGTTGTTGATGGCGTGCCAGCGAACAACGGAGACCTTCCCGCCATCGCCAGTCGAGGAATCATGCACCTCGACGCCGGTGATTGAATACTCCATCTTGCCGTAAACCGCGCCCTCTTCCTGCGCGTTGTCAGAATTGGCGACCTGAACTGCTGTCTGGTGATCGTCTGCCTGGCTGCACCCAGGGGTCATAACCAAGGCAACCGCCAAAAGACCGGCGACGCCGAGAGTTCGAGCCAGGCTGATGGCGTTTTTGCTAACACGCCTTTTCATGATTTACTCCAAACCGAATACTTGACTGATCTATTGCTTTTGTTCGTTGATCACGTATGCCGTCAACCCACTAGTTCAAGCACAGCGACAACAATAACGGCAATTACGCCGACCGATACCCACGCGGTATCTTGGTGCGCCAGAACGGCGCCGATAGTGGTCGAGTCGGCTCCAGCGCCGTCCGCGACCGTCCAGACAATCGCTACGGCAAGAAGGACGATCAACCCCACAGCAACGGCTGTACGATGCGACATCTTCGAGGTGGACATCCTACTCGCCCCTCTGGGTCATGACCTCGACCTTAGCCTCGGCCACGGCCGCCCGCTGTTCGGTTGCAACGAGGCGGTCCTTGAGGGCGGCGACCTCGGCCATCAGGTCGCGCTGGGCCAGGAGTGCGTCGTTCAACTCGGCTTGGGCTTTCAGCGCGGCGTCACGCTCGCCGCGCAGGCGCTCGATCTCATCGACCATGGCCACGGCCTCGGCATGGAGCTGGACGACCTGCCTGTCGAGCTCCCTGGCATCGGCGAGGTATCTGACGCTCGCGGCATGAAGCTCGTTGTTCTCGAGCTCGAGGCTCGCGGTATCGAGTTCAAACTTCTCCTCGATAAAGGCGACCCGCTCATTGCAGTCGGCCTCAAGTCTTTCGTTCCGGTCTCTCGCCTCGACGAGCTTGCGGTTGAATTCGTCGAGCTGGGCCCTGAGCAACGCGTTCTCGGTTCTGAGGTCGCCCGTCTCGCGCAGCAGCTTCTCCCGCCACGTCGCCTCGATCCGCTCGGCAGCCTCATCGAGGACGGCCTTCACGCCGGATGTCTCGCTAATTTTCTTTTCGCTCGGATTGTCTGCCATGGTGCGGCACTCCAATCAACAAAGGGCATGGCTTCGCCATGCCATACGGCTGGGGACACTGCACGGCCGCTGTTGATTTGTAGTCATCCTGCGATCGGTGAGTTCTAAAAAGGCGTCTCAGGTCATGCGTTCACGCAGGGTTTCAGTTGGAGAAATACCGCACTCTTATATAGTAACGCCGCTGCACTCGAGCTTATTGACAGATCGCGAAACGATGGACGGGCTCATTTCCTGACGCCCACCAATCCGCGTTCACGGAGGATGCGGTACAAAGTCGATTTAGAGATACCTGTGGCGGTGCAGATGTCTGGGATAGGTGTCTCGCGAGCGAGGTAGAGCTTCACGGCGGCGTCGGCCTTGACGTCTGCAATGCGCGGGCGGCCCCCAACGCTGCCGCCGCGGCTTCGCTTGACGGCGATGCCCTCGGCCTGGCGCTGCTTGATCAGATCGCGCTCAAGCTCGGCTGTACAGGCGTGGGTACCGAGGACGAATCGGCCGAAGGCGGTATCGAGGTCGACCGGCTGTTTCAAAGAGGTTAGCTTCACGCCGAGATTTCGGAACATAAGGTCATAGTTCAGCAATTGCCTGGTCGATCTGGTTAGGCGCTCCCAGGACTCGACTACCACTTCATCGCCGGCCTTCATCTTCTTGAACAGACGCTTCTGCTGAGTTCGGTCACCGTCCTTGGCACCTGTGACCTTGTCTTTGTAGATATGGCCATAGGGCACACCGGCGTTGACCAACGCCTCGATTTGCCTGTCTAGCTTCTGATCCTTCGTGCTCACGCGAGCGTATCCGTATCTGGTCATTTTCAGCCCCCTGCCTTGTCTTTTGATTTTCTCATGGGAATGCAAGGGGAGGTTTTGGCACTGGGTTTTGGCACTCACCGTCCACGGAATCGAGGGTTCGGTTTTCGGGTGCCGCGCGGCATACGTTTTGGGACGTTGAATATGAACAATAACAGAGGTGTACCAGTTAACTGGGGCAGTCGCAGGTTCGGTTAGAATTGATGCCACGGCGCATTCCGTGCGCGGGCGGCCGACGATTTGATCGGAGGTCACCATATGCTGAAATTCCTTAACGCGCTGGCCGCTCTCGCGACGGTCGGCACGTTCATCATCGCGTTTTTGAACTCGTATGAGGTTCGGATTAAGGTCCGTAGGCGTACGCGCGGAGCGGACGGTGGACGGCATTTGCACCACAAGCGCAAATAAGAATGCCCGGGGGTCGGATCCCGGGCATTTAACTAAACCAGAAAACTAGGCCGCCCGCGCTCCTTGATGCTTACACGGGATGCGTCGTTTTCTGCTTTCATTTTATCCTCTTTAGGCGGATAAAACCACCGTACGCTTGGGCTCTCATGTGAGTTCATCCATCGTCCATGCGGCGTGATTGCAACAGTGGGAGCCGTCCAGGACAGCTCATCTTACAATCGAATGAATTGCAGCTGCCGAATTGATCTCCATAAACATGACGCGGCTGTAGAATGAAGCAGGGTCGAAACGAAGCAGTTCCCGGACAATTGGCGTCCGGCCAGACACTTCGGTTCGGCCCTTTCTCATGCGCATTTCTAGAAACGCCTAGTACGGATACAGGTCTGGACTAGGTCCACTCATCGCCAGCGACATGTATTCGGAAATGATTGCGAATCGCTTTTGATGCGGTGCCTGACGGCACCTATGATCCGCTCGCGAAGCTCGCTGACTTATATATCTCTTATTTACATCGCCCGGGGAGCGAAGCGACGCCGGCGCTGAGGGCTGACGGCTGGCACGCCTCGCGCTGATGACTTGCTGATTGTAATAACTGGTCGCGAGGTCTAATTAGCTTGGTGGTTGAATTGTTAGGCGGTGGAGCATCCACAGAGTCCGGGCACAATCGTGGACCCTCCCTAAATCTTCGAAACCAGCATTGCAGCTGGGAAAGCCTCACCCGCCCCTTGGCCTTTTGCTCGACGATCTCGCGGGACTCCGCATGGCTACGCCCATGCATCCGGACCGTTCGTTTTAACGCGCCGGCCGTCCTCACCGGCACCCCCGTACATGGCGGAACCCGGGGTTGGGCTCAGAATCCGTCACGGCTGCATGCTCATCGTGATCCTCTTTGCTTGACGTTGCGGCTTATCACCGCGACACGTGTGTTGCCACACGGCTATCCAACCAACTCCTGATCTTCGGCTGTTCGCCTACTTTCCTGCAGTTTTCCAGCAGGACAATCGCTCTGAATCCGGCACGCCGTCTCCGCCCAGAAGGGCCGAGGCGGCGCAGGGGTCACATGGAGGGCACTACCCCCGTCGAAGTCTCCGTAGAGACGGGACAATGAACCTGTACAGCTCAGTCTCCGATTATTCGAGCCCTTGGCTACCTTTTTGAACGGGTCTTAAACCCGTGCCGACCGGGAACGGCATATGTCCGCTCCCGTAAAAAACGGGAGCCGTGCGAGCCGGCTCCCGTTTGCGTTTTCTAACTGTCATCCATAGCGTGACCTGCGGGTCCCTGCTATCATTGAATGTGCCAGGAGTGCTGTTTGCGTTTTTAGCACAACTGGCAAGTAGAAACGCGAGTTGGTAGCTCGCCTCTACACCGTGCGGAGGTGTTGGTAGCACCCGAGCACAATCTTGATGGTATCACGCCCGCCCGTCTTTTCGGCGGGCGGGTTGCCATTTTTTTATGCCTCTACCTGCGGAAACTATAGTATACCTCAGTAACTCATGCCTCATCGCTCTACCGGGGCATGAGCGCTTTACTCCGCCCCGACAGGCAGTTCGAGGCTAGCGAGGCGTGTCGCCGCGAGCGTAATCGCCGCGATCGACGACGCGATCGTCCATCTGTCGCGACACGGCGCTACCGCTGTGCGCCTGGCCGGCGGCGCGAACGCGGTCGTCGCCGGCATCGACAACGCCGCCGGCGTAACGGTTGCGAATCTCCCTTGCGTAACCGCGCCGGGCAAGAAGCTCATCACGTACGGCGGGATCTTCGAGCAGATCTTCATCGCACTTCGGTGCAATGAATTTAGGAAACGAATTGTAGGAGACGCCCTTGCTCGCTTTCGCCTGCTCGACCCACGCCGAGTATGCTTTCTTGAGACGCTTGATGTAAATCTCACAACGTTTCTCGTATGGAAGGGCTCGCTCGGCTTCCAACACGTTATTTCCGAAAGCCGTCTGCAACGACTTCAACGCGAACCGCCCGTCGAGACGGGTCAAGTTGAAGGTACATTTTGGATTACCGGCCTCTTTGATATCGAGATCTGTCGCATAGACTCGATTGTTCTTGATGAAAATGTCTACGCCCCACGAGGCAAGTAATTTTTTGAACTGCTCCATATTCTTCGGGTGGTAGTCGTCGATTGCAATATGGATCAGCTCGCGCAGATTGTTTTTATAACTGTACTCTCCCCGATCGACAATCTCCTTTTCAATATCGCGCGGCTGACGATCTCGAATCTTTGAATTTCTCTTACCTTTTTCAAGTTGAGTAAGATTCCAGGCCTTGTCCATTTCACGAACCCATGAAGCGCGTTCTAATTTTCCGCGACGCCCACCAGTCTCGCAACGTTTGCCGGTCAGCAAATCGGTACGGTTGATCGCCATATGGACCGCGTAGCGTTTTCCCGCCTTATCGCTTTCCTCATGCAACGCGAGAATCACTTGTTGATGCGGATAGTGCTTCGCAAGCCATTGCTCCGCGTAGGCCAAACATGCATCGGGGGTCATCTTGCCTCCGTTGCAGCTGCACTCCTCGGGCAGAAACGCGAGAATCTGATGAAGCATGATTACGTTTTTGACTCCGGCTCTCGACGGTTTGTCGTGATGGAAAACCTTTCTGGTTCTATCCATTTTCGAAAACCAGTGGTCGCTCCATTCGATGTTCCAGCCACCACGCACAATCGCATCTTTTCCGTTGATGTATTTACGAACATTCTTTGCATAGCGCTCACTCGACACTCTTTTCTGTTTGATAACAGTCACTTCACATCACCACCGACGAAATAGCGCTTTTCAAGCTCGTCGATGAAACGGTCTAGCTTACGCCCAACTTGATAAACCTTCTCAAGTGTTCGAAAAACAGCTTTCTCGTTGTACGCGGGAAGCCCTTGGGCGTTCAAAAAGTACATGAGCTGATTGAGATTCGTTCCTTCCTTCAAAAGCTCGTGATAAATTTTGTCGATCGACGCCCGATCGACATCGATTTTCTCGACTCTCCCGACAAGAGCAGTGCGACGCATGAAGGCCGACATCGACACGCCGAGTTCAGAAGCGCGATTCTCAATGGATTTTTTCTCACTTGGCGAAACCCGGATGCGAATCATCTCAGTTCGCTCTTCGTCTTCAGTCAGATCGACCCCGCGAGTCACCGCGTCATCGGGACGCAGGAAATACCTAATCAGTTCGGCCTCAGACATTTGGGCCTTTTTGGAAAACGCAACAAGCGTTTTCTTTTCTTCTTCACTCAGCGTTGCCTTGACTGTGAACGGACGTTTCGTACTCACGGACAGCTCCTCGAAAATGAACCGCACACCGGAGAGGCCTCCGGTGCAAAACCAGCTATTCGATTCGCTTTCCTTTTCGAGTGCTTAAAAATCGCCGACGCGATTTGAAAACGTCTCGCGAAAACTTTACCGCCGTGAGAGGTGGTAAAGCAAGATGTGTGGGAAAACAAATGGCCCGTATGGGCCCATTTGTTGCCACCCACACCCATCTTGCAATCTCCGGAACGGTGATTGGGCGAAACGCAGTGTAGACGTGGAATGAGAGGTCTCATTCCAAGCGAGAGGCCTCGCGGCGTTGTAACTGCGTGAAGACCGTGAGCGGAAGCGAATTTTTAACGCGAAGGATGCTGAGTGTTAGAAATTCGCTGTAGCGAGAGCGAAGCGGTGATGCGAATGCGAGGATGCCGAGTATTTGCATCGCCGCGCAGCGGGTTTGCGCCGCGGGCGGCGCAAACATTCGACTTGTCGAATCGTTTTTCGCAACTCCGGCGAAAAAGTTGAGGCAGCTTTCGACAATTTCAATGGCGCGGAGAGTCATTAGCGTGACTCGCAGCGCTGTTGGATTTGTCGAAAGGTGACGCGGCTCGCATTGCGATTCGGATTAGCGAGTCGGTTTTCATGCGGCGGTCAAGCCGCCTATGATCGCGACCTTCGGTCGCTATCGATTTTCAAATTTTGTTTTGACGCGAGTTGAGATGCGAAACGAAAAACCGAAACGCCCGCGCGAGCCGTTTCGACTTTTGCGCGGGCGTTTCGAATCAAATGAAAATCAATACGATGAGTTTTTGAGTTTCACGCTTCATAACAGATTTAAAAACTACGGCGTCGATTCCAACTGCCATCAATCAACCGATGCAGTCGCAGTCAACTTACCGACCCAGGTCCAAGGGCGGAGCCCTGGCAAGAGCCAACGGCTGCGAACTTGTGGCTACATTTACGATGGAGGTACAAGTTCGCGTCTCTTGCGAGATTTTTCATCTCACAGCACATTTCACGGCAAACCATCGCCGCGCTTAGATCGCCTCGGTGTCCGGTGGCTGTCCGGTAGCGAACCTTTTACCGAGACGCACCGGAGACATTGCGTAACTGTGTCATGCCGCAACAATGTAAAAGTGTGACTGCCGAACTGTGTAATAACGCAATAACGTAACAACGTTATTGCGTCACTTTTTAACGCCGCCAAGGGCGCCGGGTTTTTAGGGCAGAGCCCTAGTGCGCCGCCGGGCTTTGTACGGCGGCGCACGACACTTGCGGAAAATTTTCAGGCGCGATTAGTTCAATGTTCAATTGTTCTGCTATTCCACAGTCACGTTGTTCTGTTATTTCGATTTGCCGTAATCGCGTTATCGCACAGCTACGCTACTACGTAGTTACGTTATGACACAGTTGCGTTGTATCATAGTTCGGTTCCGCAAGAGTCGTACGCCGCCGTACAAAACTGCGTTTTGCCCGGCGGCGTACGATTTAGGGCTCTGCCCTAAAACCCGGCACACGGCAAAACGAAATAACAGAACTATGCAATAACGACATTACGTAAATACGGCATTGCTGAAAAAGTGAATACCGTTGACACTCCTCGTAGTTGAAACCAGGGGTTTTACGACGGTTTTGATAATCTATGTGGTCAATATAATACCGTTGAACCCGCATATCGATACCGCTCAGCAATTCGCCTCGCCCCCGTCGCACGCATCTTCATCCGGTCTGTTAC
>PPYE01511847.1_pt1 | contig 15203 bp, 14 predicted proteins | sample 1559881 | NCBI WGS metagenome assembly PPYE01 (sample SAMN08240022, study PRJNA423297) | Human gut metagenome, whole genome shotgun sequencing project. | reverse complement strand
CGATAAAAATGAAGATATTTATGTTTCTAATAGTCGTCTTTTATCTAAAGACGAAGTTGAAAATATTGGTATTGATAATAAATTATATATAATATATAATTTATAATTTATGTATAGTAAATATGAAATAAGTTATTTATTTAAAGAAAGAGGAAAGGGAGTGAAGCTGAACGAGAGATTACTTTTTAATCATTTTTTTAATAGTGGTGCTGGTTCTGCTTCTTCCGTTTATCCTTTGGTGGAAGCACAGGCACAAAGAAACAGATAGAAAGGGGAACAGTAAAATGTAATAGGGTGAATGATTATAGCAAAAAGACCAGTATCAATATATGATTTTAAGGCTTTCGGGGCTGCCATTAAAGCCGCGAGAAACGAATACGGAGAAAGTCGCAAAAAAGTAAGCGACGAGTTATATATCTCCCCGCGCTATCTTGCGAATATCGATAACAAAGGACAGCAGCCGAGCCTACAAGTTTTCTATGACCTCGTTACCCGTTATGCTGATATTTGGGTGTGTTCTGACTATATGTATCATTGTTATGGCAATACCTAATGCGTGCTGATTAGTATTTTTTTATATTGCTCCGCAAGCTCTTTCTTTCCCCATCTCATATACAAACTATACAAATAACGAGCAGTACTTTTGGAATAATCATTATCAGGGTTCTCGTTCATAACAGCATGAAAGACGGCATCTGCGTTAAGCAGGTGCTGTTCTGCTATCACAGGCTGAGAACGGGTATAAGCAATGACACCACGATAGAACTCGCACATACCATAATCAAGGTTATTTCTACCCATAACTTCATCAATGGTGGATTCACAGAAATCAATAATTTCCAGAGCAGAATCATATTCCTTATTCTGCACCAGCATGTTAGCAAGTGAGAGTGTCTGCTGCAGGGTATCATTATTCTCTATCAATCCAAGACTGGCATATTCCCTGCGTACTGTGAAAGCTGTCTTGAGTTCTGATACGGCTTCTTCCAGTTTCTTCCGGAACAGATAAGCTGTAGAGAGGTTGTTGTGCAGGTTTGAAAGCAGATTGGCGGAACGGGCATCCGCAGTATTGGTCTTATGGTAATTTTCCATGAGGGCAATCGCCTTTTTATATTTCTTAATGGCATTATCATATTCCTTGCGTGGGAACAGAAGCTGTGCTTTGTAATCTAATAATAATGCTTTGTCACAGGCAGAAATGTGGTTGGTTTCTTGCGTAATATCTGGTGTGCCTGATTTATCTGAATTATACGATTTACTCGTTTCATCCGACTTGCCCGAATCATTCATAAGATTCATCACATATTCTATACGTTCTACCAGCTCCGACAGATAATCGGTATCCAGATATTTGTCAAAGTAAGGGTACATATCCTGTAAGAACAGTAGATAGTAAGCCCTGTTATCTAGGATGATGTGTCTGTTGATGCTTTTCAGACATTCCATGACAGTCACCGGTCTTTTTACATCCAGACCGTGAGCAAGGCAAATCAAATGCAGGTGATTTAACATCACATGGCAGTCTGATACGGTTGGAATGGTCTCTGCGATTGCCACTTCCTGAATGAGAGGATGGAGTGCAATCGTCTTATTTTCGGTATCTTCACTGATAATGCCATAGCGTATCAGCTCATTAACATTTTTGAGAGAATCCAGTTCCAGCCACATTTTGAACGCACTTTTATAAACTCCTGATACCGGCAGGAGTGAGAGGTTACGGAGGATATCAATACTGTCCTCATTTAATCTATTAAGCTTCATCAACATGCGAAGGTGTCCTATCATACTGGCATAGGAGAATTCATCATCCTTGAATACCTCGATTTCTTCCATGTTCTGCCCGATACCGCAGGAACGCAGCTCCTGTAACAATTCTTCCGGTTCCATGCCGCTGGCTTCTAAGGTAAGAGCAGCCATGCAGACAGTCAGGGTATGACAGTTCACTTCTTCTATAATGGCAGACACACTGTCCGGATCACGTTTTGCAGAAGGACAATGCTTGTAGAACAGTTCTGTCAGTTCTTTTTCTTTATCCAATTCCTTTATTTCTATAGAATCATAATTCTTAAGTTTGCATCTGCTGGTAATCAATAGCTGCATATCATTCTTCATCAGTTCCTTTAAGAAGAGTTCGTCCTTTGGAAGCACATTGAAGTTGTCCAGAATCAGCAGTGTATCTGTGTGGAGTCTCTGCATCACCTTATAGTGATTCTGAAAACGGACTTCCTCATTCATTTCTACGGAATCATCTGCAAATGTAAGGTTTGCGATGTCTTTTCTCAAATCACCGGTGTAATACAGATAAATGATATTGGTGTACTTTTTACGGTTCGTCTGTGCATAGGCTTTGGCAACTTCGCTTTTTCCAATGCCTGCCATACCAGTAATGAATAAGACGGATTGATTGGAAAGATGGGATGCGATTGCTTTTATCTCATCCTTTCGTCCAATGAATGCCTGATTGCAGGAGGGAAGCTTATTGCAAAGAATCACTTCCGAAAGGTCGGGAGAATAGAGCGCACCTGTGCTATGGTCATTCAAAATCGCATATCTTACCACAGAGCAGAAAAAGGCTGCATTATCCGGCTCCTGAATCAGTGCATCAGCCATTTCCTGCCCGATGGTTTTTATACTGTCTGTAATCAATTCCTCCATCTGGATTCGAGCCTGTGCTTCGTTCAACAGGTTCGGAATAATCTTATCTCTGAAATCATCCTCCATCGTATCCCATTCATCCTCATCTTCATAAGTCTTTAGGATATCTATAGGAATCGGGCGGGCGCCATTGCACCAGCGGCTGTACATCGTCGTGTCATCTGCGATTAATTCCGAAGCTGTCAGAGTATCATCCAGATATGCAGAGAACAGACTGCGTACAAGCTGGTGCTGCGGGTAGGTTTTCTTTTTATTTTCCAATAATACACCAATCACATTGGCGAAGGTCAGTCTGTTTCTCATCTGTGTGCTCCTTTCAGAGAGGATTTATCAATCCCGCTATCTATCTTATCTGTCTTTCTATATTTTCATTCTTTGAAAAGTTTCTATGTCAAGTCGCGGTCAAGTGACCGTCAATTATTTTATTCTCTATATTTTACTACAATTAACTTACAAAACGTAGCCGGGCGGCATCAGAAATGAAGCAAATCGGCTACAACAATCATAACACAAAACAAACTTATGTTCTACAAGAATATCGAAATGTTTTAACTGTACATTGAAAACTTCATGAGTTGTATTCACAGTCAACGGACTTTGCGATGATACTTAAAGCAATTTAAGCGGAGCAAAGAACAGACACTTCCGTCAAGGGTGGGAGATGATCTCGCGCAGGAGAGGCCCACAGGCAGGTTTCAGTAGTGAGAAATCGGTGCTAAAGAATCCAGACAGTGGATACGTAGAAAACCAAACTAAGAGTACTGGAACAATCTTACTTTAGGAACCGCTTATTGCGGGTAGGAAAGAAGGTGGTTAATGAGAATATTACGAGAGGAGGCAGGACTACCATGAAAACAGAACTTGATACAAGAGCATTATTAAATGTAAAGGAAATGTGTGAGTACCTTGGTATTGGACAGACGAAAGCAAGAGAATTGCTTTCCAATCCGGCCAATGGTTTCACGGTAAGAATCGGTAACAGACTATATGCTCATAAGGGCAGATTAGACCACTGGTTACTGAATCAGATTCTTTCATAAATAAGAACACGGAGGAGTTTCAAAATGAGAATTCAATTTTTGAAACGGATTGATAATTGTAAGGTTTTATGGTAGAATAGGGACGATATTTGGAATCCTTCCTATTCTAACACTTAGGAAGGAGGCATAAATGGGTAAATCCCTTAATGGTAAAGAATTAGGTAAAGGCTTATCACAGAGAAAGGATGGTCTTTATCAGGGAAGATTCGTGAATCGTTTTGGCAAGAAGCAGACGGTTTACGCAAAGACGCTGAATGAGGTAAGACAGAAGCTTAGAAACGAACAGTATGAGGATGAAAAGGTACTCAATGTTGTTGCGAAGGACACATTCTACTACAATTTATATGTAGTGGCAATCGACACAGGAATGCGTATTGGTGAGTTGATGGGGCTTCAGTGGTCTGATGTAGACTTTGAAAAGAAGGTTGTACACGTCAGACGTTCCTTATGCTATTTCCGCAAGGATGGCAAATATGTCTTTGAATGGCATGATACCAAGACGCATAACAGCAAGCGAACCATTCCCTTAACAACAAGAGCTATGGAAGCTCTGAAAAAACAAAGAGTTCGCGGGCAGGAGATTCTGCTTAAGAACGCATAAACAGCACAGGACGAATACAAGAATCTGGTTTTCGTAACCAGAAACAATCGACCTACACAGCAGTTCATCGTACAGGAATGTATGGATGTAACAACGAGACGAATTCAGAAGGAACACCCGGAATTTGAGAGGTTCTCTCCTCATTGTTTCCGTCACACCTTTGCAACAAGGGCAATCGAGAACGGAATGCAGCCTAAGAGCGTGCAGAAGCTTCTCGGACATGGCTCCTTACAGCTGACAATGGATTTGTATTGTCACGTAACAGATGATACCTTGTTTGACGAGATGAGGAAGATGGAAGCGGTGTAAAGTGTGTAAAAAGTGTGTAGTAAAGCAATTTGAGACAATAATAAAGGCGTGAAAGCCTTATAAACAGGAGGTTTTAAGATAAAATGGAACAGTATAAGCAGGAATTTATAGACTTTATGGTGGAGAGTGACGTGCTGAAATTTGGTGATTTCACATTAAAGAGCGGCCGTAAATCACCATTTTTCATGAATGCGGGAGCATATGTGACAGGCTCACAGCTTAAGAGACTCGGAGAGTACTACGCAAAGGCTATCCATGCTAACTACGGAGATGACTTTGATGTATTATTCGGACCTGCATACAAGGGAATTCCGCTTGCAGTGGTAACAGCCATCGCATACCATGAGCTCTATGGCAAAGAGGTGCGCTACTGCTCAGACAGAAAAGAGGCAAAGGATCACGGTGCAGACAAGGGAGGCTTCCTTGGAAGCAAGCTTAAGGATGGCGACAGAGTAGTCATGATAGAGGATGTCACCACATCAGGCAAATCAATGGAGGAGACAGTACCAAAGGTAAGAGGAGCTGCTGATGTCACAATCGTAGGCCTTATGGTGAGCCTTAACAGAATGGAAGTCGGACAGGGCGGCAAGGTGAGCGCGCTCGACGAAATCCATGAGAAGTACGGCTTTGAGGGCAAGGCAATCGTTACAATGGAAGAGGTCACAGAGTATCTCTACAACAGAGAGCATGATGGCAGAGTAGTCATTGATGACACAATCAAAGCAGCTATAGATGAGTACTATAAGCAGTACGGCTGCAAATAGGAGAATATAAATTGCTTGGCAGAAGAAAACGTAACAGGTATAAGTTTACGGAAAAGAAGCAATCTAAGAGGGGGATAGCTGCACTTGTTGTGGCTATCCTCATAGAGATTGTATATATAGTTTTTTTGAATGCGGCATTCAGAGGAGATGGCAATTTGTCTATGTACTATGGCAGTGCCGGTATACTGATGCTTGGCATATCTCTGGCAGATTTCGGGTTTGCCATCAGAAGCCTCTTTGATGAGGAATCATTCATGACGTTTCCACGACTGGCAGTGTTTTTTTCACTCATAGCGGTAATCAGCTGGGGAGGAACATATGTTGTCGGCTTTATAATTTAGCACATATTATATCAATAGTGCGATAAAACTGTCATGAATATTTGAATTAAAAATAGAAAGATTATAGGGATATATGAGTTATAAAGAGATTTATGAACTCTCCAATGAGCTTTACGCAGAGCGATTAGAGCTTGTGGAGGAGCGGATAGAACAGATCATCAGAGAGCCTGCGATAGAGCCGGCTTTTGCAGATTATTTCACAAGTGTGGCAAAGTGCCTAAACACTATTAAAAACCATAGCGCAGATAAAGAATTTAACGATTTATTCTATTCACAGTTTGATAAAGAAAATTACGAGAAAAGCTATGCCAACCCGGCATATGCCGTAAAGGTGCTCGGAGATGAGTATGGTCAGCTTTTATCGGCTGTATATGCAAAAATTGCCGGAAGCATTACACATATCTATCAGGGGGATATAAAATATCTCTGCATTTATGCAGAGCTTATTGTAGAGCTATACAATTATTTTGAGAATGCCAATGAGCTGAGTCCTGATGAGATAAGGGGCTGTATATATTCGTTCATGCATGATTATGAGGAGATTTTTGCAGAGGATGACAACAGAGCACTCCTTGATCCGGCTTATGATTACTATACAGAGCTTGTAAATGAGGCAGATTTGTCAAATGATGATTATCTGTATTCCTACGGACTGTATGTCGGAGAGAATGAGCGCGCTGGCAGAGCACATTTGGCTTCATTTTCAGATGAGGAGATACAGGCCATGGCAGATACCTATACAGAAGGATACCGCATTGGCTTTATTACCTGCAACAAGGATATCTCAAAGAAGTCGGTGGTTCAGGTGCTTTATCCGCTTGGCTTTGAGCGTATGATAAGAGCAGCATTAAAGAATTTTGAGAAAATGGGTATGAAGCCTGCCATGAGACCATTTTCCACATCGGTCAATAAGCAGTTTGACTATGACCACAAGGAGGATATGGCACTGTGGCTTGATAAGGCATATGTGGAGTATCGTCTTGAGTGCATGCACAATGCACTTGAGAGAATGAAGGATGTAGCATGCAAATGTGGAGGACCGGCTGTCATAGAGATATTTGGAGAGGAGCCGTTTGCTCCGGTTTCAAAGAAGGAGGCTGCGCACTTTAATGATGAGCAGCAGAAGCTTGCAGTCCATATGACAAGCGTGCGCTCACAGTATATGAACAGCTATATCCACAGCGAGGACAGAAGCTTTACGATTATTGCCTATCCGTGTGCTGCAATCGGACCTGATTATACGGAGATTTTTACAGAAACTGTAAAGATTAATACTCTTGATTATGCACTCTACAGAGATATGCAGCAGAAAATCATAGATGTGCTTGATACAGCAGACAGGGTGCATATCGTCGGAACAAACGGCAACAGGACAGATTTGTTTGTCAAGATTCATGAGCTTAAGGAGCCTTCAAAGGAGACGGCTTTTGAAAACTGTGTGGCTGATGTAAATATCCCTGTCGGAGAGGTGTTTACTTCACCGGTGTTAGAGGGCACAAACGGTAAGCTGCATGTCAGTCAGGTATATCTCAATGAGCTTAATTTCCTTAATCTGGAAATCGACTTTAAGGATGGCATGATTGATAAATATACATGCACCAATTTTGAGGATGAGGAAGAAAACAAAAAGTATATATCAGACAATGTGCTTTTCCATCACGACACACTGCCTATGGGTGAGTTTGCCATAGGCACCAATACGACAGCCTACCGTATGGCAAGAGTATACGATATCGCAGCAAAGATGCCTATTCTCATAGCAGAGAAGACAGGACCGCACTTTGCGGTAGGTGATACCTGCTACACATACGATGAGGACAATATGACATACAACCCTGACGGAAAAGCAATCATTGCCAGGGATAATTCAGTTTCAATCCGCAGAAAAGAGGATATATCAAAGGCATATTTCAACTGCCACACGGATATCACAATACCATACGATGAGCTTGGAGCCATCACAGTTATTCGACACGATGGCTCAACATGTGATATAATAAGAGATGGCAGATTTGTGCTTGAGGGCGTAGAAGAGTTGAACAAACCGCTCGATACGCTTGATGCAGAAAGTAAATAATTGTTAGACATATAAGGAGGATAAAATGGCAAAGGTTGGAATAGTTATGGGCAGCGACTCAGATTTAAAGGTGATGAGTAAGGCGGCAGATATGCTTGAAGAGCTCGGCATAGAGTATGAGCTCACCATCATCTCGGCACACCGTGAGCCGGATGAGCTTATTGAGTGGACAAGAGGCGCTGAGAATAGAGATGTAAAGGTAATAATAGCAGGAGCGGGAATGGCAGCAGCACTTCCGGGAATGTGTGCAGCGCTTTTTGCACTTCCTGTTATCGGAGTACCGCTTTCAGGAAAGAATCTGGATGGAATGGATGCAGTGTTCTCAATCATGCAGATGCCACCTGGAGTGCCTGTTGCCACAGTTGCAATTGACGGTGCGAAAAATGCAGCAATCCTTGCAGCAAAGATACTCGCAGCAGGTGATGATGCAATCCTTGAGAAAATCAAAAAGTATACAGCAGATATGAAGGCTCAGGTTGTAGCAAAGGATGCGAAACTGAAACAGGTTGGATATAAGCAGTATCTTGCTGAGAAATAGATTGTATTGTCATCTATAGGAGGGTTTTTATGGGTATATTGCAAAAGGCAGACAGATGTATGGATGAGGCAGTAGCCTTATTTGGCGAGAATAAGCTTTTTTTGGCAGAGAAGAAGGCACAGGAGACAACCGGTCTTTATAAGAGCTGCGGTGCATATGAGCAGATGGCAAAGACTGTCAATTTTATGGGAGTCATATATGCATCTATTGGAGATGTAAGCATGTCAATTGACTGCTACCTAGAGGCTATGGATGTAGCTGTGGAGCAGGGCTCAACAGAGATAATCATGCTTGTAAACAATAATATAGGCTCACTCTATATGGAGCTTGGATTGTATGAAAAGGCTATCAGATATTTCAACGAAGCAATGGAGCTGTGCAAGCCACCGCTGCATGGAGAGAGGGATAGCTATTATCAGGAGCTTCTCATGCTTCATCTGAATCTGTGCATCTCATACACAGGAATTAACGAGTTTGAAAAGGCAGAAAAGCATCTTTCTGATGCGATACTCTTTAATGAGATAGCTGGCAGTGATAAAAACAGATTTCTGATAGATATGTCACAGGCACATATGCTATGGAAGATGGGAAATGAGGATGAGGTCAGAGATCATGTGGAAGAGCTGGTTGAGGGTGCGATAAACAATATCAATTCTGCCAATTATGTGCTTGAGATACTAAGCCTTTGCAATCTATTTATGAATATGGGGGAGTTCGATGCATGGAAAAAGGTTATTGTGGAATATGAACGCTTTGCTACCGAAACAGAAAATCTGTTTTTCCAGAAGACCTGTGTCAAGATGTGGATGAAATATGAGAGCGCCATGGGTGATACAGAGGCGTACAACAAGCTGTGCGTATATTACGCAAATCTCCACTCTATGCAGGTGAAGGAGCAGATAAAGCGTCTTGGTGATACAATCGACCTTAAGCTTCAGCTTCAGGAGACTGAGTATGAGCGCCGTAAGGCAGTCAGACTCAACTACACAGATATGCTTACAGGCATGGGCAATAAGTTCAAGATGCGAAACGATTTTGAAAAGCTTGTGAGCAAAAATCAGGATTCAGATGGTGCAGGAATCACGTTTGGAGTAGTGGATATAGATTTCTTCAAGTCATTTAACAGAAACAGTGGCAGAGTCACTGGTGATGCAGTGCTAAAAGAAGTGTCATCCATAATAAATGAGAGCATCAAAGATAAGGGAATGGGGTATCATTTCTATGGCGATGAATTCTACATAATCCTGCAGGAAACGGATGAGGATATCATTAAAAATATAGCCGAGCATATAAGACTTGAGCTTGCCAAAAAACAGATACTTCATGAGAGCTCTAAGGTGGATGAGTATCTGACTGTATCACAGGCATATGTTACCGCCCCGGATGTAAAGGTGCCGGATGAGTTTTCTAGGCTGTTTAAGACGGTGGATGAAGTGCTCAATGATGTGAAGGAAAAGGGCAGAAATGCATATAAGATAGTCTGATGCTTTAAGCGTATAAGACAACTATAAAATGACACGCAGCCGTAAAACGTTGCGTGTCATTTTTGATGGATCTATATATACAGTTATAGTTATATTTGTACTTATACTTATAGTTATATTTGTACTTATAATTTTATATGGCTATATTGTCTCATTTATATTCCAGATATAACAATATCAGTGCCTGCCTTCTCATATATATCTGCTGTCTCAGGAGAGATACCGGAGTCGGTGATTACAATATTGATGTCATCAAGTGATGCATAGCTTGATATGGATGTGGTATCAAACTTGGTGTGGTCTACAAGAGCCACAGTTTTAGCGGAGGCCTTGATACACATGCGCTTCAAATCAGCCTCGTATATACTGAAATCAGTCAGTCCGTCTTCTACAGAGAAGCCTCTTGCTGACACGAACGCGATATCTGTGTGTATCTTTTTGAGTAAATCAGCGCCAAGCAGTCCTTCTATGGAAGCGGATGCACTGGTTACGATACCGCCTGTCAGGATGACTGTGACACCCGGGATATCCTTTAGCTCTAGAGCAAGATTGATGCCATTGGTGATGACGGTCAGCTCTGTAAAGCCTGAAAGTTTCATGCCGAGAGTGTAGGCTGTGGAGCTGGCATCAAGGAATATACACATATGGTCACTTACAAGCTTTATCGCCTCGTTTGCAATCTCCTCCTTGGCCTCCTTGTTTTCCAGAGCGCGGTCATGGAACAGATAGGCCCTCGCGGTTAAATCAGTCATGTCATGGGTTTTATCCTTGTAGATGGCACCGCCGTGAGTCTTTGTCAGAAGCTTTTCCTTATCCATCTGGTTTAAATCTGTTCTTATAGTAGTGGTCGATACACCAAGCAGTTCACTCAACTCATTGGTGGTGGCCTTGCGGTTTTCTTTTAAATAATCGAGAATCTTTTGTTGTCTTTCTAATTGCAGCATAGATTTTCCTCTTTCTTTTGATTTCTGTTGTATTTTTACGTACATATTTTTATCACAAATCATTGCATAAATATATAATAACTCAAATAAGTAAATAAAGCCAGTGTTTTCGATTGCTTATGCTTTTTTTTATTTGATGACATTTGATTATATTTATTTTTACTTTTATTTGCTTTTACTATTGCATTTTTTCTTTTAAAGTGTTATATTTATATCATCAAATAAAAGCAAACACAAATTATATAAGGCGGAGGTATTATTAAATGAAGTTTTTCGTAGATACAGCAAATGTCGAGGACATTAAGAAAGCAAACGATATGGGAGTCATCTGTGGAGTTACAACAAACCCTTCACTCATCGCAAAAGAGGGCAGAGACTTCAATGAGGTAATTAAAGAAATCACATCTATCGTTGACGGACCGATAAGCGGAGAGGTAAAAGCCACAACAGTTGATGCAGAGGGCATGATAAAAGAAGGACGTGAAATCGCAGCTATTCATCCAAACATGGTAGTTAAGATTCCTATGACAGTTGAGGGACTAAAGGCTGTCAAGGTACTTTCATCTGAGGGCATCAAGACAAACGTTACTCTTATTTTTTCAGCAAATCAGGCAATTCTTGCTGCAAATGCAGGTGCTACATATGTTTCACCTTTCCTTGGCAGACTTGATGATATCAGCCAGCCGGGCATTGAGCTGATCAGACAGATTTCAGAGATTTTTGATATCTATGGATATGACACAGAGATTATTGCAGCTTCAATCAGAAACCCGATTCATGTCACAGACTGTGCACTTGCAGGAGCTGATATCGCAACAATTCCTTACAAGGTTATCGAGCAGATGACAAAGCATCCGCTTACAGATCAGGGAATCGAGAAGTTCCAGGCTGATTACAGAGCTGTATTTGGGGATTAGATATTATAAACCAAAGACAGGTATAAATATTTTATTTCATGTCATAGATTTAACAGGAGAACAAAATGAACAAATTAGAGCTTCAGATTACAGCAAATGAAGTCAGGAAGGGTATCGTCACGGCTGTGCATTCTGCAAAGGCGGGACATCCGGGCGGCTCACTTTCTGCAGCAGATATATTTACATATCTGTATTTTGAGGAGATGAACATTGATCCAAAGAATCCTAAAAAGCCGGATAGAGACCGTTTTGTGCTTTCAAAGGGACACACGGCTCCGGGACTTTACTCTACACTTGCGCAGAGAGGCTATTTTCCGGTTGAGGATTTAAAAACACTCAGACATCTGGGATCATATCTGCAGGGACATCCTGACATGAAGCATATCCCGGGTGTGGATATGTCAAGCGGTTCGCTCGGACAGGGCATTTCTGCGGCGGTAGGAATGGCACTTTCTGCAAAGCTTACAAATGATGATTACAGAGTATATACACTTCTCGGCGATGGCGAGATTCAGGAGGGACAGGTCTGGGAGGCTGCCATGTTTGCGGGCTTCAGAAGGCTTGATAACCTTGTTGTTATAGTTGATAACAACGGACTTCAGATTGATGGACCAGTGGATCAGGTGTGCTCACCATATCCTATTGGTGAGAAATTCAAGGCATTCAATTTCCATGTGATTGATCTGAAGGATGGAAATGACATGGATCAGATTGCTGACGCATTTAAAGAGGCAAGAAATACAAAGGGTATGCCGACGGCAATTATAGCACATACCGTAAAGGGCAAGGGTGTTTCATTTATGGAAAATCAGGTCGGCTGGCATGGCAAGGCTCCTAATGATGAGGAGTATGCAGTTGCCATGGAGGATCTGAGAAAGGAAGGTGAAGCATTATGTCAGAAGTAAAGAAAATCGCCACACGTGTCAGCTACGGAAATGCACTTGTAGAGCTTGCAAAGGAGCACGATGACGTATATGTTCTTGATGCTGATCTTGCGGCTGCCACACAGACAGCCATCTTCAAAAAGGAATTTCCAGATCGTCACATAGACTGTGGTATCGCAGAGTGCAACATGATGGGTATCGCTGCAGGACTTGCGGCTACGGGAAAGGTGCCATTTGCCAGTTCATTTGCCATGTTTGCGGCAGGTCGTGCGTTTGAGCAGGTGAGAAACTCTATTGGATATCCTCATCTCAATGTGAAAATCGGTGCGACACACGCAGGTATTTCGGTAGGAGAGGATGGAGCCACCCACCAGTGCAACGAGGATATTGCACTCATGAGAGCAATTCCGGGCATGGTTGTAATAAACCCAAGTGATGATATAGAGGCAAGAGCCGCCGTAAAGGCAGCTTATGAGCATGAGGGCCCTGTATACATGAGGTTTGGCCGTCTTGCAACACCGATAATAAATGACAATGCAGAGTATAAATTTGAAATCGGAAAGGGTGTTACACTCCGTGAGGGCACGGATGTAGCTATCATAGCTACCGGTCTGTGCGTGGCAGAGTCACTTGCAGCGGCAGAAAAGCTTGCAGCAGATGGCGTAAATGCAAAGGTCATAAATATACACACTATCAAGCCTCTTGATGAGGAACTTGTTGTAGCTGCAGCAAAGGAATGCGGCAGGGTGGTTACCGTGGAGGAGCACTCTGTAATAGGAGGACTTGGAGCCGCGGTATGTGAGACACTTTCGCGTAAGGCTCCAACACCGGTAAAGACAATAGGCATACAGGACTGCTTTGGTGAGTCAGGTCCGGCGGTAGCTTTGCTTAAAAAATACGGACTTGATGCAGAGGGCATTTATGCATCAGTGAAGGATTTTTTATAAGTATTTAAAATAGTTTGGTTTTATCATTTTTCTTATTTTCCATAATATAATAATAAACTAATAAAAGAAAGGACAGCCGGGATACGGTTGTCCTTTCTTATACTTTGTATACATATAAAAACTTTAATGTTTTAATTAGTGTAAAATAATTTAATAAAATTTAAAATATATATTGTGTTATAGATTTTTATCTGATATATTAAATCTATAAATGCTGGGCGAGCGTAACTATTAATTTGATACATATATATGTATCAGCTTAAATGAAACATGTGATTGATTCACAGGGAGGAAATCATGATAAGGAATGGAAAGAAGAAGGCCATTTCGTGTGCACTCGTCGCAGCTATGTCGGTAGGACTTGCGGCGTGTGGAACAACAAGCTATGACTTTAAGGTCAGCTACGATGGAATAAAAACAGGGGATGTTTCATCGAAAGTATCGGTTCATGATCCGTCAATACTTAAGGCGGATGGTGAATACTATATCTTTGGTTCCCATATGTCTGCAGCAAAAAGCAGTGACCTGTTAAACTGGGAAAAGGTTGCTGATGGATATTCAAAGAAAAATCCTGTATACGGACAGATATATGATGTGGCAGATAAAGCCTTTGCGTATTCTGGAAGCAAGAACTCATTGATAAAGACGGATGATAAACAGGTGCATGTGTGGGCACCGGATGTAATCTACAATGAGACAACAGGACTTTACTACATGTATTATTGTACGACATCCACATGGAATGCATCAAATCTGTGCTATGGCACATCAACAACACCTGAGGGACCGTATGAATGGCAGGGGGCTTTGATATACTCAGGCTTCAACAGAAAGACGATTTCAGGTACAGATGTGCTTGACTATGTGGATGAGGATTATGCTTACAAGAACTATATCAAGGGGGCGCAGTACAATTATGAGGACTATCCGAATGCGATAGATCCGACTGTGTTTTATGATGCGGATGGCAGAATGTGGATGGTATACGGTTCATGGAGCGGTGGAATATTTTTGCTGGAAATTGACAAGACAACAGGTCTTGTGATTCATCCTGAAGCGGATGAAGCAAACAATGTGGACCCGTATTATGGAAAGCGTCTTTTGGGAGGCGGCCATATTTCGATTGAGGGACCGTATATCATGTATGATGAGGCAAGCGGTTATTATTATCTGTTTGTGTCGTATGGAGCTCTGACAAGCAATGGAGGCTATCAGGTCAGAGTGTTCCGCTCAAAGACAGTCGATGGTGACTATGTGGATATGAATGGCAAATATCCTAAAAAAAGTGCACAACACCAGAATTTCGGACTGAAGCTCACAGGCAACTATAAGCTTCCGAGCCTTGAAAAAGCATATATGGCGACGGGACATAATTCGGCCTTTGTGGATGACGACGGCAGGATGTATCTGGTTTATCATACCAGATTTAACGATAATGGAGAGGGACATTCACCGAGAGTACATCAGATGCTTGTGAATGAGGATGGCTGGCCATGTGAGCTGCCTTACCAGACGCAGGGGGAGACTGTTAATAAGGATGGCTATGACGCAGATGATATTATCGGACGGTACTATGTTATAAACCAGGGAACGGCAATAGATTCAAAAATTGCAAATCCGGTGATTCTTTATCTTGAAAAAAACGGAAAGGTAAAGGGAGAAAAGTCAGAAGGTACCTGGGAGTGCAAGGATGGCTCATACT
>PPYE01540593.1_pt1 | contig 15213 bp, 10 predicted proteins | sample 1559881 | NCBI WGS metagenome assembly PPYE01 (sample SAMN08240022, study PRJNA423297) | Human gut metagenome, whole genome shotgun sequencing project. | reverse complement strand
GATGGACGCCTAAAAAAGGCGAACCACGCGTATTGCCCATCTATCAAAGTACAACTTTCAAATACGATACCAGCGAGCAAATGGCCCGCCTGTTCGATTTGGAAGACAGTGGTTACTTTTATACCCGCCTGCAAAATCCAACGAATGACGCCGTTGCCGCCAAAATCGCCGCTCTTGAAGGTGGTGTAGCCGCTATGCTGACTTCCAGCGGTCAGGCAGCCAACTTCTATGCCATTTTTAATATCTGCCAGGCAGGAGATCACTTCGTTTGTTCTTCCGCTATTTATGGAGGTACGTTCAACCTGTTCGGAGTGACAATGAAGAAACTAGGCATCGATGTGACTTTCGTAAATCCGGATGCCAGCGAAGAAGAAATTTCTGCAGCTTTCAAACCGAACACAAAGGCTTTGTTTGGCGAAACAATTTCCAATCCTTCTCTGGAAGTGTTGGATATTGAAAAGTTCGCACGTATCGCACACAGTCACGGGGTCCCCTTGATTGTTGACAATACCTTCCCTACTCCTATCAACTGTCGCCCGTTTGAATGGGGAGCTGACATCGTAGTTCATTCTACTACCAAATATATGGACGGACACGCTACAAGCGTAGGTGGCTGTATCGTAGATAGCGGTAATTTTGACTGGGATGCTCACGCAGAAAAATTCCCGGGACTTTGTACTCCGGACGAGTCTTACCACGGACTGACTTACACGAAAGCATTCGGCAAAGGTGCCTATATCACCAAAGCAACCGCGCAACTGATGCGTGACCTCGGCAGCATCCAAAGTCCACAAAACTCTTTCTTATTGAATCTGGGACTTGAGACACTGCACCTGCGTATGCCTCAACACTGCCGTAACGCACAGAAAGTGGCCGAATATCTTTCTAAAAATGAGAAAGTAGCTTGGGTAAACTATTGTGGTCTGCCGGACAACAAATATTACAGCCTGGCACAGAAATATATGCCGAACGGTTCTTGCGGAGTCATCTCCTTTGGTCTGAAAGGCGGACGTGATGTGTCTATCAAGTTTATGGATTCACTGGAATTCATCGCTATCGTTACTCACGTAGCTGATGCACGCAGTTGCGTGCTCCATCCGGCAAGCCATACTCACCGCCAGTTGACGGATGAGCAACTGATGGAAGCCGGTGTACGTCCGGACCTGATCCGCCTATCGGTAGGTATCGAAAATGCGGATGATATCATTGCTGATATCGAACAGGCTTTGAACGCATAACAATACCGTAAAGGTATCAAATACTAAGAGAAGGCACGGGAATGAAAGATTTTCCGTGCCTTTTTATTTTCACACAAAAAGAATATTAATTTCGAAGAAAATCATTTCAAATGTGAACCGATAAATCCTCCCGGATGTTTATCTTTGCAGGGAACCAAATTCTGTAGAGATATGAAAAAGAATCTATTAGTAGCATTCGTATTATGCCTTTCTTACGGATTTTCTTATTCCCATTCGTTTGATAAACCAATTAATCAGACAGCAAAGATGTCAAACTTTGAAATGGATTCGTTTACCACCAAGAATGGTAAAAGCTTGAAAATCACTTTCTTCAAACATGCCAGCTTATTACTGGACTATGCAGGACAAAAAATATTCATTGATCCTGTTTCCGATTATGCCGACTATACACAACAGCCGAAGGCGGATTTCATTCTGATTACGCATGAACATGGCGACCATTTCGATACCAAAGCAATAGCAGCTATCGAAACAAACCAGACCAAAATTATAGCTAATCCTAATTGCCGGAAAATGCTGAATAGAGGACAAGAGATGAAGAACGGTGATGTGCTTCAACTCGCCAAAGATATCAAACTGGAAGCCGTACCCGCCTATAATACGACTCCCGGCAGGGATAAATTTCATCCCAAAGGACGTGACAACGGATATATTCTGACTTTAGGAGGACCTCGTATTTATATTGCCGGAGATACGGAGGATATTCCGGAACTAAACCAGGTGAAAGATATTGATATCGCTTTTCTGCCGGTTAATCAACCATATACCATGACACCGGAACAAGCGATACGGGCAGCCAAAATCATCAAGCCACGTGTTTTGTACCCTTATCATTACGGAGAAACAGATATCCATAAAGTAAAAGACGGATTGAAAAATGAGACAGGCACAGAAGTACGTATCCGGGCTTTGCAATAAGATATACGTAAATAATCAGAAAGCGGCTGAAAATATATTCACCTGAATATCCGAAAGGACCTTGAATAAAGTGCACCCCAAAAGTTAGATCTAAAAATTTTGGAGTGCACTTTTATATCTCAATAAGAATGATTTTCGCTTCAAGGGCTTCCCAAACATTCAGTCCCTTATAAAGAGCTTTTCCTTTTTTAATCAGTTACTTCCAATCACACAGCCTCGGCAGACAAACTGGGAATCACTGTATCCACCCAATATACAACTGTTCTATCCGCCGGCAAAACTCCTTCCAGATAAGGTGAATCGGATACCTCCTCCAACCATGCCGTAGTAATCGGTCCTCTTTCTCTTGTAGAACTTTGAGTTCCTAAATACGGACTAAAATTAAAAAACGTGTGTTGTTGCTCTACATTATTTTTATCTATATATGTAAAGACAAAAGCCTTTTTCTGTTTTCCACCCAATGAAGCCCACTCTATCTGGTATGTTCCTTCAACAAGAATTTGCTCATCCTCTGTCTTATAAATGAATTTCCCTCCTGTTCCTTCTTCAGATAAATGATATACATCATCCGGCCGCAAAATACAGATATCTCCTTTATTTATAAAAGAATAAGAAGCCATTGCCACATTTACTTTTTCCTGCAACTCGCTTTCCGAATCCAATGACAACATATCTTCACTGGGTCTGGAAACCTGAAATTCAGGTTGGTCGACGCACATAAATGTCAATACGCCATAAGAAACAGTCACAGGCAGGGTGACATAATTACCATCCTTATCAGTAACGGTAACCGTTACTTTCCCTTTTTTACCATGCGAACTAAGCCATAATCGGTTGTCGATGACTGTTGCTGTCACAATTGTTTCATCGGAGCTTTGTGCAGAGTAGCCACCTTTTCCATTGGCTATCCCGATATTCTCCGCTTCCCATCCGTTAAGATACAAGACTGTAGAAGAAACAGTGTTTGTACAAGTTCCTGTTTCGTCAACCAGTTCGGAACCACTAAATAAGATAATCTCTGCATCATCTTGACAGGCTGATACACAAAAAGCCATAACAGAAAGAAGAAAGAAGCCTAATAAAGTTTTTGTTTTCATATTTTCAGTGGTATGGTTAAATCCCGGCATATGCCATTGTTTTGCAAAGATATAAAGTATTTGTAAAAAACACTATCTTTGTATGAAAAGTTACCAATAGTACAGATCCACTAGATTCTTCCATACAGTGTAAGTTATATGAGATATACAACAAAAGGTCATTGAAAAGGACGTTCCCGGGGGAAAAAGGGAATGGGAAATACGGGAACGTCCTCAAAACATAACAATACAGAAATATGGACTTTCACAAGGGCGCATTTCTGTCTCTCTTATGCAACATTCCCTTCTATAAAAATATGGAGGAAATATCTGGAGAGGATATCATTATGTGGGAAATTTAGTTTATAGTCTTAAAAGCAATCTGATTGCATCAAAGTGATGAACGATAGGCAGTCCGAATATATTCTCCTACTGCATTGTCATCATTGATTTCTATGTATTTTTTCAATAAATCCGCAAATCCGGATTTTATCTGTTCCGTTTGCTTGTTCTCGCAGGCTGTAGAATATTCATCAACAGCCATGAGAAAATCCTGCATTCGTTCATTCAGCATTGTTCCTCCTGTGCAAACCACATCGGAAATATAGGCTTGGATACTACCATTTTCTATGACAACAGGGAGGCGGTATTCCAGTCCCGATTTGTTGGCACGAATAGAAAGCACTTTTACTACGGGCGACACAATAGTCACCGTATCGGAAAAATCAAACTTTCCGTGGATTATTTCTGCACTATCTACCGGCTGCCCGCTCGAAACATCTTTCATATAAACCATTTTTCCTTCGAATTCGGGCAAAGGTGCACTGCCGTTAATCTCGTAACCTTTTATCTGATGCCCGGTGCAAGCCACTATCAGACATATTCCCGGAAGAAAAGATAAAAGTTTCACATATCTGTTCATTAAGCTCTTCATTCTTCTTTAAAAAAGAAAAGCCGTCCGCACTATCAGCTGAACGGCTTTCTCTTTTCATTCATACATTTGTATAATCATTCATCCTTAGAATCTGAATCCCAGTTTCACTACAGGCATTTCAAATATTTTGATATTGTGGTGACTGGCGTTATATTTATCAAATCCTTTCGGGCAAATCTGTATCAAGTCATAGCGGTAAGCCAGAGGGTGCATTTCGAAACCGAAAACAAAACCTTTGGCAATGCTATACTCAATACCTGCTACGGCAGCTACTTTGAAACCGTACATCTGACCGGCTTTACTTCCGGAAACATAGACCTGTGACGGAAGTTCTTCCGAGTCGTCACTATCCTTGTAGGTGTCTCCGGTGTATGGTTCGGTCGTTTCAATGCGTGCCATCTGGAAGCCGAGTGCGCCTCCGAGATATGGATGAATACGTTCGTTGCGAGTCTTGAAATAGTAGTTGGAACCGACAGATACATACCAGTTGTTAGTCATCTGCGCATTGATATAACTTTGCGCAGGGATAATCATGTCAGGTACACTGTTGTCTCCTTCTACATAGTCTTTCTTAGGAGTGAGGCTAACGTTCATGCTGAACTGGAAATTTACATCCCAATTGTCAGACACGAAATACTTACCTTCAATTCCGGCTATATTGACCAGACTATTATTATTCAGACTCCCGATGTTCAGATAGCGGTTCAGATCGCCGGAGTTATCCTTCCCTCCATTGGGAAGTCCGACTACTCCTCCGTCATTGGAGAACTTAGGAAGCAGATAAGAGGTGTTCTCGTTAAAGAACTTTCCGCTACCAAGCAGGACTGAAACCTGCCACTGTCCTTTCTTCGGGGCAAACGACGCATCATCACTGCTGCTGTAACGCTGCGCCATTGAAGGCGCAGCTGTCATACAGGTCAGCAAAAGTAATGTGCATAGTTTTTTTATCATCTTGTTACTTTTACGTAGTTAGGGAATTATTTCAAGAAGATAGCAAGAAGTGCTTTCAATTGAGCGCTTGCAGCATCATAGTCTGCCTTGGCAGCATCATATTCAGCCTGTTTTACTTTGATCTTTTCCTGGATACTTGCCAATGATTCAGTAATATAATCTGTATCAGTATAAGTACCTGCCGCTAATTTCTCTATATTTCTCTTAGCTTTAGCAACATCGGCCTTAGCGGCAGTGACATTTGCCAAAGCAATCATATGTTCTTGCTTAACCAAATTCTTGATAGCTTCCAAAGAACCTAAATCACCATTAGTAAAGTTATTATTCAAATAAACAGTGATTTCCGTTTCAATCTTACCTTTGATAATTTCATTATTGCCGTATTCTTTTTGTACTGTTGCAATATTATCATTTACTTCTTTAAAGACTTTATCATAAGCAGCTTGGGCTTCGTCGTTAGCTTTCTTAGCTTTATCTACAGCATCCGCCAAAGCAGCATTTGCTTTATCTTGAGCAGCCTGTTCTACAGCTTTTTGAGCAGTAAATGCTTCTTTCAAAGCTTTGTAAGTTTCTACCTGATCAATTATAGCTTGTAGACTAGCCGTTTCTGCTGTTGCCCAAATCATCTTACCAAGAGAACCATAATCATTCTTCAAGGCGTCTACATGATTACCACCAGCCGCAGCTATTACTTCGTCCTTAGATACTGGCAATCTTCTTGGATTATTACCGGAATTGAAATTATCGCTAAATACAGTAGAAGAAGCTGATTTCCATTTTTCCAATGGAGTCTTTACACTGGAGTCTTGCTCTACATCTATTAATTTTCCAATATTTTCTTTACTAATTTCATTTGCAGTAGCGATGTCACCAGCATCCCAAGTGATAAAGCCTAAATCTACTCCAACCACCTTTTTAAAGTTATTAGCGTCTGCTATCAGCCAAGCAGAGATTTTTTTCGTCTCACTTCCTTTTGTCGCAGTTGCCTTAGTAACTTGTGCTTCTTTAGCCAGTGCATCCTTATAGTATGCAACTAAAGCCGTAGCTACAGCATCAATATTAGCTTCTTTTTTTCTATCTTCCGGTTTAAGTCCATTATATTTCTTTATTGCAGCATTAGCGGCTACCTCTGATTTCTCCAATTCTATTTTCAGACTTTCATCATAAGCTGCCATTGCATCTTCCCATGCTTTATAATCTTTAGCATAGTTCTCTTCAGCTTCTTTTTGTGCTGCAAGAGCTGTAGCCAATTGTGGTTTGGCCCATTCTATATTTTCCAAATCAACACCTTTAGTAGCCTTATCAATCAGCTTAACCCAACCATCAATCTGACTTTGTGCTTCAGTAATTTGTATACTTTTAGCATAGGCAAAAGTACCAGTAGAAGAATTATAACCAGCAACAGTTGTTCCACTAGGTATTACATCATTCAATCCTTTCTTTACACTTTCAGCCTCTACTTTCTTAGAATAAGCTGCAGCTGTTTTAGCTTTGTTCTTGTTAGAGTTCTGGTTATTTTTAGCAGTCTCCAACTTATTGCTAGTAGCATCCAAGTCAGATATCAGTTTAGGATTAGCAACTTCCAACTTGCCTTTTTCAATATTATACTGTTGTTCCTTGACTTTTGCAGCAGCAATTTCTTCTTCCAGCTTCTTGACTTCTGCTTCCCAATCTGCAACAGTAGTATACTCATTATCCAAGATAGCTTTCAAGTTATCAGCATACTTCTGCGTCATTTCTAAAGCAAATTCTGCATTTTTCAATGCATTATCCAAAACCGCTTCTAAATTATTATCAGCTACTATATCAGAATAGTTAGCTAATTGCTCCTGAAGTTTTTTCAAGCTACCGGCTTTATAGCCATCCGCAGACTGGGTAGGATCTTCAGTAATAAGATAAACATAATACTTAGTCGTAGAAGAATTAGTCTCCGTGCTTTCATCCGGATTTGTAGTAGTAGTGGAATTCGCAACTTCCGATGACAGAATTCTTTTGATAACAGTTGTTGAATATCCATACATTGCCTTGTCCATTGCTTGTTTTGCATAGGCGACTTGCGCTTGTACACCATTCAAACGAGCTTGTTCTTCATCTGTCAGCAACAACTTGGAAGCTTCAATCTGTTCCATAGCTTGCTTGTAAGCTTCCTGTGCTTTAGCAGTGGCAGTTTCGGCAAGAAGCATTTTTTCCTTATACTGCTCAACAATCAATGCCTTTTCATTTTCCCACTTAGTTTTGTCAGCTTCCGCTTTTGCAATGGCAGCTTCCGCTTCTGCTTTTGCTTGTGCAGTAGCAGCTTCTTCCTTTTCAATCAGGAGTTGCTTCAACTGAATATCCAGTTCATGCAACTGCAAATCAATTTCTGCAGATTTATTCTGAAGTGCCAAACCTGCATTAACTAACTCTTGCTCTGCAACCTGTGCTTTTCTCAATTCAGCCTCTACAAGCTCAACTGCAGCTTGAGCTTTGATAAAATCAGACTTTGCTCCCCTAAGTTCTGCAATGCCTTCCGGTTCATCGGTATCAATACATCCCGTGAATGTCGCCGTCGTACCTGCCATGAGCAAGGTTGCGACTAAATACGTCCATTTTCTCATAAAAGTAAATTAAATGTTATACAATTAATAAATAAAAAATTTGTTTGTACTAATTCATGATTTATTTCGCTTCACTCCCCCTCTTCCCGTTACTTTGTAGGTAACGGGAAAACCCTTGTGCCTGCTCTTTTAGAGTAGTCTATACTAGAAAATAATACGATATATGACGAATCTTCTTACCCCTGCTTATGAGAAAAAGTAGAGGGGCGGGAAATCTATTGCAAAATTTAGACGTAAACAAAGCTCTAAGACAAAGAATCCACGTGTTCTTCTGTGTTTATTCCTATTTTGAGTAGTTTATTAGAAAAAATGTACGATTTTGTTTGGATGTTTTAAGAAATATGCTCATATTTGCAGCGTCTTTTCTTCCCGTTACCTACAAAGTAACAGCACTATCAATCAACTACTTGCCACAAACATAGCTCCTCTTCAGCGAAGATAGAATCGTCACATTCGCTTCATCTATTTTCTTATTCTTAAAAGGTTTTAGATAAGTCTCTGTGACGATAATGGATGAATGTCCCATCGCCTCTGAAATAATGCCTGGATGTATCTCGCAATAATATGCCATTGTAGCCCAAGTATGCCGAGCCGTATATGAGCTTAAATCAGAAGTCAATGCAAGTACTTGTTTCAGCAACAGAAGCTGATAGTTAAAATTACGCAAAGCTATCTGATATTCCCTGTAGGTAGCTTCGGTACTCTCTCCGCCAGTCAGTATGGGAAAAAGATAAGGAGAAGCAGAATCAGTGTTCATATACTTTTTTATTAGTTTCATAGTTTCCGGCAGAAGCGTCACAGTTAGAAGCCGCCCGGTTTTTCTACGACGATAAGTAAGCACATTCCCCACCATATCCTGCTTTTTAAGATAGGCAAGATCTACAAACGGCATACCACGAAGCATGAACATTAAGAAAAAGTACGCGCGCGTACGTTGTAATTCTTCCCTTCCCTGATGAATTTGTTTGGGAAGCTCTTTCATCAATCGTTCCATATCCTCCTTTTCCAGTGCACGCTTTCTGTCAGCACGCGTTCCTGTATAAACATACCGGAAATGATGCGGTATATAAGATGCCATACGACGGTCAACCGCGCGGTTGTACACCGCCCTCAATGTACGCATATAGGTTGAAACCGTGTTCCAACTACAATCCTTTTCCCGCAAATACGTTTCAAAACTTTTAAGAAACTCCTGATTCACTTTCTTGAATGACAGATTCCTGCTCCCGTTAAATGCAATGATAGCATTCATGCTACTCCTGTAAACATGAGCAGTTCCATAATTCCCACTTTTTCGAAGCCCTTCAGCTACTTCCTTCATAAATGAAATCAAATTCCCCATTTTTATTAATTTTAGTTATCACTCAAGCACGTCCCTGAAGAAAAGCGCCCTCACCGCAATTCCCCCCAATGCTCTTAATTCAAAATCTCAAAGTATCATCATACAAATATGATGAATTATGTTTTCTTTATATACACCCGATGTGTTCCTCTGCCATCAATCCCGATACCGGAACCGGGCGTATACGCCCATTGGCGCAATTCATTGGTAGCCGCTGTGCGCAGCAGACCTGTCAGCTTCCGGTATTCGTAGACTGTCAAAAAAGGATGTTCCTCCAAATATCTGACAGCCAATGCAAGCCGTTGCTCCGGAGTATACTTCTGTGAAGAACGTTGCGACTTCCACGGAGCTCTTTCCAGCAGACATCTTCCATTGATACGCCTTATCATCTTCCTGTCTACACGAAAGTTCACGTTTCCCACCACAATGCTTCGTGCGTTACGATGGGTTTCGCCTTCTCCGGCCTTTTCACGCTCTTTATCTTTGCATAACGCCAACGAAGGAGAGAATGTTCCAATGCCATCCAGCTTCACAGACTTGCCTTCTGCCATCTGATGTGCCATCTCAATACCTATTTGTGTAATTACGCCTTCCACATCTCCGACATTAAAACCACTGCTGGATGCTATCTGACGTATCAGCTCCTCGGTAGAAACCTGATCCATCATTGCAAACCGCGGATGGTTTTATAACTGAAACTTCTGATTACATAATCAAAAGTTCCGGTTTTATAATCAGAACTTGCGGTTATAGTTTTCTTCCCAACAAAGATACGTTTTCCTGCCGGGATAAGCAAGTTTAATCCCTATGAAAAGGAAGTTTGATTACGATTCAGTTACTATCACCGTTTCTTTACTTTATATCCTTTCAAGGTAAAACCTACTTCAAACAAATTCAAAAGGGCTATCCGGATGTTATCTTCAATATAGGTTCCCATAGTATCATATTTCGCAAAGTAGACGGGAAGCAGCCTGTTATTCCTCCTATAGCTTTCATCCGGTGTTTTACCGGTAAAACGTTCTTTCTTCTTCACTCCCCAACGAACGGTTTTACTGCAAGGGAGAGGTATACCGATCGTCAACACTTTTTCTTTTGTTGTCGTATCGGTGATTCCATGTTTCCGGATACTAATATGGCTGGCTCCCAAATAAGTGCCGATATAAAGGACAACGGTCAGCGTCCAATCGTCCAAAGCCTCATCGGTTTGAATACCATTTACCAAATCAGAGAAATAGTTCTCAACCATTTCTTTGTCAAAACTGTTTAGTTCGGGCCATTCACATTTCTCAAACAACTGATGCACATTGACAGGAACCAGTAAAGTAGTTATTTCTAATTGATATTTCATTCATTTCATTTTTACACCATTGCATTTTAAATCGTCTCAAATATCTTACCGACTATAAATATACAATTTTATCAAATCAAATGCTAAAGAACAGAGCTTTTTTATCCAACCACTTTCTAAAAAGAAAAGACTGTTTGACATGCCCTCACTTATATAAATAGGGTTTATCAAACAGTCCTTTCCTTTCGAGTTATCATTCGTTTTTTCCAGTGAAGGACGTTATCGTTTCCAGCCTTTACGGCATTTCAGTCTCCACTTGGAATTTACGGCTTACTTTCATTAAGTTGATGGTGTAAGTGACTACGTTCTGTGCTTCCTGAACCATCGTGAGATATACCATGCTAACCCGGATGCTTCCTGATTGGCTTTGGATACGTTGCAGTTCCTTACGTTTCAATAGCGAAAGCTGTCCGTTGAGGTCGTTGGCACGGCGGATTTCTTCTTCCAGATTGTTGTACTCGTTGTTTTCCATTTTCTTACGGCATTGCTGAATCAGATATGTAATATCTTCTGCAACATCGCTGAATTCACCTTTCTGAATGGCATCCAACGGGTTGAAATTGTTGTCGGTATGTTCCAGGCAAGGTTCGCAGAGACGAGAAATACTGTAAACGAGTTCGCTGGCAAAGTCGTTGCCTTGATAGTAATAAAGTCCCTTTTCGAGTACGGTGTTGTTGTCGAGGCGGCACATGGCTACGGTGCCGGAACGTTTCATCTGTTTGATGAGCTGTTTTTCAAATTTTGTGGAACCCATAGCACGACGCAGTCCTCGAAGATTTTCGTGGAGGAAAGAAGTGACGGTCAGTTCGAAGTTGGTTTCTGCATATTCCAGCACTTTGGAAAGTTCTTCACGGGTGTGCTTACGCATCAGTTGCAAGGCTTCTGTGCTGTCTGTGGCTTGCATAAGTTGCTTCAGAGTTTCGTTACCTTGTTCTTTCGCTTTGCGTTTTTTGTACATCACTTGGCTACGGATCAGGATGAATACAGCTATACCGATGAGTGCGATGATAGAGATATTTCCTCCATAATGAAGTACGAGGGCTACGAAGAAACAGATAGTGAAGGCAGCTCCGGCAGTGATGAACCAGCCACCGATGACGCTTAATACGCCGGTAATACGATAAACGGCAGAATCACGTCCCCAGGCACGATCGGCCAAAGAGGTACCCATAGCTACCATGAAGGTTACGTAGGTGGTAGAAAGAGGAAGTTTCAGGGAAGTTCCCAAGGCGATGAGCAGACCCGCTAATACTAGGTTGACAGAAGCGCGGACAAGGTCGAAAGCTGCTCCGTCGGCAATGATGGCTTCGTCTTTGCGGAAGCGGGAGTCAAACCATTCTTTGCTGCCACTTGGCATAATGCGGGAGATTCCGTTGGCAAGTGTCATACTGATGCGGACTACTGTACGGGCAATCGGGGTACTTCCGAATGTTTCTTCTCCTTCATCTTGACGGGAAAGGTCGACGGATGTTTTAATTACGGCATGTGCCTTTTTAGAAGTACAGAGGGCGTAGACCATAACGGCTCCGGCTCCGATAAGGAAATACCACGGGGTTTTGGCGGGCCCCAGCAGGGAGGTCATCAGGAAGCCGTTCGGATTTCCTCCTCCGTTGGCGGTATAGTCCATAAAAGAGGAGAAGCCTGCGAGGGGAACACCGATGAAGTTGACAAGGTCGTTGCCGGCAAAAGCGAGAGCGAGGGCGAAGGTGCCCATCAATACAATTACTTTGAAAACGTTGATTTTCATCCAGTGAAGGATTTGCATCAGTACGGTGAAGAACACGAAGAAGACGGCGATTAACATCAATGTGTTGTCTTGTATCCAGTGTTTGTTTTCGGGGGTCATGAAGGAGCTGTCTTTCAGTCCTTTGATAAGCATGAAATAGATGATGGCGGTAGCGGCTACACCTCCGAAGAGGGCAATGCTGTATTTCATCTTTTTCGTATAGTTAAAGGTGAATATCACACGGGCCAGCCACTGTACGATCATTCCGAAGAAGAAGGCGATGGCGACGGATACGAAAATGGCCATGATGACGGAAAGGGCTTTGTCGGTGTTTATAAGATCGCCCAAACCGAGGGTGTCGCTATTATGTACTTTGATAAGTGAGAGGGCGAAGGTTCCTCCGAGTAGTTCAAAGACTAGTGAAACGGTGGTGGAGGTGGGCATACCCATGGAGTTGAATACGTCCAGCAGTACTACGTCGGTCAGCATGACGGCTAACAGGATGCACATGATTTCGGCAAAGTAGAAGTGCTCGGGCTGGTAGATGCCGTGCCGGGCTATGTCCATCATGCCATTGGATAGGGAGGCGCCAATAAATATGCCGACGCCGGCTATGAAAAGGATGGTTTTAAACGAAGCGGCTTTGGCACCTACCGCGGAGTTTAAGAAGTTGACTGCGTCATTGCTGACTCCGACTATCAAATCGAAGACGGCAAGGACGAAGAGGAAGCTGACTTTTTTCTCCTACTCGCTTCCTTCACTTCGCTAAAGGGCAGAAACTCGCTACGCTCAAACAGTCTGCCCTTCTTGACGCTACGTTACGGGCGCTCGCTTGACGAAGAAAAAAGTAGGCCGGGAAACCATGCGGGGTGCAGGTCATTGTGATCGTATGTACGATGGGGGGGCTGGGGTATGGTTGTAATGATGTGTTTTGCAATGATGTGTTTTCCGCAGCATAGTTGCTGCGGAAAGGATTTGATGTTAGCTGTTAGTTTTGTTTAGCCAGTCGTAGAAGGTGTATTGGGCTCGGACGGCAGGGGTGCCGGGTGTTCTTTTTTTGAATATGTTTTGCAACTTATCATCTACCCAGCAGGCTTTTTGGTTGTCGGCAAGCTGGATATTAAGCATTTCGATGAGGCTGTCACGCAGGTCGGGGGCGAGAATGGGGGTGATGGCTTCGATGCGGCGATAGAGGTTACGACGCATCCAGTCGGGGGAGCCCATGAATACTTTGGGGGTGCCGTCGTTGCCGAAGTACCAGATGCGGGCGTGTTCGAGGAAGCTATCCACAATACGGGTGACACGGATATTACGACTGTATGACTGTCCGGGGATGAGGCAGCAGATACCACGGACGATAAGGTCGATTTGTACACCGTGTTCGGAGGCTTCGTAGAGGCGGTCTATCATGGTAGGGTCTTGGAGGGCGTTCATTTTTAGGATGATGCGTCCTTGCTTGCCTTCGTCTGCGAGGGATATTTCGCGGTCGATCAGGCGGTTCAATTCGGGAATGAGGTTGAAACGGGCTACCAAAAGGGTGGTGAACTTCGGGTCTTCTTTTCCTTGCAGGGTACGGAAGAGGTTATAGAGGTCGGCCACTATTTCTTTGCGACAGGTGAAAAGACCGCAATCGGCGTAAAGGGTGGCGGTTTTCTCGTTAAAGTTGCCGGTGCTGATGTAGGCGTAGCTGGGGATTTTCTCACCGTTTAATCCGCGACGACGGATCAAGGCTACTTTGGCGTGCACTTTCAAACCAGGGATGCTGTAGATTATCTTGATACCGGCGGCTTGCATCATTTCGGCGGTGGCAAGGTTGTTTTCTTCATCAAAGCGGGCTTTCAGTTCCACAAATACGGTGACTTTCTTGCCGTTTTGGGCGGCGGCTATCAGGGTGTTGATGACGGCGGAGTTTTCCGCTACGCGGTATTGGGTTACCATGATTTCACGGGTTTCCGGGTTGTGCACGGCTTCATATAGGAAGTGGATAAAGTGCTCGAAAGAGTGATAAGGGTAATATAATAACAGGTCCTTTTTGGCGACGTAATTGAAAATGGATTCTTTCTCATCGAGGACGGTCAGCTTCATCGGCTTCGGTTTTTCGAGGCTATGAAGGGATTTGTTCGGGTTGGGAAGATGACGCAGGTCTTCGAGGTTCAAATGCTTATCACCGGGGACAAGTTCGTCACGCTGAATACGGAAGGCATCCACAAGGAAGTCCAGGAATTCAGAAGGCATAGCACGGTCGTAGACGAAACGGCAGACGTCACCGATCTTGCGTTTCTTCACTTTCTTCTTGAGTTGGGCGACGAGGTCGGCACTGCTGGCGGTGTCGTCAATCAATATATCAGCATCACGGGAAATTTTGATGCAGTAGCTGGAGTCGACATCGTAGCCGGGGAAGATCAGGTTGAGGTTTGCCTTGATGATGTCTTCGGTAAACATCAAATAATGATTTTTCTCGCGAGACGGAAGTTCGATGAAGCGGGGCACTTTGGCGTAGGGTTGTTTCATCACAAAGTAAAGGGGTTGTCGGAGGTCTGTTACATTTGGCCTTGCTGCTTCCATACCTACTTTTATACCTTCTCCGTCATTTCTTTCATTTATGCACTCTCCGGTATATTTTTCTATATTTTCTTTAGTTTCTTCTCCTTTGTTTTTTTCTTCTTTCTTCGGATAGACTCGTATTGCCAGGTAAAGACGGTTATCCCGCAGGAAGGAGACAATTTTATCTTTGGATACAGGCACAGGTTGCAGGTAGGGAAAGATTTCCTCCCGGAAAAAGTCTTTGATAAACTGTTGGTGGAACGGTTCTACATGATTGTCCTGATAAAAGATGATATGATTTTTGCGCAGGGCAGGCAGTATTTTTTGTTCATAGATGCGTACACGGTCATCCAGCTGGCGGGTGACTTCTTTATTTATTTCCTCTACCAGTTCGCGGGCTGACTGTACGGTTTCTTCATCGCTTTCCGTAGCGCCGGAAGCAACAGCTTTATGGTCGGCTACACGGATTTTGTAAAACTCTTCGAGGTTGGAAGAGTAGATAGAGATGAAGTTGATAC
>PPYE01433292.1_pt1 | contig 15219 bp, 18 predicted proteins | sample 1559881 | NCBI WGS metagenome assembly PPYE01 (sample SAMN08240022, study PRJNA423297) | Human gut metagenome, whole genome shotgun sequencing project. | reverse complement strand
TCCCGTGCCAGCGGGAGGGCCTGCACCCGACCCAAAAGCCGGTCGCGTTGTTTGAGTATCTGGTGCGCACCTACACCGAACCCGGCCAGTTGGTGCTGGACTGCTGCATGGGCAGCGGGACGACCAAGGTCGCTTGCCGAAACGCGGGCCGGGACTGTGTCGGGTTTGAGATCGACCGCAAATACTATGAAATTGCCCAGGAGCGGTAAATGGACAGAAGCGAGTTTGAAAAATATGTCCAAAAGGCCATCGATGACGCAACCGCCGAACATTCGTTCCCGGCGGGACCGGTGCCGACTATGACGCCGGACAAGCTCGCCAGGTTGACGGCCATGCTGGCAGCCGGACGCGAGAACGTCTGGTACAACAGCGGCGACTGGAAGGCGATTAAGTCGGCGATCGAGAATATCGACCACAATGATTGTTTGATCTGCAAGGCAATGGGCCGACGCCGTGCAGCGCGCATTGTGCATCACGTGAAACATCTGCGCGACCGGCCAGACCTTGCGCTGAGTATCTACGACCCGGACACCGGCGCGCGGCAGCTTATCAGCGTGTGCAAAGACTGCCACGAAATGTTGCACCCGGAAGCGCAGCGGCAATATCGACCGCGCGCCGCGCCGCTCACGCCCGAGCGATGGGACTAGCCCCCCCCCTCGAAAAAACCAGGGCGTGCCGGGTCGGGCTTTATCGCGTGGGTCCAAGACATTCGGGATATTTTGGTATACCCGTGTAGGTGTGGTGCAGAAAACGGGGGTGGAAGTGAGTCATGGCAAGCAAAATGTCGGGGCTGTGTACGATCTATGCAAAAAAGCGGGAATTCCGCGAACTGCAGAAAGACCTGCTGGACGACCTGACCGCTCGGGGGCTGATCAGCCGTCCCTACATGGATAAGGTAGAGGAATACATGGGGCTGTGGTGTCTGCGCCGTATGCTGGAAGAAGACATCGCCGCCCGGGGCGTCTATGTGGAATACCAGAACGGCGCTAACCAGCGAGGCACCACCGACAATAAAAGCGTGGAGAAGCTGGTGCGGGTGTCGTCCCAAATGCTGAGCATCTGGGCAGCCCTGGGCTTTAAGGAACAGGCCGCCAACGCGAAACCGTCGGACGGTGACGACGATGAGCTGTAAGATCCCCGCAGAGGTACAAAACTATATCAACCTGGTGGAATCCGGGCCGCACCGCTGCTGTAAAGAGCAGAACAGCCTTGTGGCCTATATCCGAAAAGTGTTTGAAAGCGAGGACCTCTATGTAGACGAAGAACAACTGCGGCACTACCTCAGCCTGGCAAAGTACTTCCCCTTCAAAAAGCTGTTTCCCTGGCAGGAATTTGTTATTGCACTTTGGGACTGCACCTACAAGCCCGATGGCACCCCACGCTGGAAAACGCTGTTTTGTATGCTGGGGCGCGGGGCAGGTAAGGACGGCACCATCGCCTTTGATGCGTTCGCGTCCGTTTCACCCTACAACCCGGTGGGCCACTATGATGTGGATATCTGCGCGAACAATGAGGAGCAGGCCATGCGCCCGGTGTCGGATATCATCGAGACACTCGAGACGCCCGGAGTTGAATCCAAGTTAAACCGATTCTACTACCACACCAAAGAGGTCGTCCAGGGCCGCCGGAACAAAGGATGTATCAAAGGGCGTACCAACAACCCCCAAGGCCGGGACGGCATGCGATCCGGTAAGACAATCTTCAACGAAGTTCATGCCTACCAGAACTACAACAACATCAAGGTGTTCATCACTGGCCAGGGTAAGGTTGCGCAGCCGCGTGTCGGCATCTTCACCTCCAACGGCGAGGTCAACGATGGACCTCTGGATGACTACCTGGCCAGGGGCCGCCGCATTCTTTTTGAGGGGGAAGCTGACAATGGTTTTCTGCCGTTCATCTGCTGTCTCGAATCGAAGGATCAGGTACACGATCCTGAAAACTGGTACATGGCGAACCCCTCCCTAGCTTACATGCCGCACCTGCGGCAGGAGATCGAGGATGAATATCGCGACTGGTGCGACCACCCGGAACAAAACGCCGACTTCCTGACCAAACGCATGGGAATCCGGGCGGGATTCAAGGAAGTGTCGGTGACGGACTACGAAAAAGTTCTTGCCACCAACACGCCGCCTCCCGATTTGTCGGGCTGGCCGTGTACGGTCGGCATCGACTACGCCGAGTTGTCGGACTGGGCGGCGGTCAACATCCATTTCCGGCGAGGGGAGAAACGATACGACCTCAACCGCGCCTGGATCTGTGCCCAGTCCAAGACCCTGAGCCGTGTGAAAGCGCCTTGGCAGCAGTGGGCGCGGGACGGCATTGTGACCGTGGTGCAGGATGTGAGCATCAGCCCCGATTTGCTGGCCCAGTATATCGCCGAGGCGGCCACTCGCTACAGCATCCGAATGATGGCGCTGGACTGTTTCCGTTGGACTATGGTGGCCGAAGCTATGCGGCGTATTGGCTTCGACGCCGCCGACAAAAGCCGTGTGAAGCTGGTGCGGCCCTCCGACATCATGCAGGTGGACCCCATCATTCAGAACTGCTTTGACCGGGGGCTTTTCCACTGGGGCGACAACCCTTGCCTGCGGTGGGCGGTGAACAACACCAAACGGGTGCGCAGCAGCCGCAGCGCCGGGGTGGACACCGGAAACTTCATCTATGCGAAAATCGAAGCCAAGAGCCGGAAAACCGACCCGTTTATGGCGCTGGTGGCGTCGATGGTCGTGGAACCATGCCTTGGAAACGGACAGCCGGTGGAACTGCCCTCAATGGGGGCGTTTGTATTTTGATGTACAAATAGGTGGTAAAAATGCTGAAAGAGATCAACGGGAAAGTGTGGTTCTGCTGCCCTCGATGCGGCAAGAAGATCCACCCGGTGGCCCCGGGCGCCCGGGGCGTGTTTGTCATCTGCAAGCAGCGCCGGTCAGATGGCAGCCGATGCAACTGGCGCGGCGAGTGCAAGTGGCCGGACGGTGCGCCGGTGTGGGCGGACTACAACAATTGAATATTTCGTGAGCCTTTGAGCCTGTATTTTTCGGAACCCCCGAAAAGTGCAGGCTCTTTTTTTGTGCCGTGAAGGGGGGTGAAGTATGGCAATCAGATTTTTCGAGTGGCTCATCAACAAAACGGCGAAAACCACCACCGTCAACGTGGACTGCACCGACCTCTTCGCGGCGGCGCGGGAGTATGCGGTGCGGGACCTCTGCTTCCAGGCTTGTGTAGACATGATCGCCAACGCCATCGGCCGGTGCGAGTTCCGCACCTACCGGAGGGGCGAGGAAGTGCGGGACCGTGAGTACTACATGCTCAACATCGAGCCCAACACCAACCACAACAGCACAGACTTCTGGCACAAAGTCATCTACCAGCTGTACGCCACAAACGAGGCGCTCATCATCCCCACGCGGTCCCGCAGTGGAATCGAGGGGCTGGCGTGCGCCGACAGCTGGAGCATGGAGGGCGGCTGGCCCCAAAAGCAGAACGAATACACAGACGTGCAGGTGGGGCAGCTGACCCATACCAAAACATTCCGGGAAGGCGATGTGCTCCACCTGCGGCTGAACGCTGCCAACGTGAAGCCGCTGCTGGATGCACTATACCAGAGTTACGCCAAAATGCTGGACGCCGCCGAGACCTACTACACCACCCGCAACGGTGCGCACCTGAAGGTCCATGTTTCCACGATTGAGTCACAGAAACAGGAATTCAAGGAGGCATTCGCCGAAAAGCTGAAAAAAGAGGTAGTCCCTTACTTGAAGGGCGCCAACGGCGTGCTGCCGGAGTTCGACGGCTACCAGTACGAGGTGCAGAACTTTGGCGGCAATGCCACCAGCGAGGAAACCCGCAAGCTGGTGGAGGATGTGTTCAACATGACGGCCCGAGCCTTCGGCATCCCGGTGGTGCTGGTCAACGGGTCGGTGGAGGGCACCGCTGACGCAAACCGACGCTTTTTGACCTATGTCATTGATCCGCTGTGCGACCAGATCCAGGAAGAGATCAACCGCAAGCGATACGGCTATGAGGCATGGAGCGCCGGCAACTATGTGCGGGTGGACAGCTCCAGCATCATCCACTTCGACATCTTCGAGAATGCCGCCAACATCGAAAAGGTGGTGGGCAGTGGCATCTTCTCCCTCAACGATGTGTTGAGGGCAGCCAACCAGGAACCCATCAATGAGGATTGGGCCGACGCCCACTATATGACGCTGAACATCTCGACGATGGGCGAACAGACAAGGACGCTCGGAGGGGGGTGAACTATATGAAGAATAAGCAGTTTTTTGCGATCCAGCAGCTGGACCGCGGTGCAGACCTTTACATCTTTGGTGACATCGTGAGTTATCCCTGGGCCGAATTGGGTGAGGCGTCCGGCATGAGCATCGTGAACCAGATCAAAAACCTGGACGTGGACGAGATCCGCGTACACATCGACAGCTACGGCGGGTCAGTGTCGGAGGGGTGGGCGATCTACAACGCCCTTCGGCAGCACCCGGCCACGATCGTCGCCTACGGTGACGGCTTTGTGGCCAGCGCGGCTCTGTACCCCTTCCTGGCTGGGGATGAGCGCATCGCTTCCAGCCTGAGCGCCTACTACTTCCACCAGGTTATGGTGAACGCCAACGGCTATGCCGATGACCTGCGGGCGGCTGCCGATGAGGCGGAGAAAATGACCGAGATCGGTATCAACGCTTTTGTGGAGCGCACCGGCATGGACGCCGATCGGGTGCGGAAGCTGATGCAGGCCGAGACCTGGATGACGCCCGCCCAGGCCCTGGACTGTGGGCTGGCTACCTTCATCGCCTCTGATGGGGCGCTGCCCATCGCCCAGGACGCAAAACAGGTCATCATGCAGCGGGTGCTGCAGGCGGACAGGCCCGCCGCACCGGCCGCCGTACCGACGGCCAACACCGCGCCCGTGGAACCGGCCTCGCGCCAGGCCACGCTGGCTGACCAAATCAAAAACATGATCTGAAAGGAGATACCCATGAGAAGCAACGATCTGACCCTGAACCGCAGCGAGATCCGCGAGCGGCTGATGCAGGCCCTGGCCGACAACGACAAGGAAAAGTATGACCAGGCTTTTGGCGACATGATCCAGTGTGTGGTGCAGGACGTGGAAGCCAAGAGCAAGACCTACCTGGAGGAAGCCCAGCAGGCCGCCGACCGCCAGGCTTTGGCTGAGCGCGGTGTGCGCCAGCTGACCGGCACCGAGCGCAAATATTACCAGTCTCTGTCCGCCGCCATGAAGGCCGATGACCCCAAACAGGCTCTGACCAATACCGACCTGATTCTGCCGCGAACCGTTCTGGATGCGGTCTTCGATGACCTGCAGACCAGCCATCCGCTTCTGCGCCTGATCAGCTTCACCAACACCAGCGGCGTGGTGGAAATGCTGATGAGCGAAAACGGCGTGCAGCGTGCGCTGTGGGGCAAGCTGTGCGGCGAAATCGTGCAGGAGGTGCTGGCGAACTTTGTCAGCGTGCAGACCACGCAGCTCAAGCTGTCCGCCTTCATCCCGGTCTGCAAGGCCATGCTGGACCTGGGTCCCGAATGGCTGGACAACTTTGTGCGCCAGCTGCTGTATGAGGCCCTGGCCAACGGCCTGGAGTACGGCATCGTCAGCGGCAACGGCAACGACCGGCCCATCGGCATGGACCGCCAGGTCGGCCCCAACGTAACCGTGACCGGCGGCGTCTATCCCGAGAAAGCTGCGGTGGCAGTGCCCAACTTCCAGCCGTCCACCTACGGCCGGCTTCTGAGCCTTTTGGCGGTGGACCCCGCGGGCAAGCCCCGCACCGTGCGGGATGTGATCCTCATCGTCAACCCGCAGGACTACTTCGAGAAGGTCATGCCGGCCACCACCATCATGACGCCCCAGGGCACTTACGTCAACAACGTGCTGCCCTACCAGACCAACGTGGTGCAGTCCATCGCGCTGCCCCGGGGCAAGGCCATCCTGGGCCTGGCCTACAAGTACTTTGCGGGCGTGGGCATGTCGCGGGAAGGCCGCATCGAGTACAGCGACCAGTACCAGTTCCTGGAGGACAACCGGGTCTATCTGATCAAACTGTACGCCAACGGCTTCCCGATGGACAACAACAGCTTCCTGGTGCTGGATATCAGCCTCCTGACCCCGGCCGCCCTGCAGATGATCAGCGTGACCCCGCCCGCGGCTTCCACCAACGATGATCTGGCGAGCCTGAGCCTGGGTGCGGCCAAGCTGAGCCCGGCCTTTGCGGCGGCCACGACCACCTATACCGCCACGACCACCAACGCCAGCAACGTGATCAACGCAGTGCCCGCCGACGCCGGCGCGACCATTGAGATCACCAACACCCACGACACCGACCAGGTGGACAGCTACAACAACGGCGCGGCGATCCAGTGGGCCAACGGCACCAACACCGTGAAGGTTAAGGTCACGGCTGCCAACGGCACCGCCACCCAGACCTACCAGGTCACCGTGACCGCTGATTTGAGCTGATGATCGCGCGGAACAACGTACCGCCTCAGCTGCTGGCAGACGTCAAAAACTACATCAACGTTACCTGGAGCGACCCGGCGACCGACGCCAAAGTCTGCGGGCTGATTGCCAACAGCACGGCCTACCTGGACGGCAAGCTGGGCGGCGAGCCTGACTACGCGGCCGACGGTATGCCCCGGGAACTGCTTTTTGAGCGGGTGCGGTACGGGTGGAGCGAAGCGCTGGACGTTTTCGAGGCAAATTACCTGTCCTCAATTCTGGCCGGCCAGGAAGAGGGGGTGATCAGCGCGTATGTGGAAGGCACCACATCGACCGCGTGAGGACAACGCCGTCGCCCAGAACTTCGGGGACGGCCTTGTGACCGTGTGCACGGTGAGCAACGCAGCCAAACCCGGCTACCAGCCGCTGCCGGAGCTGACGCCCAGGTATACGCTGCGGTACGCCGAGCAGCGGCTCGGCATCCAGCGATACTACAGCGCGGCACAGAACCAGATCGAGGTCGAGCGGGTCATCCGGGTGCCCCGGGCCGGGGCAATCAACAACCAGGACGTGGCGATCACCGAGGACGGCAGGCGCTACCGCATCGACCTTGTGCAGGCGGTGACCGACGCCTACCCGCCTAGCCTGGACTTGACGCTGGTCAAATATGACCAGGGCGCGGAGGTGAGCAAGGTATGACCTGGTACGAGCGGATCATTGCGGTACATACAGCCGTTACTGACGCGGTCAGTCATTGCAGGCGGCTCAAATCTGACCGGTATTTCGTCTGGCAGGAGGATGTCCGCAACGACTTCGAGGCGGACGGCGTGCACGGCGAAAAGGCCGTCGAGGGGACGACCGACCTGTATACCAAGGGGGAGTTTGACCCCTGGACGGCCGCCTTTGAAGCGGCCCTCGACAGCGACGGGACGATCGCCTGGTACCTCAACAGTTACCAGTACGAAGAGGACACCGGATTCCACCACTATGAATGGGTCTGGCAGGTGCCGATGGAGGTGGCGTAATGGCCAAGTGGACGATGGAGGGCATGAGCGAGTACATCGCATACCTGCAAAGCATTGCCAACGTGACCGACGAGGCCATCGGCGCAGGCGTCTACGCGATGGCGGAGGTCGTGGCCGACAGGGTGCGCGCCAATATCCAGGTGCTGCCCACCGTCAGCAATGAGGCCAACATCGCCACCTACCGGCAAGGGTATAGCCGCCTGTCCGACCCCGAAAAACAGGGGCTGCTGGACGGATTCGGCGTCTCGCCAATGCAGGACGACGGCGGGTACAAAAACGTCAAACTGGGTTTTGACGGCTATAACAGCGTCAAAACCAAAAAGTACCCGAATGGACAACCCAACGTCCTGATCGCCCGTGTGACAGAAAGCGGCAGTTCTTACCGGCAAAAGACCCCCTTCATGCGCACGGCGGTCAATGCCTCCCGCAAAGAGGCCCTGGAAAAGGGCCGGGAGGCGGTCGACCAGGTGCTGGAGGCGGTCCCGGACAAATAAGCAAACGGATACGGCCCGGCATTCCGGGCGCGTCCGCGTTTACCCGGCGTGTCCACTGTGGACACGCCCTGTTTTTTGAAAGGAGAAACAGATGGTTACCACCGGCCTTTCCAAGCCTTATATCGGGAAATATCAGAATTCTTCCGGCGCAATCAGCTACACTGGCGGTATGAAACTTGGCCGTGCGGTTGAGCTGTCCATCGAGGTCGAAAGCGCGGATGACAATAGCTTCTATGCGGACAACATCGTCGCCGAAACCGACAACGGCACCATGATAAGCGCCACTGCCACCGCGACGATCGACGGCATGGAGGATGAGGTTGCGGCTTTTGCCCTGGGCCTCCCGGAGGCCACAGAGGTGCAAGCGGGCGAGACGCAGGTTGAAGCCTATGACTACGGCGACAACATCAACCCGCCCGATCTCGGCCTCGGCTTTATCCGCCGCACGATGATGAACGGGGTGACGAAGTACCAACCGATCCTGCTGACGCGGGTAAAAATGTCCATCCCGGGCAATGAATTCGCCACACAGGAGGATCAGATCGATTGGCAGACGGAAGAAATTGCCGTCAATATCCTGCGCGACGAAAGCGAAAACCGTAATTGGAAGCGTATTTTTGCGAGCCAAACGTCCGAGGCGGCCGCAGAAAACATCTTGAAGAGTATTCTCGGCGTGGAGGATTGATATGGAGATAGAGATTCTGGGCATTAAATACCCGATTTACTATACCGTGCTGACCGAAAAACTCCTTGACGAAAGATTTCATGGTATCGAAAACGTGGATTCTGAGATGAACGAGGCGAGCACGCACGGGAAGGTTCAATCGGTCGCCTTTATCCTGGCGGCACTGATTGGCAGCGGCGTTCAGCGTGAAAAAGAAAAGTGCATGGTATTGCACACGGAATATTCCGGGCCAGAGGCCGTCACCGAAAACCAGCTTTCTACGCTTATGAGCCCGGGGGAACTCTTTGATTGCCTTCCAACCATCAGGGAGTCTATGAGCGATGCCTATAAAAGTAAAATCAAGCTGCAGAGCTCGAAGGGAAAAAACGCCGAGGCCACGAGGTCCGAATAACGGCCGCGTGGCTAATTTATACTGGAATCCACTGCGGCCTCAGCTTGGGCCAGACGCTGGCCGCAAAGCCCTCCGAGATCATAGACCTCAACAATTGCGAGGCGATTCAGAACGGGGCGGAAGAAAAACGCGAAGTGGAAACGATGGATGACTTTTTGAAGCTGAGGTGAGGACATGGCTGTTGACATAGGGCCAAGAATTGGTATTGACGGACAGGCAGAATACACGAAAAGCCTGAAAAACATCATTGCGCAGTCCAAATCTCTTGCCGCAGAGATGAAGGCCGTTACGAGCGCGTTTGACGCCAACGACAGCAGCCAGAAAAAGCTGCAGTCGCAGATGAATGTGCTTTCGAGCCAGATCGAGACGCAACAGCAGCGGATCAAAATTTTGGGCGATCGTTACGCGGCGAGCGCCAAAAAGTCAGACGAGCTGAGCGTGCAGCTGGAAAAGACCATCCGGAATTTTGGTGAAACCTCTACCGAGGCGCAGAAAGCTGCGCAGGCACTCGATCGCCAGGATCAGGCAACCGCAAAGGCGAAAACGGAGTATCTGAACGCCCAGGCGGCGCTCAACAAGATGAACGCTGAGCTTACTTCGCTGTCCAGCAAAGTAAACCAGGCAAAAAGCCCACTTGAAAACCTGACTTCCGTGATCAGCAGCCAGGAAGGCGAACTGCAGCAGCTCAAAACGCAGTACGCCAATGCCGTGCTCGAATTTGGAAAAGGATCAAACAGCGCCAAGAGGCTCGCGTCTGAGATTAAGGACTTGAGCGGAGACCTGAATGCAAACAAGGCGAAGCTCAAGGAGGCGGAGACCGGCGTCGATAGTCTTGGCGACGAATTTGACGACGCCGGCCGACAGGCTGCCAGTTTTGGCGATATTGTGGGCGGTTCTCTTCTCGGCAATGTGCTGTCCGACGCATTGAACGAGATAGGAAACGCGCTTTCCGGGCTGGCCGGAGAGGCTGTAAGCGCTGCCGATAGCCTGACGAAATTTGAATCCACAATGGATTTTGCCGGGTATGACGGCAAGACGATCAGGGAAGCGGAAGCAGCTATGCAAGACTATGCCAGCAGAACCGTCTACGATCTGGAAACTGTGTCCAACACGGTCGCGCAGCTTGCCGCCAACGGCGTGCCGGACTTTGAGCGTCTGACTGAGGCCGCTGGCAACCTGAACGCGGTCGCCGGCGGCAATGCCGATACCTTCCAGAGCGTCGCTATGGTCCTGACCCAGACGGCCGGCGCGGGCAAGCTGACAACCGAAAACTGGAACCAGCTTGCAGATGCTATTCCGGGTGCTTCGGGCGTTTTGCAGCAAGCAATGCTGGACGCCGGGGCTTATACCGGGAATTTCCGCGAGGCGATGGAGAACGGAGAAATTTCTGCTGAGGAGTTCAACAACGCGATCATGCAGCTCGGCACAAGTGGCGCCGCCACGCAGGCAGCGGAAAGCGTTAGCGCGGTAGAGGGCGCGGTAGGAAACCTGCAGGCTACTATCAGCGACATTATGACGAGTTTGCTTGCCGACGGCGGCACGGGGCTTATTACCGGGTTTATCAACTCCATTACTGCAGGATTCCAGCAATTTGGTGAGTGGGTCGCCGCAAACAAAGATCAGATCATTGAATTCGGGCAGACCGCCTTCAACGGCATCATGGCCTTCGGACAATTTATCATTGACAACTGGGAGTTCATTGTGACAGCCCTTTCGGCGATTGCCGGAGGAATTGTGGCGATGCAGCTTGTCAAGTTCTATACCGATATCACAAACGTTGTAAATGGCGTGACAACGCTCTCGCAAACATTCCCGCTGCTGGGAAATGCGATTTCCCTTCTGCAGAATCCTGTTTTTCTGGTTGGCGCCGCCATCGTTGGGCTTGTAACGCTGTTTGCAACAAAGGGCGACGAAATCCAGGAAATTCTGGACGAAGTTGACGACTTCATGCAGAACGTTTTCGCCACAGATTTTACGAACATTTTCGGTCCGGTTCTCGGGAATGTATTGAATGGATTTCTTGCCGGCGCACAGGGAATTTTCAATAGCCTATTGCAGATCCTGAACGGCATCATTGATTTCATTCGCGGCGTTTTCACTGGAAACTGGCAAAGAGCATGGCAGGGCGTCCAGGATATTTTTGGAGGAATCTTCAATGGCCTGATTGCCCTTGTCAAGGCCCCAGTCAACGCGATCATAGGGATTTTGAACGGCCTGATTGGCGGGCTGAACTCGATGATAGATGGCTTGAACCGTATTCAGATCAGTATACCGGATTGGGTGCCCGGAATTGGCGGCAACACATTCGGCATCAATATCGGCAAGATCGGGAACATTCCTTATCTTGCAAGCGGTGGTATCATTCGCCGCGGCAGCGCCATCGTCGGCGAAGCCGGTCCCGAGCTTATGAGCGTAATGGGCAACCGAACAATCGTGCAGCCGCTGACCGGTGCGAACGCAGTTCGGGCGATGGGGACGGAAGCGGATGATCGTCGAATCGTAAACGCGATCAATGCCGCGGCGGCGTCCATCGTTCGAGCTGTCGCTGAGAACGGCGGCGATCTGGTTGTCGGGGACGACGTCATTTACCGCAGTTATAACCGGGCGCGTCAATCACAGGCTATTGTGACAGGAGGCGCTTTCTGATGCGGTACACCGAACTTTTCAAGATTGACGGCCAGTCCCTGCCGGAGCCGAGCGAGGTGATCGACATCCAATTCACGGATGTGGAAAGCGACGACAGCGGCAACGATGAGATGGGCGTCTACCATCGCGAAGTTTTGCGTCACGGTGTGCTGTCCTGTACGCTTTCCTATAATGTTTTATCAAACTCGGAATATCATTCGCTTCTTACGATGATACAAGGGAAAACCACATTCCAATTCACCTGCCCGATTTCTTCAGCCAGTACGGACGTGACGCAGACGACGACCCGCACCTGCTATATCTCCAATTATGGCGCGGCGCTCCAGCGTCTCAAACGTGGCATTTGGAGAAATTTTGAGTTGGACATTCAGGAGTGCTGAAAGGGGGGAAGCCGTGTATAAAAACATCCTTGTTTTGGACGACGGCACTGAAATCAGCGCTGGGGCAGTTGGCAAAAACGCCATTATAAGCCTGACCTATACTGCTACGGTGACAACCACAACAGATTTGTGCCCCGGCGCGGCCTGCTCGAACAAGATCGAACTTGAAATCTGGGTGGAACCCGGGGAAAATCTTCGTATTACATCTGGCACCGAACTGACCTACTATAAGCAGGATGAATCCGGCGCGCGAAGCCTTGTGGGAACGTTCTGGGCCGTCAAGCCGACCAAGCAGTCCAGAAACACTTACAAGATCTACGCATACGATGCCGTTTCAAAGCTGGACGGAATTCAATCAACTTGGCTGCGCGAAAATCAGGATATTTTCCCTATCAGCATTTGGGAGTTTGCCCAGACGGTTGCCAACCGAAGCGGCGTAGAAATCGAAAATTCCTCGCTCCCTATCAACGGCGGGCACATGGTACAGGCATTTTATGCCGACAATCTGACCGGGCGCAAGCTGCTTTCGTGGGTCGCCGAGGCTTCCGGTACGTTTTTGCGGGCAACACCCGAAGGAAAGATTGAGTTTGCCTGGTACACCCCGGCGGAAGAGGATGTCGGTGCCGGTTCGGGAAGCCAGCGGGCGATCGTCCGGCTGGCGTCTGAGGTTATCAGAACATCTCAGAGCCAAATTTATACGATTGGCGTTGTGCCGAAGTTTTATTACCAAGGAAGTCTGTCCTTTGAGGACTATACCTGCAAAGCTATCGACAAAGTCCAAATTAAACAGTCAGATGACGATGTAGGCACAATCTATCCACCGGATGAGAGCGGAAGCAATGTTTGGGTTATCTCCGGAAACCTGCTCCTGACGGCGCAAACGGCCGAGGATCTCCAATCTGTTGCGCAAGCGCTTTTCGGCGTGCTGGACGGCGTCACCTATGTTCCGTGCTCCTTTGATACGAAGGACGACGGAACGATTGAGGTTGGGAATACGGTCCAGGTTACCGATCCGCGCGGCAACGTTTTTACGACCTTCATCATGACAGGGACTTACCACAATGGGAAAGTCACGTTTGAGGGCACGGGGAACGCATCTCGGGATGGCACGGCGGCGGTCAACGAGCAAAGTTATACCAACTGGCAAGGCAAAGTCCTCGAAATCAGCGCCAGCGTGGATGGGCTTAAAATCACCAACCGGGATTTGCAGGGGAACTTGGCATCGCTGGAACTGACCGTCGACGGCATCGAGACCAATGTGCAGAAGCAGCTCGATGACATGACGGGGTATGTCGACGAGAAGACCGGCGAGATCAAAGACCAGGCGGTGTCCGAGGCTGTTTCCAGCGCCATGCAGCAGGTAAACGAGAGCTTGACCTTCTACCCGACCAAGGTAGAAATGAACTCGGCCATCGAGCAGAGCGCGAGCGAGATTAACTTAACCGTCAGCCAAAAGCTGACCGGGTACAGCACCACGAGCCAGATGCAGCAGTATGTCAATGGTCAGACCAGCGGCATCCTGGACGACGCCAAAGACTACACCGATGGGCAGCTCAAGCTCTACCCGACAACGATCGAGATGAACTCGGCGATTGAGCAGAGTGCGGCCAGTATCAAGCTCAGCGTCAACGAGACGTTGACGATGTACCCCTCCAACACCGAGATGGAGGATTATGTGGATGGGCAGCTGCGAGATTACGTCACCCAGGTGCAGATGGAATCGGCGATTGAGCAGAGCGCCGACAACATCAACCTCTCGGTGACGCAGCGGCTGACCAGCTACTCGACAACCAGCCAGATGCAGAGCTATGTCCAGGGCCAGACCAGCGACACGCTCGACGATGCGAAGGATTATACCGACGTCCAGGTCGCCACCCGCCCGACAACGACGACCGTACAGAACATGATCGACATCGGCCTCGAGGGCATCACCTTGAGCGCATCCACCAACGGGACAACCAGCACCATCACGCTGAAATCCGGCTCGACAACAATCACCAGCGCGCAGATCAAATTCACCGGGTTAGTCACTTTTACCGACCTGTACACATCGGGCAAGACGCAGATTAACGCGGATAACATCACGACGGGGACAGTAGGGGCCAGAATTTTATCGTCATCTCAAGGCGCATCCGTGAATGACATTTGCGCAACGGAAATCGACGCCGGCGTGATCTATACCAAGGTTGGCAGCCTGGCTGGGGCGGAGAGAACAATCTTCTCTTTGAGCCCGCTGTACGATTCCTCCAACGGTAACTATTATGCTCAGATGCAGTTCAAGGGGGACCTCAGCGCTTGGCAGGAGATGAACTTGTACATGGGTGAAGGCAACTTCAACATCGTGTCCCCGCCCAACGGCCCTGGTGGTATACGGGTGGGCCTGGTTATCACGGTCGATGATTTGACCATGTGGAACGATATGATCCTGCACGGCGATCTCAACGTCGCTTCCATCCTGAGCCGCGTTCCCGAGTGGCGATATTCTAACGAGCTTAGCACCTATGTGCTGTGCGGCCCAAGAACAGCTTGAATTTGAAAGGAGCTATACCATGAAAATCATCACCCAGATCAGTTTTGCCCCCAGCCGGACGGGCATCCGCCTGAGCTATGCCACAACCGAGGTCGACGAGGCCGGCATGATCGTTTCCACCGGCCAGGTCGCCTCGCACACCGCCGACGACACCGAAGCCGAGCTGGCCCGCAGCCTGATGGCGGCTGTCAAGGCCCGGCTGGACAAAGAGGAGGAGCAGGCATGACGCTGAATCAGGCTTCCAAAAAGCTCGACACCGACCTCCTGCTCGCCGTGAACAGCAGCGGGCTTCCGCTGCGGGTTGTGGAGCTGCAAGTCATCAATTTGCTGAACGCCGTCCAGCTGCGGCTGCGGCAGGAGGAAGAGAAAGAGGCGGCCGACGAGGCCGCCGAGCGTGCCGAAGCCCGGCCCGCGGAAACGGCCGCTCCTGCGCAGCCCGACGCCGCCCCGGACGGTGATGCCAATGCCTGAACAGTATTACGACAGCCCGCTGTCTGGCCAGCAGCTTGACGCGGCCTTCCAGCAGATGCAGGGCATCGAGCAGACGGCCAGCCGGGTGCAGAGCAATGCGAGCGCCGCGGCGCAGTCTGCTTCGCAGGCGG
>PPYE01681363.1_pt1 | contig 15224 bp, 14 predicted proteins | sample 1559881 | NCBI WGS metagenome assembly PPYE01 (sample SAMN08240022, study PRJNA423297) | Human gut metagenome, whole genome shotgun sequencing project. | reverse complement strand
GACGAGGGGGATCGAACCCCTGACCTCTTGACTGCCAGTCAAGCGCTCTCCCAGCTGAGCTACGCCCCCGTGCGAAGAAATACTATACGGGAACTCCCCCGCCGATGCAAGGACAATTTTGGAAAATATTCTGCGGCGCGTGGAACGGGCATGAGGCCGAAGAGACACACGATGCCCGAAATAGCCCGCGGGGCGCGCCCCGCGGGTGACGGCAAGCCCGCCGCTTTCCTTCCCGGGGCTCGGCATGTCGCCCCAGATGCCGTCGGCCAGACCAAAGCGATCCGCGGTGCTTCCGGGGGCCTGAGCCCCTCAGCACACCTTAGGGCCAATTTGCGGAACCGTGCGTAGCTCGCCCCAGCTGGTCGCTTCATAAACAGACCGATTTACTACGCCGATTCCCGGATTTTCGACCTCACGCCTATTTTCACAAAAATGGCAGGCAATCTACCTGCGGTTTTACGAGCGGCGAATTCGGTGTGCTCAGCCACCCTCAATCCAACGTAGTAAACCGGCATGGTTTTGAAATGGCACTTAATTACTGGCAGCATATAAAGTATTAGAAACGCTCATTTGGGCATTATTACTTACCAATAACAAGCCAATTGCACAGAACGTTGGCCCGCAATCTGGTCTCAGCGCATCTCATCGCTTCAGTTTTTGGCTTGTAGCGCAACTCCAATCGCTCACACACGCTGTGAATGATGGCATCAAGCTGATCGTGATTATTGAGCATGTCATGGGTTACAAGAAATACGTCGTATCCCATGCTTTGCAATGCTGTCATTCGTGTGGCATCGTGGTCAAGCACGGCGCCCGATCCATGGATAACCTCCCCTTGAAGTTCGATAATCACAGCCTTCATTGTTATTGGGTTTACGATGACGATATCGCCGTAACAGTTTTTCTGACCTGCGATTTTCCGAGCTGAATTCGACAGCGGTGTTAAGTCGTTGACGTATATGTTCTTAAACTCCGCTCCGCCGGCACGCCTCGGATGACTTAGCAACATGATTCCAGCAACTTCTAGCGGGGATGCCGCAATACCCATTACCTGCTGCGTGGCTTCGTAGAATTGCTTTCCCCACATCTCGCCCTTAACCTTCGCTGCAAATTTGTGAAGTTCTTCTATTTCAATTAGAGGCTTTCTCATCCAGAGCGATGTGCCCCTACCGTTAGCTTTATTTCCTGATCCATCATCCTGCTGTCCACTTTGATTATTCTCTCTGTCCTTCTGGTGTACCCGAGCATAGACTCGCTTCCACGGGGCCTCGTCTTGGGTTTCGTCTAGTTCAAACAGACTCTCTGTGGTGTAATGCTCTTCTTCTGAATTTGCCTGTTCAAGTGCCATGTCGACAGCGGCCGATGGTTTAAAAACAGAGAACCATCCGCAAAACTCGTACATAGCCAGAACGAGATCGCATGAAGAAACGTTTCGAGTCATGGTGAATAGCGTGTTAAGAGGGTCGGTGACGCTAAAGCCCATACCCGTGTCGATGGAAACCTTCTCTGTATAGGCGCTGTTCCATCGGATGGTCCGCCTTGTCTCGGAATGCAGGTTGCTTCGTGTTGATGCTGCTGTGATGACTGGCGTCTTGAGGACGTCGACTACAAAGGGCGATTGAGATAGGGCACGCCAGCCGTCTTTGGAGTTGGGCAGGCGCGGGTAGAGATCGCGCACCTGCGGTGGGCAGCGCCAATAGCGGAATGCGGTGTTTGCGCAGACGATTTCGTCCATTTGCGCCTCCCCTGGTATCGGCCGTAGACCGTGCGGTTGTGGTCGTGGACGATTATCTACCGGGGCATCATGCGGGTAAGTACCGGAAGCTGACCAAACGCTGACCAAAAGCTTGACGAGTTCTGCCGAAAAACCGTCGTGTGATAGAAATCCGCTGGAAGGCGCTCTGGGCATGCGGTCCCTGTCTCCACATTTGCGCTCGAATCACATGGGGAGTTCAATGAAAATACGGATGTGTTTTATACAAAACATGCAATGGCGTCATCAAAAAGGGCGCGAAAAAAAATGACGCCTTATACGACTTCGATTCGATTTTGGTGTCGGCCTTGGTGTCAAAAAGAAAAAGGTCAGAGGCTAAACACCACTGACCTGTGCTTTAGATGGTGGGCGATACAAGATTCGAACTTGTGACCCCATCCGTGTGAAGGATATGCTCTACCCCTGAGCCAATCGCCCGTTGCCTTTCGGCAAAAGAGATACTAACATAGCCGTGCGTGGTTTACCAAGAACTTTTTGCTTCCGATTTTAAATTCGCGGGCGCAAACCGCGCCACAGCAATCAGGGCAGCCGACAAACCCCCAGCTAAACCACCCTTTATCGCTTGATCCACGAGGTTTCGGGCCGGCAGATAAGTCGCGCGTTGTTGTAGGCCATGTCGAGCGTGAGGCAGGTGCGCGTGGCGTAGAAACCGTCCTCGCGTTGGATGGTCAGCGCCAGCTCGGGCTTGTCGCCGGTCAGGCACAGCGGCAGCAGCAGTTGGATTCGGCCGCCGTAGAACTGCGGTACCGCGAGCGTGTAGTTGGCGGCGGCGCGGCGGGCGGCTTCGACGACGGCGCCCTCAAAGGCGCGGCGCAGCAGCAGCGAGTTGCCCTCCCCCATCAGGCTGGCGGGGATGCGCGTAAGGTTCTCCTCGTCGCCCAGAATGTGGTCGATGTTGGAGCGGATGGGCAGTCGGTAGTCAAAGACCAGCTCGGAGGGGTCCTCGGCAAAGCGCACGCGGCACGGCAGGTACTCAAACGAGACCAGCATGGGGTCGCTCTCCTTAAAGAAGCCCTTCAAAAACCAGCGCTGGCGCGCGTCGGGCTTGGTGTTGGGCTCAAACAGGCCGTAGATGGTCTCGTAGCGACGCGTGTACAGGCCGGTATTGAACAGGCAGCGGTCATTGTCGAACACCAGCGGCAGGTTGGACGGCCCGGTCTGGTCCAAGTCGCGCTCGGTCAGGAACACCGCGCGGCTAAACGAAAACGACAGGTAGTTTTTGAGGATGCGGTTGCCGGGACCCCAGTCCTCGGGGTCGGCGAGGTCGACCAGGCGGTCGTAGCAGGGCTCGGGGCAAAACGCGAAGTCGTACACATTACTGCACAGGGTGCTTGGGATCTCCATGTGGCGTCCATTCCATTTCATAGTTAGAGTTTGGATGCTTAGATTTTATACGTGCGACGCACCGTCGAGACACACAACGCAATTGCGGCGCAGCTCGTCGGCGAGTTCTGCTCGCGTGCGGTTTCCGGAAACAAGGTCCTGGATCCAGGCGTAGTGCTGGTTGTCTTTGGGTTCCGGGCTATCGGAAAGTACGATTGGAGCACTAGCGGCGTAACAGGAAGGTCCCGCCCGTCAACATCGGCAATCATGAGTTGACAAGCGTAATCATGGTTCAATTGCGGTTTAGCAATAGAATGTCAGGGAATCATCACCAAAGGTTTCGCGCCACTTGTCACAAATGTATCGATGGTTCATGGTGATTAGTTTTGAAAGATCCCTGAGATCCTTAGCCGGAATCTTGCTCTCGTTGTTCGCAAGTGTGCATCCGCCATTTTTTGTGAGCCAAAACTTAGTCGAGTTAGCAGCCGCCCTCTTTACCCCTACATGGATGTGAACGGGTTCTCCGTTTTCCGCGATCCAAAAGAACAGAACATACTGTCCAAAAACAAGAATTCGAGGCATTATGCCACCGCCGGTCCAGCTTTTTGCCGTTCTGCAAGCTCGAAGATAAACGGAGCGTTTGATCTAACGAACTCGGTCAAAAAATCCAGTTCGTCAGTAGAAAATCCTTCGACGTTAAACCATTTGACCGCAGGTAGAAAGCATTCTGCATGGTCAAAACCAAAATCAACCGGGCGCTCGACGGCTACGCGAACGGTCCCGTCGTCTCGTGTTTCTGAGTAGGCAAACTGAGTGCCGTCATCTAGCTGAACATAGCTCCAAAGCATTGCTGCCTCCTTAGTGTTTATATCCAAGTATAAACAGCCGCTTAGATGCAACGTGATGCGAATCGAATTATTCCCATAAGACCTGAACTGCTGATTATTTGATTTGTTGAGTTTTGAGCTATCTCACACTTCAGTGTCTTTTTGGCATGGAAAACCGTCATTGTGCGATGGTCGGACTTTATGTCAAGGATCGTATTCAGATTCAAGCGCTCGCATGCTTAACTACTTGCAGGCGCTTGAATCCTATAGGTTACCCAAATGCTGCTCAACAGCCTCCATGCCAACCTCCGCATATTTTAGGAGGCCTTGTATATCGTTGTAGTTCTTGGGCAATCGATCTTTTTCAATACCAGTAATTTTGGCGAATAATTCGATTGTTAGATCGAGTGCGAAGTCGATTAGTTTTTGAATTTCGCTGAAAGTTAAAGGAAGTCGCCTAACAAGCTCATCATAATTAAGTGCTTCTATGTCGCTATGGGCGAATACTTTATTTCGCTGATCGCGAAGCATGTCAGTTAGTTTACTGAGACCGTTGAGTCGTTTTTTCCACAAATTGGAAAGGTCATGAGTGGTTATACACACGGTAACCATTTCGTAATGATCTCCGAACAGTTTTTCATATGAGCGTTGAGACTCAACTTCTTTGGGGTAAAAACGCTCCTCGTCCTCTGCCAATGGGTGAACGATTGGATTAAGCCTGTCAAAGTTTGGTCGATCACTAAATATAGAGATTGCAAGTGCGTCGATTTCAGCAGAATGAGACGAGACTTCTTCTATCAAGTTCCCAATACTGATGTCGCTTTTGGCATCAAATAACCGCGCGCAATTCATGAAACAGGATTCGGTTAATGCAAGTTGTGTAAAGCTGAAGAAGCAGCCAGCGCAAATTACTTCATTCTCATAGCCAGAAGATGCTTTAGACAGTTCGCGAAGGATTGCTAGTTCCGTGTTGGCATAAAATGCCTCGTTGTACAGATAGCTGCAACGCTCGAACAGCTCAAGAAGGTCGGCGTTTAATTCTTTCTTGGCAGCGTCAACTGTATGATCCGATTCGTGGTTCATGTTAGATAAATCCTGAGCAATTGTCGTTATAAACTATTCTACTAATGCGTCGTTACGAATATGGTCCTCTACATTGCTTATCGAAATGGGTGCTTCAGCAGCGACATGCGGCAGCTAGAAGCACTGTACCAAGCAGGAAAAGCGTCACGGAAGCGGTGATCCAGTTGCTGTCGCCGGTCTTGGGGAGCGTGGCGGTTGTCGTGGTAGCGGTCTTGGGCTTAGTGGTCTTGGCGACCGTGGTCTTGGTTACTGTCGTTGATGTCTTGGTTGTTGTGGCCGCGGGTTTCAGCGCCGGATTTGCCGTGGGCCCTGTGGTGAGCTCTCCGGCAGCGGGGTTAGCATCGGCAGGAGACTTGCTCGAGCTATCGCCAGGCACGTTGTCTCCATCGGTCTCCCCCGCCGGAGGCGTGGCGACATCGGGCTCAATCACCACATGCGGCGCCACCGCACCGGAGGCATTCACCACGCCACTAGCACCAAAGGCCCCGCCGGCGGGCGTCACAAACCGCGCGGACACAAGCGACCCGCCCGTGCACGCAACGCCGCCATCGGCACCGGCCGAATCGAGCCACGAGGCGTCGACGGAAAGCCGGCAGCCGGCAGCACCGTCGCCAAGGCCCGCATCCTGCAGATACACGCCGTAGGCGCGCACGCCCGCTCCGGACTCGGCACACGCGGCAACGACGCGCCCGCCGCCGCGCACGGCCATGTCGCCTGCGATCACGCCGGCGACCGCCTCGTCCGTAATATCGACCCCGTCTGCCCGGGCATCGACGGTGCAGCCGTCCACCACGAGTGCCTGCGAAACGTGGATCCCGCACTGCGAACCCGTCGCCGTCAGGGTCCCGGTACCGCGAAGCGTCAGGTTGCCCCACACCTCCATGCCGCACAGCGTGATGTCCGCATCGGGCGCATGCGACTCCGTCACGGAGTTCTGCCCGGCAAGCGTCAGCACCAGGTCGCCCTCGGCGCCGATGGCCTCGCCCGCGTAGCCGTTAAGCTCCAGGTGGTCGGCATCGGTCCAAGCCCAGCCGGGGCCCGACACGCCCGGCTCGTAGTACGTCGCGCCCGCGATGATGAGGCTCTCCGCGCCCGCGGCATAAGAAGGCCCGCCCAGCAAAACGCATAGGCAGGCCATGGCAACAATCGGAATGTAATGACGGCTGGTGTGGGACTCGGCAGCAAACATACCTGCTCCGATCTTCGCAGGAGCCAATAGAATGTGCACCAGAAAATGTCCTGGTAGCAGCAGTTATTAGTTTAGCGAGATCGGGCGAGTGGCGAACGAATTACCCGTAAACGAACCCGGAAATTAGGTGTAAATCGTTTTGCCAGTCGGTGAAAGGAGGGGCGCCCAGCAGTGATTGGCGTTCATAAAAACTCGAGTCTGTATTAACGGGCCATTGCGGGCATAAATCGTATGACCGACCTAATTTGATAGCTGCTTTAAACCTCCAGCTGATTATTCGGCAGCTTCAACCATTGTCAACCAGTCGTCTACTTTTGGAGGACGAACGGTCCATAAAGTATCTCGGCCCTTCAGCACATCTTCATTTGGTGGAACCATTACACATATAGCTTTGTTTCCGTACTGATCATCTGGGTTTAAGACAAGCTTACGTTCAGAATCATTTATTTGGTCTGTTGAGCACTCTGAAGAACCAATTACTAGAGTAGTCTGCGCAAAACCGCAGAATGCCTCTTTGCTTCCAAGCTTAACAGCTAAAGGCTTAATCCAGCGCGCTAAAGAGGGGTATTCAAAGTTTTGGACTTCATCCCCTTCTAGATTAAACCCATGTGATTCCCAGCTATATACAACTGCTTCGCCATCGAGCAGCCTTGCCGCAACTCTTAGATTTGCAATTTCTCCTCTAGTAGCTTCACAAAGGTCAGGAAATGGCATCTCGCTGTCTGCGGCCCCGTTAACGGTTTCTAACGCAACCGCCAGACTGTATATATCATCAACTGTCACAACCAGATCTTCCCTAATGCCGAGATTAAAATAGAGAGCGCTCATGCCATTGATTCGGAGCTCAACTTTTTTATCAGTGGCTTCGCTTAAGAATCGATAGGTTCTTGCAACGTCTCGAGAGCGCTTATTGGCTAAATTGCTAAATGAAAACTCGTAGTTAATGGTGCCGCCGGGCTGACTTGCATTCCACTTAAAGTTCAATCTGAATGTTTCCGTCGCATCGTGGGCAGAAAAAAATACCCCTTTAGTTCCATGGGTGGCTTTGTCAACTATTAACCGCAGTTCACCGCATCCTTCCCAGAATAACGATGCCGAGCTTATGCAATTTGATGTTTTCAGGTCAAGGCTCTTAATGATTCCCCTTCGAAATCCATCGCAGGAAAGCCCTACAGGCAATTGGTATGATTGATCAATTACTTCCGCCGGCAACGAAGCGAAGGGCATGCCATATTCGATATAATTCTGGGCTTGCTCTTTTTCATCGTCGGTCCCTGCAATGATTTTTACTGAAAATGTTAAAGGGTGCAGCATTGATGCAATTGGCGACTTTTCAATTACGTCGACGGTGATTCTGCCCGCTCCGGGGGTTACTAGAATTTGGGACATAACAACACCAGGAGCACGCGTGCAGAAATCATCGCGTTTGTCATATTCTGAGAGCACGTGAACTGAATATGCGTAGTATGGGTCCAGTTTATCTAGATGGGAGCAAAGATCACGTAGTCTGTTTTCGAGAATGGCTGGATCGCTGCAGTCTGGAAGATTGGCCATGGAGAGCAGTTTCGCAGCATACTCAGAGACCTCTTCTTTTCCATTCGAAAAGTAATAATCGACCACTTCTGGGTGCTTGGACGCCCAGCCATCAACTCTTGAAAGCCCATCCCAGATGAGTTTTGTTCCAAAAGGCTCAACTAGCTCCTTAGCCCATTTCAGATTTTCGTTTGTGGGATCTAATGGCATTACAAAATGCCAGCTATTTATTTTTACACGCAAATCGGCTGTAGTTGCCGATAATTCCTTCCAAGAATTCTCAATCTGAGCTTTCTGGCTACTTTTTAGGTTTTCAGCAAATTTCTTAATTTGATATACATCGACCGTTTCGGCATCAAGGTAAACGATAAGGTCGATACCTCCATCGCCCCTAGAAGGCCGAACTTTAATGGCGTCACGCTCTTCAAGAGAAATAAACGTCGCAAGAACAGACTCGACATCCTCACCTGAATATCGAGTCCAAGGGATACGTCCCGTCATGGCTTCTCCTCAGCAGGTTTTATATATTAACGCTGATCTTCATTTCAAATACTCAGGTTAAATGAACTTTATTCCGTTCTTTATAATGGCTTTCCACTCATTGGTGGCAACCAATCTTTTGAACGGATGTGGTATTACTTCGTTAGGAGGACTGCTCAATGAACCTGGACGGTACGAGCCTGTATATGAAATACGCAACGCTAAGAATCATCTTCCTCATATGCGGTGCCCCAGCGCACTTCACGCCGAAGGTTCATTAGCCCAGGCTTTTGTAGGAACTCCGAAGGAATTGCCTCCATTGTTTTCCCCTTCGCATTATGGCGCCAGTCTGCAAGCGGAATATAGCAAACCTTTCGTGCTCGCGTAAGCCCGACATAATGCATATTCAGAGATTGTCGATATGCGTCATAGTCTTGATTCTCGTAATTATAAGGAGGCATGAGGAACTTATAGCAATCAAGACAGAACACAACGTCGAACTCAAGTCCCTTCGCTTTATGGTATGTAAGCAGGTTCACCTCATCTTCGCGGGCAGGCCGAAAACCACCCCTAAGCTCATCGACATCAGAAAGGACCTCACCGAGATCAAATCGCGCTTCCGGGTCGACATCGTTCTCAAGACACAGCTCTTCTAGGCTGCAAAAGGAATCATATAGCTCGATCCATGAATCATCTGGGGCATTCTTTAGAGCCCGCAGAAGGTCGTTAGCTGTAAACCTTGCGCGGGGCATTTGCTCTGCAGGAATATACCTGTCGAGAAAATCACCCACATAACCACTTGAGTACAGAAACGCCAGCAATTCCCTGAAGAATATGCGAGACCGGCTGAAGCCAACGTCCAGCTTCGTGGAAATAACAATCTTAGAAGGTATGCCGAGAAGTCCTGCGTACCGCTCGAGCATCATGTTGGATGTAGACAACAATGCGAACTTGTTGCGGCGCTCAACTTCGTATTGTTCGGTAATCACATCTAGATGCTCACAAATGGTGTCGGCTATGTTTCTTTCGTCGCCCGATACCTTAACCAGCACAACTCTCTTGTCTTGACAGGCGCGAGAAGGCGCTTGCGTTCCTAGAAGCCTCAGTGAGTAATCAACGATGCTCCGATGACACCTGTGGTTTTCGGTAATCTCGAAAGTCTTGAAGTGTGGATCCGCAATCAGCTCATTTAGGAAGACTGAAGACCGGCCGTCATATGCGAAGATAGCTTGATCCATATCCCCGAAGGCCACGCCTCGAATTCCAATGTTGACGAGTTCTCTGAACAGCATGTGCTGGGCAAGTCCACAGTCCTGATATTCGTCGATGAACACCGCCTTATAGCGGGCGTGCAGGAAGCTCCTCACGGCGGGGACGTGTTTCACCATGCAGTAAGCGACCTCGCTCAAAGCCGAGACCGGAAGCACTCCCAAGGAAAGTGCTTCGCGGATAAGATCCCAGCGGTCCTCGTTGGGGCTTACCCAATGGTCTTTGATCCTCGACGCGGGAAGCGACTGGTCATCATCGACTACATCAATTTCGACCATTCGACCAACGACATGGGGGACGAACTGCTGGATAATCATAGCAAGGCAAAAAGCATCGATCGTTCCGAAAAACGAATTGCCAGCACGCACCCCTAGCCCAGAGCACCTATCCCTAAGCTCAGTACTAGCCTTCCTGGTGTATGAAATGGCCACAACGCCCTGATAACTCAAAAGACGCTCAGATGCTTTGACTATCATCCTTGCCATCGTAAACGTTTTGCCGCTGCCCGGCCGTGCCGAAATGACGGCAGACTCTTCACAGGCGATAACCTTGGCCTGCTCCTCACTAGGCTTAATCATCGCCGTGACCCACAGAAGCCAGCAGTTGGAGTCTCCTCAACGGCTTGCAGAAGGTGCTTTCCGCAAGACATCCCAGCTCGCTTGGATACTTAGAGATGAACGCATGCATGCCCTCTGCCTTTCGCACGGTCATCGCGGCGTAAAGTTCTTCTTGGTTATCCACTCCATAATGTTCTTCCAGAACTCCGCGGAGACCGCTTGCAATGAGATCGTACTCGAGGTCGCGATCTGAAAGATATATGCCCTCAAAATCAAGGGCATCGCGCAGCTCATTCACCGCGGATGCAACTTCAACAGGGACAGCCGGTCCGCCATCCCATGTCAATGAATTCTTGATTCTCAGCCATAGCGCCTCAACGTAGGAACGTCCGAGCGATTCGACGATCCCGTATGCGCGAGCAACTCCGGCAAGCCTATATCGTTCCTTATTTGGGACCTTGAATACATCGTTATCAGTGCGTAATACCCAGGGAATCCCAAGCGCCTCGCAGCAAAGCACGTAAGGTTTGAAACCGATGCCATCCACAGAAAGAATTGACAGGTTTTCTCGGTCAAGGTCTATGCCGATTGCTGCTGCAAGGGCCCGGAAGAAGACGATTTCCGATGGCCCCTCCACCAAGAACACTCCGCGGCTGAAGAACACCTCCGCCACAATAGGGTTAAGACGATAGCCCAAGGCATCGATTTTCCTTCTGAGCTCGATGCCGGAGCATGTGGGTTTGCCCTCGTTGCCCATCTTCACGAGCGCGTCGGAAGCAAACCGCTCGACAATCTGAGGCGAATGGGTCGTCAGAAGAACCTGTCCGTCAATACAGCCGGAAAGGTACTTTGCCAATGCCCGCTGCTGCTGGGGATGAAGGTGCGCCTCAGGCTCTTCTATGGCGACGATGCTTACCTTCTCAACAGGCTTTTTAATATTTCTCTGAGAAAGCCAAGTGGAGAAGAACAGTTGGTTGCTTCGACCCTCGCCGCCAAAAGTCAAGGGAACATCATCGGACAGATAGGCGAGTTGAAGGTTGTCAAGAAGCTTGCCCGCGTCCGTGTTTCCAGCCACAAGACGGGCCTCGCGTCCCTCGTTCAAGGCTGACATCCTGGCCATCTCATCGTTCACAGTTTTAAGAGCATTGGTTATGTAATGGAGCCCGTTAATTCCGTCGTTCAGCGATTCGAGGCTGCTTTGAATCTCTTTGATCGAAACGTCGTCGTCATGAGCATCGTCGTCGTTTCGTGAATTGCGTGCGGCCTCGAGCAGGGCAGTCTGGCTGCGCTTTAGAAAGCGGGCGGCGTCGCGGGTGCTGTTAACATACTCGAGCACCAGATGCTTGATATAGAAGCGTGACTGTACGGGCTCGATGCCAAGTTTTTCATTTCCGACCAGAAACTTGTAGTCACCTTCTCGGTTGCAGGTATAACCAATAACAGTTCTGCCTTCGGCTAAATTGCCGCCGAATGCGCTGATCAGGCAATCCTCGTGGACGTCGCATAATGTCGCAGTTATCTCCACTCGATCAGGATTGGTTCTACAGTTGAAATCGGACGAAGAAAGCTCGAAATCCCTGGCGGAGAGGCTGGGATCGAAAAGAATCCTCAACGCATGCAAGAAGTTTGTTTTCCCCGAATCGTTTGGCCCGAAAATTAGAGTCTTTTCCCCAAGCTCGACAACGACGTCGTCGAAGTTCCGGAAGCCTTTGATATGGACCTTCTCGATTCTCATGGTAGAACCACCGCCGTTCTTAAAGACTTGATATCAACACATTATTTATTCATAGCTACCTATGCATCGCCGAAGCTTTTCGCCCACGAGAGCCATGTATAGGTCGTATTGCTTTATAAGTTCGTTCATCGCGGCATTCAACTGCGACTCATTTTGCGATTCAAGCGTCATGCGGCGTGTTTTCTCGCGGTACATTATCATCGCATCGTTTAGCTCATTTCCGGGCAAACGCGCGCTAAGCAAAAGGATATCCTCTAAATACTGCCGTTGAGCTTCAGAGTCATCGTCGTCAATAAGCTGCTCAATAGTTTTTCTTCCGGCAGCGGCATGTTTCAGCATTTGGGCATAGCACTTCGCGTTGGCGCGCATACTGTGTTGAATCGCCTCTTGAAGACGTGTCAGGTTTTCCCTTTCGTACCGTCGCCAATCGTCCTCTAGTGCTAGTTTTCTTTTCATGTCTTCAAGCTCATTTTGATGCCTGATAGTCATGTGTGTAGCGAGCAGCGTTACGCCTCCGCCGATTAGGGTGCCAACAAGGGAAGAAAACGTCGAAACGAGAATAGATTCATCTAGCAATTTCAGCTCCCTATCAAATCAATAGTTTTCAACTAACTCCGATTTTGTTGATTCTACATCCTGTATAGTCACCGAATGGCTGTCGTTACGAGCTCTAAACGAATCCAAGCGCCTAAATAAATCACGAGATAATGTTGAGTTCACGCATGTGGAGACTGTTGCCGTGGACTTTGCGACTAGGTAAAGACGGGGGTGTATCGGCGTTAGCCGATACACCCCCGTCCTCAGGTAGGATGATCTTGCTGTAGCTAAGTCCGTCAGCGCAAGCCGCTCTCCCCTAGTCCCTCTTAAACAGATCCCTTGTGTACACCTTGTCTGCCACGTCCGCGAGCTCGTCGCTCCAGCGGTTGGCCACGATCACGTCGCAGCCGGCCTTGAAGCCCCCCAGGTCGTGGGTCAGCTCAGCGCCGAAGAACTCCGGCGTGCCCAGCGTGGGCTCATAGACCACCACGGGCACGCCCTTGGCCTTCACGCGCTTCCTGACGCCCTGGATGGAGCTTGCACGGAAGTTGTCGAAGCCGGCCGTTGTCAGGCGGCACGCGCTCCTGACCGCTCCATTTGCCATCGTAGACGCGACGACAAATATTTACGCGTTCTGTTTAATCCGCTTGAACAGTTCCGTTTCCTGTAATTCAGACATAGCACATTGGCCTGTTTTGATCCGGCTCCAAAGCCAATCAAGCTCTTCTGCCGCTTTTCGGCCTAGCTCAACTTCATCGTCATCAAGAAGCTTATCGGTCTCAACGCAAACAAAATCTGACGCAATAGAAAACGAAGTAATGAATGAGCTAACGGGAGAAAACTCATGCGATGTATCAAGACTAGCGAGACGACAGATCCTCGCGAGTGGAACGTTGACTCCGCCAAGCTGTTCGGCGTAAGCACTCATGTCTGAAAGGTACAGACCGCTTGATGGTCTTGCCGAATTACTAAAAGCATCAAGCATGCCGGTTATATGAATGGCAATTACTTTCTCTGAGAATAGTGCAGTGAATAAAACAGCCATCGCTTCATATAACGTTAACTTATCTAGCTCATCAAGAATGTCTTCGATGTTAGACAAATCAATATAGTGCAGGTTTGAGACATTATATGTTGCCTCCTTCAACTGAGGAAATGTTGACTTAATCGCATTCACCCAATTGCGGTAATAATCCGTCTCAATGTAGTTCTTAACAAACTCGTTTCCCAAACAATTATCAATAAAGCTCTGACCGAATTCGAGTGTCATACAATCAGGGAATCTGAATTCGCATTCGGGATCGCTCAGTAATGATGGGGAAAGGATCGACGGCAAGTCGAAAAAATGCACAGACCTTTACAGTAGTCGTGAAATAATCGGTGAAATCCTCTCGAATATGCTTCGCGCTTTCGGGAACCACCTCGTAAGGCTTGGTATAAAAGGATTCGTGGCCTTGTTTGTGAATATACTTGTTCGCCCTCCTATTGAGCTTGCTGATCAGCTCATCAATTTCGGGCATTTGTTCAAGAAGGTCTCGATATTCAATATCTTTTGAACGCAGCATTTTGGACAGTTCGCTAAATGAGGGGAACCTGTCGAGCGAGACCCATTTCTCATATTTAGCCTTGCGCTCAGATTCTTCTAGATTCGAAAACAATGTTCCGATAAGGATGACCTCTCCAGCTTGTCTAACTGAATAAAAAGCAGCGTCGAAGTAACCTTGATGAATTAAATCTAGTGAGTTGGCTAAGAGCAGACAGGATTCAAGTAAAAACTGGTTGAAAGATGGCGTAGAGACTAAACCACTAACGGAATCCGCCAATTGGTCTACGTAGCCATAAAGACGACCGTAAGCGAGCTCATCCTCCCTTGCCACGTACCGCAGTGGATGATGTCTCCAGCTGAACATTTGGCTATTTATGTATTCGTCCTTAAAGTTCACCCGAGTCAGCTTCCGAATCTTATTCCAGCACTAGGTTATATTCTAATTGGTAACGTTCTCAAATCCGCAGCAATGAAAGCTGGCAGGCCTTGTGTTGCTTTAGAGCTCAAGAGTTTTCGCTCATAGGGCTAATGGCGTTGAGGTTTGGCGCGGCATCGACCATCTTAAGCACCCAATTATTAGCTCAGCGCCATATAGGACCTGCTAGTTGTATTTGGCGCTGAATTGCACCCCGCTTGTTTTGCTGACATAGAGTCTTGTATGAAGCGGCAAGAGCAATTTCTTTCTCAAAGAGATCTTTCCGTTGATCGGGCTCATGTAACTTTTTAGAAGCCTGTTCAAGCGTCCATTGATATTCCTTAGCATTCTCAAGCATTCTTTTAAATAGAATTTGATACTGATACATTGAAAACAAAAGGGATTGATAAGCTTCTATGAATTCGGCTATTGCGTCTCCGCTCTTTCCTTTGAAGCAAAATCTTGCCTCCATGGCGAGCGATTTCATTTCATCAAGCTTTAAATGCAATTTAAGTTGAGGGTCGGCTTCTAACACGTGATTTATTGAGGCTGAAATTGACTGCAAGTACGTGGTGTTAGTTAGCCAAACAAATAGCAGGTCGATAGCCATTTGCGGTCCGTCGTCATGTTCCAAGTTCTTCATGTTTTTTACGTAAACACTCATGAGTTTATCGACGGTTATCCATATATTTAAACGTCGATTGAATAGAGACTGTTTATTGCTGAGACGAGCTTGGTAACAAGAAATGAGCAATGCGATGATTGCCACAATCGCTGAGATGTATTCAGGTTGATTCGTTAGGTTCATTGTCTCCTCCGTCATCAAAAATTAATTGGCAATACTACAATTATCGATCTTCATTCAGGATTCTCTGATTTGTTAGCGCCGGGCGATTTTAGCCGCTAATAGTCAAACTATTTTGACCAATCCCGGTCACCGAATAATGGCCACCGTG
>PPYE01343968.1_pt1 | contig 15225 bp, 10 predicted proteins | sample 1559881 | NCBI WGS metagenome assembly PPYE01 (sample SAMN08240022, study PRJNA423297) | Human gut metagenome, whole genome shotgun sequencing project. | reverse complement strand
CTATGTTAAGAAAGAGGTTAAAGTCGACGGCAAGACCGTATCTCAGTACGAACTCGCCAAAGATGAAAAAGGCCGCGACTTTGTTGATCTGATGTGGAGCTGCGCACGCAATGCTCCTGCTGACTGGACGGTGTTTGAAGGCAAAGGCTGCCACAGCCAGTACACCTCTAAACTTGAAGAAGGTCTTGTCTACAAAGATCAGAAGCAGGTTTACGGCGAACTCGTGAAATGGCAGAACCCGATTAAAGAAGGCTACAAAGAAATTCGCGGTGCAACCGAACGCATCAATAAGCTTCTTGAAGTTACACGACTCGATCGCGATCAAAGAACCCAGGTCCTCTCCTATGTGGATTTGGCCACACAGATTGCCGACATGATCGAAAAAGACGGTTCCTGGGGTGCCCACGCTCATAACTATATGACCCAGCGCCTGGCTGCCGCTCAGAATTATGTCCGCAAAGCTCAAGAAATCTTGGACGCAGGAAAGTTCTCCAAGACTGCAGTAGATCCGCTTAAGTAACCGTTCCGAGAGGCCCGGGATCGGGCCTCGGAGAGAAATCATGACAATAGACCGTAGAAAATTCCTAGCCGGCACGGCCCTCGGAGCCGTCACTGCTGTTCTGCTGAATAAGCAGGAAGCAAAGGCCGGTAATGTCAGCGGATATAAGCCTCGGTTTGCGATGATCTTCGACCAGAACAAATGTGTCGGCTGCGGAGCCTGCAAAGAAGCCTGCTCCGAAACCAATCACGTTCCTGCCGGTCAGCTTCGCATGACGCTGGAGCGCCAGTCGCCGCTCGACGGAACGCCTGGCAACCGCAAGTATGTCCGCGTATCCTGCCAGCAGTGTTCCGAGCCGCCCTGCGTGAGAGTCTGTCCGACAGGCGCTGCGCACATAGATCCGGCCACCAACATCGTGACCATGGACAATTCCCGCTGCGTTGGCTGTAAGTACTGCATTGCCGGCTGTCCCTACAATGTTCGTTTCATTAACGAAGAAACGAAGGCCGCAGAGAACTGTGACTTCTGTCTGCACACCAAGCTTGCTATCGGCGAGCAGCCGGCTTGTGTCCAAGCCTGCCGCTACGATGCGCTTGTCTTCGGTGACACGAACGATCCGAATTCTTACATCAGTAAGATGCTGGCCGTTAAGAACTCCGTGCGTGTACGCGCAGTTCTCGGAACCCATCCGAACCTGCATTACATCCCGAAACTGAAAGAAGAGGTTTGATATGCAGACCACAGATATCGTCATTGACTTTACGACCGGTTTATCCGGAAGCGTGGCGTGGCCCTGGCCGATTGCCGTCTACCTATTCTTAGCCGGTATTTCCGGCGGTGCGGTGGCGCTTGCCATCATCATCAATCTCTATAAAGGGACGCACGCCGACAATCCTCAGATGAAAGCTGCCACCATGGTGGGCCTCGTCACCATCCTTTTGGGTATGGTGTGCTTAGTGCTTGACCTGACGGATCCTTTCAACTTCTGGCGCATTCTGATCTTCTACAACCCGACCTCGGTGATGAGTATCGGTGTTGCGGCTTTGCTCTTCTATATCCCGCTGCTCTTTGTTTTGACGCTTTTAGTCTTCAGAGATTTACCGATATTGAAGTTTCTAAAACCGCTCACAGACTTCCTCGCTCATTTCCGAGTTGTGCTGGACTGGGTGGTCATGATTCTAGCCGTCGTGATTTGCGCTTACACCGGCTTCCTGATCTCCGCGCTGATTCGTTTCCCGCTCATCAACACGGCAGTTCTCCCGGCCCTGTTCGTCGCTTCGGGCTTTTCCGCGGGCTGCGCCGCCATTCGTCTCTTTGCGATTTGCTTCGGTGCAGAGCGTGAAGACTCCTCCATGCATATCCTGCATGTAGCCGAGTACCCGATCATCCTGGTCGAAGCGATGTGCATCTTCATGATCGCAGTCTCTTTGATCACCGGCACGGAAGTGGCAAAGATCGCATTCAGCGCCTTTACAACCGGAGTTTGGGCCTGGGTCTTCTGGCTCGGCGCCATCTTCGTCGGCATGATTGTTCCAATTACATTGAGCTTCTTCCGCTCTGCAGCCTGCTTTTACCTCAGCTGCATTTCGGCAATCGCCGGCATGATGTGCCTGCGTCTGTTCATTCTTTACGCGGGACAGCTGAACGGATTGAATTAAACAAAAACAACTGAAACCTTCAATTTCTCCTGGGCGGCTACTGATTACTTGGTGCCGCCTCTTTTTGTCGAAAGCATCTGGAAATCCTTCTCTGACTCTAAAGAATTGCCCCTTTTGGGGGAGGTTTTAATTAGCACAGTTTTTAGGCGGAGATTCCTATAACTATCATTTGGTACGTAGCTAAATCCTTTCCTCTTGGATGGTCTTCTTTCAACTTCCTTGCGTTAAGTTAAGTAAGCGACTACTTATTAGTGTTGATAACATTAAAACAAACTGGAGGCTTTATGGAAACAATTTTGGCGCCGCTCCCACTCGGAACTTCGGACTTCTCTGCATTGCGCAAAAGCGGCCAAATTTATGTTGATAAGACCAGGCTGATCTACACCTTGGCCTCTAAGCGCCAAAAGTTTTTTCTTTCGAGACCCAGACGCTTTGGAAAATCCCTGCTGCTATCTACATTCGAATCCCTCTTCAAATATGGATTAAGGGACTTTTATGGCCTAGAAATAGAATCCTTATGGAAAGACGAAAATACTTATCAAGTCATACGATTGGATTTCTCGAATCTGAAAGGCTTTTCCTCCGCAGAAGAATTTAGTGAACTTCTCGACCAGTACCTCCTTGATACTTTAACTGTCAACCGGCTTGTCAGTCCTATAAAGACAGATACAGAAGGTCTCCGTGCATTTATCGGTTGGTTGGCTGACCAAGCCGACAACTCCGTAGTCCTGCTTCTAGATGAATACGACACTCCGCTCACTACTTGTCCAAATAAACCTGAGCTGTTTGATGAAGTCAGAAAGAAACTCTGGAGGCTCTACGCTGCTTTTAAGCAATGGGATGGAGCAATAAGATTTTTCTTTATGACAGGAATTGCAAAGTTCAGCCAAACCAGCATTTTTTCTGAGCTCAATCACTTTACGGACATTTCTTTAATGTCTGAATTCGGATCCTTGCTTGGATATTCTCATCGAGAAGTACAAAAGTATTTTTCTGGTTATCTCGAGCAAGCATCTTTTCAGCTCGGCATTGAAAAAGAAAAGCTTCTGGAAGAGCTAACCGTAAACTACGATGGATTTTGCTTTGAAAGAACAGCAACTCAGCGCGTTTTTTCTCCTTGGTCTCTGTTGAAATTTTTGAATTTTCCCTCAAACGGCTTTGATAATTATTGGTACGAAAGCGGTGGTCAGCCAGGAGTACTGCTCGAATATCTAAAATCCCACTCCACATTGAGGCCGGAGGATTACGAAAGCGAAAAACAAGTCCAATTAGATGACTTGGCGCTTTCCGCAAAATTCTCTCTTTTGGAGGATAACGTTCTTCTTGCGCAGACTGGATACCTGACGATCAAAGCCGTAAGAGGAACAACCGTAACGCTGGGCTATCCAAATAGAGAAGTTAGCGTTTCCATGGCACGTCTTTATGCTGAGGCGATCTTGGATAAAAATGCGATAAATCGAGCGGGGGAAGGTTATCTTGCCGACTATTTGGAAGACGGAAATCTCAGTGCATTCGTAGAAGAAGTGAACCGGATTGTCCTAGGAATTGACTACCAGGCGTTCCCCCTTTCAAGTGAGGCGAGCTGCCGCGCTGCTGTATTCATCATGGTAAGTAGCTCCAGCACCTTAATAACTGCGAGATGCGAGGCTCACAATGCTCATGGCAGAAGCGATCTCGAAATTCAAACTGACAAAAACTATTGGGTACTGGAATTCAAATATTGTCGAAAAGGCGATTCTCCCGAAGCTCTCCTTCAAGAAGCCGTTCGTCAAATAAAGGCTCGGCAGTATGGAAGTCAGCTGCCACAGAGCAACTTGATAAGAGCAGCGTTGGTCTTCTCCCAAAAAGAGAGGAAATTCACTCATTGGGCTGAGGTTTGGGACTGATCTAATTTATTCTCAGTAAATTTTTTGCCTATACGATGTCCACTTAATTTCGCCAAGTCCACAAAAGTACAATTACACAAAAAAGGAACTAAACGACAAGTTTTACAAATTCGGGAGCGCGAACAATATGTTCATATTTTCTCAACAGACAATCCGAGAACTCTACTCGAAAGAGCAATACAAAAACTTTCCTGCATAAGTAAAAAATACACCGCCCTGAAGAAATAACGTAATCCTTCAGGGCTGACCAGCATTAAAAAATTACTTCCAGTTTTCCAAAGCAGCCGCGTTCTTTCCCGCGACTCTTCCGAAAACCATTGCGTCAGCATTTGCGCAGGCGCCTTGGTAAGTCAGGCCCCAAGTAGAACCAAGCTCACCGGCAACATAAAGCCGCGGGATCGGCTCACCGAAAGGATCTAAAACTTCCGCCTTCACGGACTTCTTCGGGCCTCCCATCGTATGGTATGTAACAGGAACCAGTTTCACGGCGTAGAAAGGTCCTTCTTCAATCGGAGCTGACCAGCTCTTGACGTCACGTCCCACAAAGACTGCCTTCATATTCGGATCTGCTGTCAGCGTACGACCGTATTCTGTGTCAATTCCTTTTTCTCTTAAGTCGCTGTTCCAGCGCTTCACTGTTGCAACGAGCACTGCCGGGTCGGCAATGCCAAGTTTCTTTGCCAGCTCTTCAACCGTATCGGCTTTGATGATGACGCCGGAATCAATTTCTTTTTGATTGTCCTTGCTCCATTTATATCCTTCACGGTTGATAGCCCAGCCTGAACCGCCGTTGGAGATAAGCGGACCGGCTTTCAGATAGCTCGAGTCCATGATCATGTAGCATGGAATTCTCGGATAACGATGATTAATGGCGTCGAAATTATTGACAGCCATCCAAGAGCAGTGGTAATCCAATTTCTTCTCATTTACGAAGCGTTTGCCGTCTTGGTCGACCCAAATGAAGGCCGGCTGCCTTGTAACCATGGCAATACCTGCCTTAACTCCTGGTACCTGAATGCCTAAGGGTGCAGAAACCGAATTCATATGCCACAAGTCGCACCCCATGGACTGCGCCATCAAAAGTCCATCGCCGGTATGGGCAGGACTCCCGAGGTAAGCCATCGGATTGCCGTAAATGTAGCGAGCCATCAGTTCTGGATTAGATTGGAAGCCGCCGGTACAAATCACAACGGCTTTGTTGGCTTTTACAAAATAAGGCTTGCCCTCATATATAGCTTCGACACCCAAGACCTCGTTTCCTCTTCTGACCAACCTTCTGCAGGACAATTAACAAGAACTGGGATATTTCTCGCCTTGACCGCGCGATCAAAGATTCCGAAGAGTCGGTCTCCGCCTTTCGCGCCGGGAACGTTTCTCATTGACATCTTGTTTACACAGTCTGCACCCGGCAGGTTTTGATAACCTGCATGACCGTAAACACTGATCTTTCCTTCCGGAGCCAACGAAGAAACATAGTCGCCCAAATGAAGAGACTCTTCGCAGAAAAGATCCAGAAGGTCCTTGTCCCACTCAGAGCGAGACAATTCATACAACGCTTTTTGGAACTTATAATAGTCTTCCTTGTTTGTCGGAACGACAAACCCACCGGAGGAGACAGATACGTTTCCTCCTCCGGCAGCTGTTTTCTCCAAAATAAGAACTTTTGCGCCGGCATCAGCCGCTGCGATCGCAGCATTGGAACCTGCATTGCCATAACCGAGGACAAGAACATCTGTCTCTTTGTCCCATTGCGGCATGTCCTCTGCGTGCGCTACTTCAATAGCAACGCTCATTCCAATAGGAACCGCCGCAAGCGATAAAGAAGTCTTGATTAATTGCCGTCTGGTAGTCATTTGCTTCTCCTTGATGAGGTGGTTGGGATATAAATCAACCTATCTATATGCCAAATTTTTGGGAGTGTCAATGATTTTGTTTTGCGCGCTACAAATTTATTTTTAGGAAGGTCCCATATGCCATGTTGAAATTATTCTGGTAATAGGATGGTCCGCGAAGCGTCCTCACTATTCACGGGAGTACAACAGAAAGTTGCCCATCAATGATATTGATAATCGTTATCAATATGTGCTATATTTCCTCTTGTCGATTGAGTGATTTCAATCTTCTCCTTGGAAGCATAGAGACATGAATGTACTCCGTGTCAACAAGAGCAATTGGGGTGAAAAATTTTGGGCGAGAGTCGTTCGGCTCCCGCCCCTTTTCTTATCAATCGAAGAACAGCAGGCCGTGCAGGTTTGCTTCGGCCCGCAATTTAAGCACCACTCCCACTGATAGTGTTTTAGATTTCAGCAGATACATTTACAAACAAATGTAAATAGGAATCGTTCTCATCTCATGGTATGATCTCAATCACTAGATGATGTCTTTGAGACAGAAATCTTCTCCTTGGAGCAATCCAAAGAAATGGGGTGAAATTAGTTTCGCGGAAGATCTTTTGATCTTCCGCTTTTTTATTGTTTGAAATGCACGGTTTGAACCGGGTCAGCATTTCCTCCAAACCGCACGGGGGAGTCGAACGACTCAGCCTCCGTTGTCGGTAAAAGATCGTCCCTTTCCAATTTTATTTCTGAATTTTTCATTGCAGAGAGTGACAGAATTGCCCCCGTGACAGCTCTCCATGGAGATTCCGATTTCTGAAGCGCAATATCAATCGGAGCAATATGGCGCGCAGCACTATCTAAAAGCGCTTGAGCCTCAGAATAGCCCAAGCCCGATAAGAACTCTAAGAACATCGGCAGATAATCCGGGAACTCATCACCCTCAATGCTCAAGCCTCGTTCTTCGTAGAGCTTTTTAAGATTGAGCATCGCAGAACCTCTCTCACGCGAATCTCCGTGCATATGCTCAAAAAGATTAAGGCTCGCCTTCTTCCCGATATCAAATGTCGAGACATAATCTTTTTGCAAATCGGATAAGGGAGTCTCTGCCAGGTGGTTAATAAAAATATATAGTTTGTCTTTCTGATCGTCGGAAAGGCTCGATCCGCCGACGCCTTCCTTAATTTCAGGCAGATTATCTTTAAGCGCCGCATCCGGATACAGAAGCAAGCAAGCCAATGCTTTCAAACCAAAATTCATTTCTTCCTCCCTAACTCGCGGATTTGTATGTTAGTAAATTCCGCCAAAGAACCCATTCAAGTCCTACTCAATTCGAACAAACAAAGGGTTACAAATTCAAGGGAACCCATAGAATAAGAACAAACCCGAATATTAGTTCGAGTCAAATTTAGCATTGAATAAGGAAATAATATGCGTCCAGATATTAAGGTTTGGAATCCTGAAAATCCGGCCCAATGGAATAAGACGCTGGCATGGACGACTGTATGGCTTAGTACCTTCAGCCTGACCTTTGGCTTCTGCGCTTGGTTCTTGGTCCCTTCTCTTGCCCCTCGGTTAAATGAAATCGGCTTTTCTTTAACACACAGTCAGCTTTACTGGCTGGTGGCTATGGTTGGTCTGTCTGCAGGTACACTGCGCATTCTGTGGACCTTCTTACCGCCGATATTAGGAACCCGAGTACTCGTGACGTTTTCAACCGGCCTCTTGCTTATCCCGCTCTTCTGCTGGGTGTACGCCGTTCAGCACGTCGATACCCCTTATTGGGTCCTTCTCGGTTTTGCTTTGTTAAGCGGCATCGGCGGCGGAACCTTTTCCGGCTTGATGGCCTCTACTAACTACTTTTTCCCGAAACATGAAAGAGGTTTCGCCCTCGGTGTACAAGGCGGACTCTCTGATTTTGGTACCGGTCTGGTCCAATTCGTCACACCGCTGGTTATCGGCTTTTCTGCTTTAGCCTGCTTAGGATCCGGTCAGGTTGCGCATCTTCCCGACGGTAAGACGATTACTTACTGGCTGCAGAACGCCGCCTGGGTGTGGATTCCGCTCGTTGCTCTCGTCACTATCCTCTCTTGGCTCTTCCTGCGCTCTGTTCCTGTCACCGCAAATATCAAGCAGCAATGGGCCATTTTTGGGAACAAGCACACTTGGTTCATGACCCTTTTCTATTACGGGACTTTCGCTACCTTCGCTGGTCTCGGTGCTCAGCTGGCTCTGTTAGGCAACCATACCTTTGCCGGCATTGAAGGAGCGCCTAGCGCTGTCGCTCTCGCTTGGTTGGGACCGGTCATCGGAGCCCTATCCAGAGTCGGAGCGGGTCAGGTTTCCGATAAGATCCGCGGAGGCAGAGTTACTACGATTATGGCCATCTGCAACATTATCGGTTTACTTGCGCTTTGGTGGTACAAACCGACGAGTGTCGCAGGCTGCTGGATTTGGCTGATCATTATGTTCTGGATTTTCTTCTGGACTGGCGTCGGCAATGCATCTACTACTGAACAAATGGCAGTTCTCTTCCCGCCGCTTCAGGGCGGAGCCGTTGTCGGCTGGACTTCTGCTATCGGTGCTTACGGTCCTTTCACGATCGGAATGCTGCTTGCCGAATGCGGAGCCGGCGTGATGTTCGGAGTTTCTACTCTGATCTTCGTTGCCATCCTCGCAATCAACATCTACTACTACGATAGAAAGAACGCACCGGATCTTTGCTGATCGTCCTTTTTCACCTCAAAAATACTGCTTTAATTGGAGAACAAAATGTCCGGAATCATGAAGTCCTCCCTATTCTTTACCAAAAAAGTCGGCTCCTATTCAGACGGATGGGGAGAAGTGACCGGTGAAGACAGAACTTGGGAACAATCCTACCGGGATCGATGGGCTCACGATAAAATCGTTCGTTCTACGCATGGCGTAAACTGCACGGGCTCTTGCAGCTGGCAGGTTTACGTTAAAGACGGAATCGTCGTTTGGGAAACTCAGGAAACGGATTATCCCCCCACCCCCGCAGGTGTGCCGAATCACGAGCCCCGCGGTTGCCCCAGAGGCGCCAGCTATTCCTGGTACCTCTACTCTGCATCCCGAGTAAAACATCCTCTCATTCGTGCTGAGCTCAAGGCTGCATGGGAAGCCGCCCGTAAGACAATGAAACCGATCGAAGCTTGGGCTTCCATCGCCGAAAACCCACAGCTCCGCAAATCCTACACTGCGGCGCGCGGTTTGGGCGGTATGGTGCGTACCACTTGGGATGAAGCTTTAGAGATCATTGCTTCTGCCAACCTTTACACCATCAAAAAGTACGGACCTGACCGTATTTCCGGCTTCTCACCGATTCCGGGCTACTCCATGGTTTCTTACGGAGCAGGTACCCGCTACCTCAGCCTGATCGGCGGTGCACTCCTTTCCTTCTACGATTGGTATTGCGACCTGCCACCTTCTTCTCCTCAAACCTGGGGTGAACAGACTGACGTTCCTGAGTCTGAGGCCTGGTATTACTCGAGTTACATCATCGTTTGGGGTACCAACATCTCGATGACTCGTTCTCCGGACGCGCACTTCTTAACCGAAGCTCGCTACAACGGAACGAAAGTCGTAAATGTCTGTCCGGATTATTGCGAAGTCACGAAAGACGCGGATTGGTGGATACATCCCAAACAGGCTACCGATGCGGCACTGGCTATGGCTGTCAGCCACGTCATCTTTAAAGAATTCCATTACGAACATCCGGATCCGTATTTCACAGAATACTGCCGGAAACTGACGGACTTCCCAATTCTTGTGACTATGGAACCGCGGGCGCATGGCCGGTATACCGCGGGGCGCACAGTTCGCGCCTGCGACTTGGGCTATAAGGAACCGGAATGCAACAACCCCGAATGGAAAACCGTTGTTTGGGATGAACTCTCCAAGGCTCCTGCGGTGGCTCAAGGTTCCATGGGATACCGTTGGGGACAAAAGGAGGGCCAGGATTTAGGCAAGTGGAACCTCCATGAACTTGACGGTGAAACCGGTAAAGCGATCAAACCACAGCTGACTTTTCTTAATGATTCCGATGCTGTGATTGATGTTGAATATCCGTATTTCGGTGGCCGTGAACGAGACGGCTTCCCGAATAACGCAATGGCTTCGGATGTTATGGTTCGGAGGGTTCCGGCTAAGAGGGTACAGCTCAACGGACAGGATGTATACGTTGCAACCGTCTTTGATCTCTTCGGAAGCTATCTTGGTGTCGACCGCGGCCTAGGCGGGGAATGTGCAAAAAGCTACGCGGACAATATTCCCTTCACACCGGCTTGGCAGGAAAAAATTACCGGCGTAGAGGCTCAATACGCCATTACATTGGCCAGAGAGTTTGCGACGGCCGCCTCTAAGACTCAGGGCCGCGCCTGCGTGCTGATGGGAGCCGGCGTTAACCAATGGTTCCAAACGGACAATACTTATCGTTCCATCATCAATATCCTGCTGATGTGCGGTACTTGCGGCGTCCCGGGCGGCGGATGGTGCCATTATGTAGGACAAGAAAAGATTCGTCCGGAAGCAGGATGGAGCGAATATTCCTTCGCAAAAGATTGGGAACCGGCAAGCCGCCATATGAACTCGACGAGCTACTTCTACGAACATACGGACCAGTGGCGCTACGAGCGGATCCCTCTTTCGGACATGCTCTCTCCCTTGGCTGATACCAAGGTATTTGACGGCACTTACGTGGATTACAACATCCAGAGCGAACTAATGGGCTGGCTTCCGTCGGCACCTCAGCTCAACGTCAACCCGACAAAAATTGCTGCCGCGGCAAAAGCTGCTGGCGTCCAGCCGGAACAATTCCTGATAAACCAACTAAAGGATAAGAAAATATCCTTTAGCTGTTTGGATTTGGATGCCGAGGAAAACTGGCCGCGCAACCTGTTCATTTGGCGCTCCAATGTACTCGGTTCTTCCGGCAAGGGACAGGAATACTTCCTGCGTCACCTGCTTGGAACTGAAAACGGCATCCTCGGCGGAGAGCTTGACGGCTCCAACAAAGAGCTCATGCCGCTCATGGAGAAATGGCGTCCAGCGCCCGAAGGCAAACTCGATTTGTTAGTCAATATGGACTTCCGCATGAGCACGACTTCGATTTATTCGGACATCGTGTTGCCGGCGGCCACCTTCTATGAGAAGAACGACATCAATACGACGGATATGCATAGTTTTATTCATCCATTCGTCAAAGCCGTTCAATGCTCCTGGGAGGGGCGAAGCGATTGGCAAACCTTTAAGGACATCGCAAAGAAATTATCAGAAATCGCCGGCGAATATCCAGAAGATTTCGGGAACGTCACAGATATGGTGCTGACGCCTCTCGGCCACGATTCTCCGCATGAACTCGGCCAAGCCCTGGATGTTAAGAATTGGTATACAGGGGAATGCGATCTGATTCCCGGCAAGACCGCCCCGCTGATTCATGTCGTTGAACGCGATTATCGGACGATTTACGACAAGTACACCTCCATCGGCCCGCTCCTCTCTAAGAACGGCGGCGGAAATCGCGGAATCAAATGGGATCTGGATCCTGAAATTACTGAACTTTGCCAGTTAAACGGTACAGTTCAGGAAGGCGTCGCAAAAGGGCGTCCTAAGATGGAGACAGATATCAATGCAGCAAACTTTATCCTCCGGGTCTCTCCGGAAACCAACGGAGCTTTGTCCTATCGCAGTTGGGACTTTGTTAAAGAACAGTGCGGTGTAGATGCCCGCTTCCTTTCCGAAGGTCACATTGCCGACAAAATCACCTTTGATGACTTGGCTCATCGGCCCGCTAAGACGTTCAGTGCGCCGGATTGGTCAGGCACCGAGAACGATGAGATCCCGTATGTTGCTTTCTGGCAAAACAAGAATTTGCTTTTACCGTGGAGAACGATCACGGGACGTCAGCAGTTCTATCAGGATCACTCTTGGATGAGGGCTTTCGGCCAGCAGTTCGCACAATACCGTGCTCCGGCAAACCAGAGAGCGTTAACCGGCTACAAAGATATTGCGGACAACGGAAACAAAGCCATCATTCTTAACTTTATGACGGCTCACCAGAAGTGGGGTATCCACTCCAGCTATTATGACAACGAAAGAATGCTGACCCTCTCCCGAGGCGGTCCCGTTGTGTGGATGAGTGACATTGATGCCGCCAACGCAGGCATTGCGGATAATGATTGGATTGAGTGCTGGAACGCTAACGGTGCTGTAGTCGGACGCGCCATCGTTTCCTCCCGCATGCCGCAAGGGCTGTGCGTTATGCAGCATGCGACCGAAAAGACGGTTAACACCCCGGGATCCGAAGTCACCGGTCTTCGCGGAGGCGACCATAACTCTCCGACGCGTGTCATTGTAAATCCGACGCATATGATCGGCGGCTACGGCCATCTTTCATACGCCTTTAACTACTACGGAACGATTGCTCCCAACCGCGACGACTTCGCTTGGGTCAGAAAGATGAATAAGGTTGATTGGATGGATGAAGAAGCGGATAAGAAAGGAGGTGCAGTATGAAGATTCGTGCTCAAATCGGCATGGTCCTGAATCTGGACAAATGCATCGGCTGTCACACCTGCTCCGTCACTTGTAAAAACGTTTGGACAAACCGTCCGGGTACTGAGTACATTTGGTTTAACAACGTTGAATCAAAACCCGGCGTCGGTTATCCGAAGAGCTGGGAAGATCAGCAGAAGTGGACAGGAGGCTGGGAACTTCATAACGGTAAACTCCGTCTGCGGCGCGGCTCTAAATTAGGACTTCTCTCCGGCATCTTCGCCAACTCTAAATTGCCGCAGATTGACGACTACTACGAGCCCTTTACGTTTGATTATCAAAATCTTCAAAAAGCCCCGCGCATGAAAACCTGTGTGACAGCTCAGCCGATCTCCTACCTGACCGGCAAGAAGATGAAAAAAATCAACAACTCCGCTGCATGGGACGACAATCTAGGCGGTGTGGATATTAAGACCGTCAATGACGTCAACCTGAAAGATGTTGAGCGCGATATTTACGCCCAATACAAGAATACGTTCCTGTTTTATCTTCCTCGTTTGTGCGAACACTGCCTGAATCCGGCTTGTGTTGCAAGCTGTCCCTCCGGCTCAATCTATAAGCGGGAAGAAGACGGTATTGTTTTAGTAGACCAAAATAAATGCAAGGGCTGGCGTATGTGTATGAGCGGCTGTCCTTACAAAAAGGTCTATTACAACTGGTCAACCGGAAAAGCAGAAAAATGCGTTTTCTGCTATCCGCGCGTCGAGTCCGGCATGCCGACGGTATGTTCCGAAACTTGTGTCGGCCGAATCCGCTACATGGGTGTGATGCTTTACGATGCAGACAAGATTAAAGATCTTGCCTCGACTCCGAATGAAGGAGACCTGTATGAAGCTCAGCGCCAAATCTTCCTCGATCCGAATGACCCCGACATTCAGGCTTCAGCTCTGAAAGCGGGCATCTCTCATGATTGGATCGAAGCGGCCAAAGCTTCTCCGATCTACAAGATGATTTCCAAGTGGAAAATCGCACTTCCTCTTCATCCGGAATTCAGAACTCTTCCTATGGTTTGGTACGTTCCGCCGCTCTCTCCGATCGCTCAGGCTGTTGATGTCGGTAAACTTTCCGTTAAAGGATTCATCCCTGATGTAGAAAGCCTGCGTATTCCGATGCAATATCTTGCGAATCTGCTTGCTGCCGGAAACGTTAAACCTGTCGTAGATGCTTTAAGCAGACTTCTCGCCGAGAGGACGATTCTGCGCAAATATTCCGATGCGGCGGGGATCAGTCAATTTCTAACGTGTGAAATTCTGCCCGAACAGCTCGAAGGGATTGAAGAGATAAATGAACTTAAAGCCTTAGGCTTAACGGTTCAGGATGTCTGCGATATGCATCGCCTTTTAGCCATTGCTGATTTTAAAGATCGTTTCGTTGTACCCTCAGCCAACCGCAACAATACCGCATCTATGCTGCTGCAAGGTACTCAGGGCTACAACCTCGGCGGCGGAGAAGACATGCGCCGCCGCGCTGATACTATCTTCGGCGGTCCTATGAATCGTAAGATTATTCCGCTTTTTGAAGAATATCAGCGTGCGCCGGACTCCACACAGGAGGGCAAATAATGAGTAACTTTACTTTGGTATGGCACTTTCTAATTTTCGGAGTGCTTCCTTACGTCGTCATTGCAGTCTTAGTGGTAGGCAGCTTGCTACGGTTTATTTTGGCGCCTTACAGCTGGAAGAGTCAAAGCAGTGAGATTTTAGATAAGAAAGATCTTTTTTGGGGTGCAAATCTTTTCCACATCGGTGTGATCTTTCTATTCTGCGGTCATTGTTTCGGGTTGTTTACACCGACAGCGTGGCTAAATGCAGTCGGTCTAACGCCCAGACTCCACCAATGGATGGAAATCATCGCCGGAGGAGCCTCCGCCGCACTTGCCATTGCCGGTCTTCTGCTTCTGACATGGCGCCGCCTATCCAACGAACGCGTAAGGACGGCATCCCGCCCGAGCGATTTTTGGGTCTTGTTCCTCCTGCTGGCGGTCATCATTCTCGGAATTTGCTGCGTTGTAAATTCTTACTTTACTGACCGCTCCGGTGCGACCATCATTCTTTTCGGAGAATGGGTCAGGGGCCTCTTCACCTTCGACTATGAAGCATGGCAGAAGATCCTTCTCGTTCCCGATTGGCAGAAGTGGCACATCTTTGTCGGGCTGATCATTTTCCTGATCGTCCCCTTTACAAGACTCGTCCACATTTGGAGCGGCTACTTGTCAGTTTTCTACCTAGTTAGACCGCATCAAATCATGCGCGCTAACGGAAAACCAATGAAATAAAAGGATAATTCCTCCCACTAAAAGAGCTCGGTACCGCCGAGCTCTTTTTATATCACCTCCACAAAACTGACAGAGCGACTTTTGACACCCATCTCCGTAAAAACAAGCTGCGCTCGTTAGGATTACGTTGTTGTCGATTCACAACAAATTAATGAATATCCCTCCAATACATTCAAAAAATCGAATTATTTCAACATCTTCTCTATTCTGTAATGCGGACCCATCCGTTGCTAAATAGCAACATTTCCTCATTTGTCCAATTTCTTTTAAATGGATAAACCCTTTTTGGGTGTTAGATAATTAATCAAAAATCACCCCGAAGGCCCTCAGGTTCTTGAGGAGAGGGCGAAATATATTATTTTTTAAGAAATTTAAGAGGTCTTAAGGCAAGATTAAATAAAACTCAATTTAGGACAAATACAGGGGCTACGCATGAATTTATTTGTTAATTAGCGTGGCCAACGCCTCCAGAGCAGCCGTCGGAGACTGCAGCTTAGCC
>PPYE01311673.1_pt1 | contig 15227 bp, 12 predicted proteins | sample 1559881 | NCBI WGS metagenome assembly PPYE01 (sample SAMN08240022, study PRJNA423297) | Human gut metagenome, whole genome shotgun sequencing project. | reverse complement strand
GCGGGATGAGGAGCAAGCGCAAGCTCTGCGGGCTTGGCATTCCTACGGCTCTGCAGGTCCTGGGGCTGGTGCCTACGGGGGTTCTTATTCCGTAAGCGATTGCCCTGAGAGGTCTGGATATTTTTTTAAGAAGAACATTCTTTCTCTCTGCGGGGAGCTTTGATTGGAGTCGTGAAGATGGACTATTCAGCAAAAATCGGACGCCTTGAAGAAATCTTGAAAAGCATGGAGCGTACGGCGATGCCGCTTGAGCAAACGCTGGCGCTCTATGAAGAAGGGCAGAAACTCGTGGCCGAGTGCCGCCAGTTCCTTGCCGAAGCGGAGGGGAAGGTCAAGAAGCTGGAGGACGACGGAACGTTGAGCGACTTTGACCGGCAGGAAGAAGACAAAAATGGATTTTAAAGAAGAACTGGGCCGCCGCTCGGCTTTTTTCGAAAAGTCGCTGCGGACTTTTTGCGAGGAGGCGCGTCGCCGCATTCCGGCGCGGCTGCGCGAGGCCATGAATTATTCTCTGCTGGCGGGCGGCAAGCGCCTGCGCCCGGTTTTGTGCATGGCCGGAGCGGAGATCATGGGAGAAAATGCCGAGAGCGTTCTGCCGATGGCGGCGGCGTTCGAGATGGCGCACACCGCGTCCTTGATCCACGACGACCTGCCCTGTATGGACAACGACACGTTGCGCCGCGGCAAGCTGACGAACCATGTCGTTTACGGCGAATCCCTGGCGCTGCTGGCCGGCGACGCGCTGTTTCTTGACGCGTTCGAGACCGCGCTCGACGGCCTGCTGAAAAACGGCGCCGAACCGCAACGCTGCGTCAGGGCCCTTTCTCTTTTCGCGCAGGCGCTCGGGCCGGAGGGAATCTGCGGCGGCCAGGTGCTCGACACGGATCGCGCCAGCCAGACGAACGCGCAGAGTTTTGTCGTGGATATCGCTTCGATGAAGACGATGGTGCTGATTCGCGCCTCGCTGTGTGCGGGCGCCATCCTGGCGGGGGCGGACGGCGAGACTTTGCAGCGGCTCATGAAGTATGGGGAGAACGTCGGGCTGGCGTTCCAGATCGCCGACGACATTTTGGACTGCTCCGGTTCGCAGGCCGCGATGGGAAAGACGCTCGGCAAAGACGAAGCGCAGGGCAAGCGCACGTTCGTGAGCGCCTATGGCCTCGACGCCGCCCGCGCGCTGCTTCATGAGAAGACGCTGGACGCCGAAAAACAGCTGGAGCCGTTCGGAGACAAAGGCGCGTTCCTGCGGGCTCTGGCCGCCTGTCTGGAGCACAGGTCGAATTGACATGGCGCTGCTGGACGAAATCAAGGGGCCGGGAGACGTAAAAAAGCTCTCCGAGAAAGAGCTTCCCGGACTGATCGACGAAGTGCGTTCCCGCATCGTCGACGTGACGCTGAAAAACGGCGGCCATCTGGCTTCTTCTTTGGGAGCCGTGGAGTTGATCGTGGCGCTGCTGCGAATCTTTGATCCGCGGCGCGATCGCGTCGTGTTCGACGTGGGGCACCAGGCCTATGCGTGGAAGATTTTGACGGGGCGCAACGCACGCTTCGAGACGCTGCGGACGGAGGGCGGCATCAGCGGCTTTCCGAAAATGAGCGAAAGCCCGTACGACCACTTCGGCGTCGGACACAGCAGCACCTCGCTTTCGGCGGCCCTGGGATACGCGGTCGCGCGCGACCTGCGCGGCGAAAAGCATCACGTCGTCGCCGTCGTCGGCGACGGCGCGCTGATCAACGGCGAATCCTTCGAAGCGCTGAATCACGCCGGCTCTCTCGACAATCCCGTGATCTTCATTCTCAACGACAACGCCATGTCGATCAGCCCGCGCGTGGGCGGCATGGCGCTGCATCTGGCGAGACTGTCCACTTCCGCGCTGTACAAGGGCACGAAAAACGTCGTGAAGAGTTTTTGCCGAAAGGCGTTTCGCACCGACCGGGTCTATCGCCGTCTGGAGCGGATGAAAAACGCCGTCAAAAAAGTGCTGAGCCGCGGCAATCTTTTCAGCGACATGGGGCTGACGTACTGGGGCCCTTTCGACGGACACGACGAACAGGAGCTCGAGCGCGTCTTCGCCCTGGCGAAAAATTACGACGGTCCCCTGCTGATCCACGTGCTCACGGAAAAAGGCAAGGGGTACGCGCCGGCCGAAGAAAATCCCGTCGCCTATCACGGCGTCGCCGCTGCGGGGAAAACGCCTGCGAATTCGGCGAGCTGGAGCGGGGCGGCGGCCGCGTGCATCGAAGAGCTGGCGGAAAAAGATCCCCGCGTCACGGTCCTGACCCCGGCCATGACGGAAGGATGCGCGCTGAATCATTTCCGCGCCGCTTTCCCGCGACGTTTTTTCGACGTAGGCATCGCCGAAGAACACATGCTCACGTTCGCCGCGGGACAGGCCGCCGGCGGCCTCAGGCCGATCGCCTGCGTCTATTCGACGTTTTTGCAGCGCGCGATGGACCAGCTGGTGCACGACATCTGTCTGCAGCGGCTGCCGGTGATCCTTGCCGTGGACCGCGCCGGACTGGTGGGCGAGGACGGCGAGACGCATCAGGGACTGTTCGATATGAACTGGGCCAGCGCCGTTCCCAACCTGAAAGTCTGGGCGCCTTACGACTGTCGCTCGCTGAAAGCCGCCTTCGAGAGCGCGGCGCGCTGTGAGGGGCCGTCGCTGATCCGCTATCCGCGCGGCGGCGCCGTGGAACGGCTGACGCCGGCCGACGCTTTCGAGACGGCAGATTTCGCCTTCGTGAATCGGAACAGCTCGTGGTGCGTCGCTGCGGCCGGTTCGGCCTGCCAGATCGCGCGCCGGGCCGCCGAACTCGTTGACGAACGCGGCGGCGCGGCGCCCGACCTGCTCTATCTGAATCGCGTTTCTCCGCTGCCGGAAGAGGCGCTGGCGCGACTGGACGGAAAAAAACTCCTCGTCACGGCCGAAGAAGCGTATGAGCGCGGCGGTCTGGGCGAGCACCTGGCTTTGTTTTGCGCGGAGCGCGGTTTGCGGTGCGCCGTGCGGGCGGTGGCGCTGCCGGCGGCCTTCGTCGCGCCGGGCACGCCGGCGCAACAGCGAAAGCGCCTCGGCCTGACGCCCGAAAGGATCGTGGAAATCTATGAGCGCCAGATGCGTTAAAAAACGGCTCGATCTGCGGCTGGTCGAAGAGGGGCTGGCCGATTCCGTTCAGGCGGCCGGCGCTCTGGTCATGGCCGGGGAGGTCCTGGTCGACGGTCAACCGGCGTCCGGCGCCGGGCAGCCGGTGAAGGCCGCCGCCGTCGTGCGCCTGAAAAGCGGTTCCGGCGGCTGGGTCAGCCGCGGCGCCCATAAACTGCTGACGGCGATCGAGCGTTTTCATTTGAAATTGGAAGGCCGCGTTTGCCTCGACGTCGGCGCTTCGACGGGCGGTTTTACCCAGGTGATGCTTAAGTACGGCGCGGCGAAAGTCTACGCCGTCGACGTCGGTTATGGGCTGCTCGATTGGAGCCTGCGCACGGATCCGCGGGTCGTCGTCATGGAACGCCGGAACGCCCGTTTCCTGACGGGGGAGATGTTTTCGCCGCGGCCGGGTTTCGTCTGCAGCGACGCCTCCTTCATATCGCTGCGCCTGCTGCTGAACCCGATGGCGGCGGCCAGCGCCGAGAATGCCGAAGCCGTGGTGCTGGTCAAACCGCAGTTCGAAGCCCGCCGCGAAGACCTCGGCAAAGGCGGCGTGGTGCGCTCACCCGAAGTTCACCGTGCCGTGCTGGAAGAACTGGCCGATTTTATCGGCCGGGAAACTCCGTGGGGGATGGAAGAGGCGACGTGGTCGGAAATCAAGGGCCCCAAGGGCAACATCGAATTCCTGTTCCATTTAAGAAAAAATATAACGTCGGCGGAAGTGGATTTTTGTGGGCTGGTGCGCGCGAGCCACGAAGCCCTCGCTAGATGAGCGGAACTTTTTAAGGCGCCGGAGGAAACTGTGTCCCGTTTCCTCCGGCGCCTTTTTTGTTCGGGTGCGGAAATCGATGCTTTTGAATTGTCGGCTTCGTGAAATCTGCTATAATCGCATTGAATTCTTTTTGTGAAACGGAATCCCTGGTGTATTTCCGATGGAGGACAGTCGATGAAATTCGGCCTGATTGTTAATTTGTCGAAGCCCGAAGCGGTCCAGCTGGCTGAGGAGCTGTGCGCATGGGGAAGAAAGAGAAACAATCCCTTTTTGCTCTTTGCCGATGAAGCGCCGGCGCTTCGTCAGAGCGGGATCCCTCTTGACCGTTGGCTGGCGGAGGTCGAAACGGCGCTGGTGATCGGCGGCGACGGCACTTTTCTGCAGGCCGCCCATCTTGTGCAGCACAGCGGCATCAACCTGTTCGGCGTCTCCGTGGGACACCTGGGCTTCCTGGCGGTCGGCGATCCGCGGCGCGTGTGCGAACAGATCGAGCAAATCGAAAAGGGCGATTTTAAGATCGAACGGCGGCGTTGTCTCGAAGGCGTATTGGCGACGGAGGAGAAAGAACGGCGCGTTTTCGCTCTCAACGATCTCGTGCTCAGCAAGGGGATCCAGGCGCGGCTGGTCTCTCTCGACGTGCAGGTGCAGGGGAAGCCGATATGCGAATACCGCGCCGACGGCGTGATCGTCTCGACGCCCACGGGTTCCACCGCTTACGCCCTCTCGGCCGGCGGGCCGATCGTTCCGCCGTCGCTGGACTGCATGCTGCTGGTCCCCATTTGCGCGCACACGTTATATGCGCGCCCCACGCTGCTGGGGCCGGACGACTGTCTGACGCTGCGCCCGACGGAAAATTCCGAGCTGTTTTTGACGGTGGACGGCGCCGACGTTTATCCTCTTTCCAGCCGCGATCGTCTCGATGTGCGGCTCTCCAGGGATCACGGCGTCAACACCATCTCGCTGCCTCAGTTCGACTATTACGATCTGCTTCATGAAAAACTCCTGTGGGGCTGGAATCCAGTTTCCGAAAGGAGCGCCCGCCGTGCTTGAAGAGCTGAAACTCATTTCCGTGGGCGGCATCGGGCAGACTTCGCTGAACTTCGGCGCCGGTCTGACGGCGGTCACGGGCGAGAGCGGCGCCGGGAAGAGCAGCCTGGTGCGCGGCCTCGAACTGGTCTGCGGAAAACGCAGCTCCGGCGGCACGATTCGCGCCGGAGATGAAACAGCCGTCGCGGAAGCGTTCTTTTATCAGCCCGGTCGTCTGGAAGGCGTCGGCGAGGAGCTGCAGCCTCAGGATTGCTCGCTGGCGCTGCGGCGCGAACTGTCGCGCTCCGGGCGCGGCAAGTGTTCCGTCCAGGGGCAGACGGTGCCGCTGAACACCGTCTTGGAACTGGCCCCGCGTCTGATCACGATCCAGAGTCAGTTCGCCCAGCTCGAGCTGCTCGATCCCGACCGCCAGCTCAAAATCCTCGACGCCTGCGGCGGTGACGAGTTGAAAGAAACGAAGGCGCGGCTGGAAAAGGAATTCCATGAAGTGTTGGACTGCGAAAGAGAACTGCGCCGCAACAAGCAGCGCGAGCAGGAAATCACGTCGGCTTACGGGGCGCTGTCCGAGATCGCGCCTTTTTTGGAACGCGCCGGTCTGCAGCCTGACAGCGAAGAACGGCTGAACGAGGACTTCGCCGAAGCGGAGCGAGAACTCAAGCGCCTCCGCGAGCTGCGCGGCCGCTTCCGCATGCTGCAAAACCAGGAAAGCGGCGGCCTGATCTCCGAACTTTCGGGCGTCCTCAGCGACCTTTCCAGACTCGTGCCCTCCGGGAGCCGCGAAGCGCTTGGCGAGACGTCGCAAAAAGCGCTCGCCGTTCTCGAGGACGTCGCGGACAAAATCGGCGCGCTGGCCTCTTCGGAAACGATCGAGAATCTCGAAGCGGAACTGGAAGTTCTTGAAACTTCCCTCGGTCAGATTCGCAAGAGCAAGCGCCTGGCCAAGGTGAACACCGTCGAGGAATTGCTGGAGTACTGGCATAAAGGCGAAGAGGAATTGCGCTGGCTGAGCGGATCGGGAAAAATCCAGTCCGAACTGAACGAGAAAATCGCGGCCGCCAAGAAAGCCGTCGCGAAGGAGGCGCGTACGCTGCTGGAACAGCGCACCGCGGCGGCGCTGGCGCTGCAGGCGCGAGTCAGCGAGAACCTTGCCGGCATGGCGATGGAGAACACGCAGTTTCGCATCCGCATCACCGAAACGAATAAGCTGAAAGCGAACGGCGCCGAGAAGGTGGACTTCGTCCTGCGGCGCGGCAGTCAGGAAATTCCCGTGGCCAAAGCGGCTTCCGGCGGCGAGGTGAGCCGCATCCTTCTGGCCATCCAGATCTCGCTTCCCGACGAGCTGATGCCGCCCACGGTCGTTTTCGACGAGGTGGAGGCCGGCCTGGGCGGACGGGCCGCTTATCTGACCGGCCTGAAGCTGCGCGAGCTGGCCGACCGCGTCCAGGTCATCCTGATCACCCATGAAGCCAGCATCGCGGCGCTGGCAAACCGACATTACCGCGTAGCGCGCCGCGGCACGCTCTCCACCGTGACGCATGTCGAGGGAGAAGAGCGGGTGAGGGAGATCGCACGTATGCTCTCCGGGAACGATCGGGAAGAAGAGGCGCTTTCACATGCGCGCAAGCTGCTTGGCGCGGACGGCGCTGAGGAGGAAATCGTTTTTGATCCGGACCATTTTTTTGACGGAAAAAGCAGTCCCTTGTGATCGCCGGGCATAAGGCGACCGCAGGGGACTGCTTTTTGGGAACGGGCAAAATTATTCGTGATTGCGATTCTGGACGTGGCGCATATAAGCCTGAAGGTCCTTGGACGTGTTGACAAGATGGCTTTCCAGAGCCTTGAGCGTGCGGTCGAGGTCATGGGCCTTCACGCCCGCGAGGATCTCGCGATGCTGCTCCTCCGATTCCTTGCGCATGGAACTGAGATGGTTGCGGATGTAACGGTCGACCTGACGGCGCAGTTTGGCGAGCATATCGAGTGTCATCGGGCGGTCGGCCGGCTCGTACAGCGAGGAATGGAAGAGCACGTTCATGTCGCGCCATTTGACGGGATCTTCCTCTTTTTCCATCTTGTCCAGCAGGACCTCTTCTTCCTGAATCAGCGCGTTCGAGATCAGGTCGAAGGAGACTTTCATGATGCCCACCTCGAGCCAGGTGATCATGTCGTAAATTTCGCGGGCGTCTTCAAGACTCAGCCCGGAAACGATCGCGCCGCGGCGCCCGCGGAATTCGACCAGTCCTTCGATCTCGAGCTGCTTCAAAGCTTCCCGCAGCGGGATCGGGCTGACGCCCATCCGCGCCGCGAGCTGGTTCTGCAGCAGCTGCTCGTTTTCCTGAAGGATTCCCCGATAAATGGCCTCGCGCAGCACGTTGGCGATGTAGTACGAGGCGGCCTTATCACCGCTGATACGAGGCATCAGCTCTTCCAATGTCATATTTCAGATTTCTCCCTTCCCGAAAGCAAAATTTCTGCCTGGATACTATATTATTCTACTCTCTCGGAGTATAAAAATCCACGTCCTATTTTTATGTTATTTTATTATATATAGAATCTCATTTCGAATTATACTCATTTGACAAACAAACTTCGCCTCCATATACTTAAGAAAAATAAGAAGTCAACTGGAGGCGTTTTGATGAAAAAGATCATGGTTTCTGGCTGTCTCGGCCAGATCGGCACAGAGCTCGTCACCAAGCTGAGACATGATTACGGCGCGGAAAACGTTCTCGCGACCGATATCCGCGAGGACTCGGCCCATGTCCTTCCCGAAGGGCCTTTTGTGATTCTCGACGCCCGCGACGGCAAAAAGTATGCGGAGCAGGTCGAAAAGTTCAAGCCGGACACGATCTATCATTTGGCCGGACTGCTTTCCGCGACGGCCGAGAAGAAACCTCAGCTCGCCTGGGACATCAACATCAACGGGATCTGCAACGCCCTCGAATGCGGGCGGATCTATCACAGCGCCGTCTTTTTCCCCAGTTCCATCGCCGCCTTCGGTCCCGATACGCCTCGCGACAAAACGCCGCAGGACACGCTGCAGCGCCCCAATACGATCTACGGCGTGACGAAAGTGGCCAGCGAACTCCTGGCGGAATATTACCATAAAAAATGGGGCGTCGACACGCGCGGCGTGCGTTTCCCCGGCCTGATCTCCTACAAGACGCTGCCCGGCGGCGGCACCACCGACTACGCGGTCGACATTTACTATCAGGCCGTGCAGCAGGGCAAATACACCAGCTACATCGCCAGGGGCACCTACATGGACATGATGTACATTCCCGACGCGATCGACGGCATGATCCAGCTGATGGAAGCCGATCCGTCGCGTCTGGTCCACCGTTGCTGTTTCAACATCACCAGCATGAGTTTCGAGCCGGAACAGATCGCCGCGGCGATCCGCGCTCACATTCCTTCGTTCGCGCTGGATTACGCCGTCGATCCCGTCCGCCAGGCCATCGCCGACAGCTGGCCGAACTCTCTCGACGATTCGGCCGCCCGGACGGAATGGGACTGGAATCCCAAATACGACTTGGAGAGCATGACGGTGGACATGCTCAAAAACCTGCGCGTCAAACTCGGCGCCGCGGCGAAGTTTTAAGTGGAAAAATCTCGTAAGGCAGGAGGCGTTCATGCAATGAAAAAACTTGAAGCGGTACTGACGGCGGAGCTTGAAAAACTGAAACAGGAAGGCCGTCTGAAGGGCAAGGAACAGATCATCGTCGACGTGAAAAAGGGCGAAGGCGCCAAGGGGCCCCGTTATTTCCTGAAAGGGGAGGGCGCCAAGGAATTCATCCGCATGAATTCCAACTCCTATCTGGGTCTGTCGCTGCGCGAGGACATGATCGCCGCGGAAGAGGAGGGCACGCGCAAATACGGCGTCGGCCCCGGCGCGGTCCGCTTCATCAGCGGTACCTTCAAGGCTCACCGCGATCTCGAGCACAAGCTGGCCGCGTTCCACGGCCGCGAGGACGCCATGATCTTCAGCGCCGCCTATGTGACCGTCGGCGGCGTCCTGACCTCGCTGATCAGCAAGGAGACCTTCGTCGTCAGCGACGAGCTGAACCACAACAGCATCATCAACGCCATCAAACTGGGCTTGGGCAAGTCGGGACTGCGCGCCGTCTACAAACACAATTCCCTCGACGACCTCAAGCGCTGCCTGGACGAAGCCGTGCAGAGCGGCGCCAAGCGCGCTCTTGTCGTTACCGACGGCATCTTCAGCATGAGAGGCGACTACGCGCCGCTGAAGGAGATCGTCGAACTGGTGCACAGCTATGACGACCGTTTCGCCGAGGACGCGTTCGTCGTGGTAGACGATTCCCACGGCGTCGGCGCGTTCGGCCGCACGGGGCGCGGCACGGAAGAGATCACCGGCGCCCGCGTGGACGTGCTGATGGGCACGCTCGGCAAGGCGTACGGCGTCAACGGCGGCTATGTCGTCGGCTCGCGCGCGCTGATCACGTACCTGCGCGAGCACGCCGCCATGTACATCTACTCGAACCCCATCACCGTCGGCGAAGCGTACGCGGCCATGAAGGCGCTGGAGATCCTCGACAGCGAGGAAGGGCGCAGGATCCTCGCCCATCTGCGCGCCGTGACCAAACGTTTCGAGGACGGCCTGGTCAAGCTCGGTTACGAGACGATCCCCGGCGAGCATCCCGTGACGCCGCTCGTGCTTCACGACACGGCCCGTACCAAGGCTCTCGTGGCGCACCTGACGGAGCGCGGCGTGCTGGCCACCGGCATGACCTATCCCGTGGTCCCCAAGGGCGCCGAGGAAATCCGCTTCCAGATCAACGCGGACCACACCGAAGCCGACATCGACGAAGTGCTGGCGGTGATCGCCTCGTTCAAGGGCTAAAATTGTTTTCCCGCGGCCGCCATTCCGGCGGCCGCTTTTCCCCCTTGCGAAAAAAAGCCTTGCAACTCTTGCGAAGCGATGCTACAATGCTTTTCGACCTGTTACTCCGTTGCTCCCTCTCGGGAGCTTCCCGTTCCGCTTTGCTTCCATGGAGCGCAAAGTCGGAGAGGAGCTACGTTGTTTCAGGATTATTGCCCCATGAGGTGAAGTATCATGTTGGAGAAGACAGTTAAAACAGAGCTTATCGAGAAGTATCGCGTGCATCCCACCGATACCGGTTCGCCCGAAGTGCAGATCGCCGTTCTCACGCAGAGGATCCGCGACCTCACCGATCACCTGCGCGTGCACGTCCACGACCACCATTCCAAGAAGGGCCTTCTGACCCTTGTCGGAAAGCGCCGCAAGCTTCTGCGCTACCTGAGCGGCAAGGATTTCAACCGCTACAAGCAGCTGATCGAGAGCCTGGGCCTTCGTCATTGAGCTAAACCGAAAAAGAGAGTCCCGTTTCGTCCGGGGCTCTCTTTCTTTTTTGACAAAAAAGTTTTTAGGGATTCTAGGGGCGGTTTTCTCGGATTTATTCGCTGATCTTGAAATTCGGCTCTCGCATTTACATGAAATTGTGATATTCTTACGCTATTATATATCGCGATCGAAAAGAAAGAGGAGGAGTCTTTTATATGGAAAAGACCTACACACTGAACGTCGGCGGTCAGGACCTGGTTTTCAAAACCGGAAAAGTCGCCAAGCAGGCGAACGCCGCCGTCGTGGCAAGCCACGGAGAAACGACCATTCTCACCACGGCCTGCATGTCGGACAAGCCCCGCGTGGGATTGGATTTCTTCCCGCTGCTCGTCGATTTTGAAGAACGCTATTACGCTGCCGGCAAGATCCCCGGCGGCTACATCAAGAGAGAAGGGCGCCCTTCGCAGACCGCCATTCTCAGCGCCCGCGTCGTCGATCGCTCGATCCGCTCGCTCTTCGACGATTCCATGCGCAACGACGTGCACGTCGTCGCCACGGTGCTGGCGGTCGACCAGAAAAATCCCGCCAACATCCTCGCCATCAACGCCGCTTCCATGGCGCTGACGATCTCCGACATCCCCTGGAGCGGCCCTGTGGGCGCGGTCCGCATGGGCTGCATCGACGGCGAACTCGTCGTCAATCCCACCGAGGACCGGATGGCCGAGAGCACGCTCGACCTGACGGTGGCCGGACATGCCGGCGGCATCACCATGGTCGAAGCCGGAGCCAGGGAAGTTCCCGAAGAGCTGCTCGTCAACGCCTTGCAGACGGCGCAGGACGAGATCAAAAAGATCGTCGCGTTCCAGCTCCAGGTCCGCGCGGAGATCGGCCAGCCCAAGGCGGTGCTGCCCGCGCCGCTGGCGATCGAAGAGATCGACCGCTGGGTGAAGGACAACCTGCGCGAGGAGACCGCAAAGGCCGTCATGATCCACGGCAAAAAGGAGCGCGGCGCCGCAATCTCCGCGCTGGTGGAGAAGACGACGGCCCATTTCGCCGACCTTTACGCCGATGCGGAAAGCTACATCGCCGGCGCGGTGGAATCGCTGGTCAAGAGCACGATGCGCACGATCACGGCCCGCGACAAGATCCGCGCCGACGGCCGTGCCACCGACGAGATCCGCCCGATTTCCTGCGAAGTGAACGTGCTGCCCAAAGTCCACGGTTCGGCGCTGTTCACCCGCGGCGAGACGCAGGCTCTGGTGGTCACCACGCTGGGCATGCTGGGCGAGGACGACCAGATCATTGACGGCCTGAAACTCGACGAGCCCAACAAGAGATTCCTGCTGCACTACAACTTCCCGCCGTATTCCGTGGGCGAGATCAAGCCCATGCGCGGCCCCGGGCGCCGCGAGATCGGCCACGGCGCCCTCGCCGAGCGCGCGCTGGCGCCGCTGGTGCCGGGCGAGGAAGAGTTCCCCTACGTGGTGCGCGTCGTCTCCGACATCCTCGAGTCCAACGGCTCCAGTTCGCAGGCCTCGATCTGCGGCGGCAGCCTTTCGATGATGGCCGCCGGCGTGCCCATGAAAAAGCACGTGGCCGGCATCGCCATGGGCCTGATCAAGGAAGGCGACGACATGGTCATCCTCACCGACATCCAGGGACTGGAAGACCATTACGGCGACATGGACTTCAAAGTCGCCGGCACCCGCGACGGCGTCACGGCGCTGCAGATGGACAACAAGGCCGGCGGCATCACCCGCGAGATCCTGTCCCGCGCGCTGATGCAGGCCCATCAGGCCCGCATGCAGATCCTCGACGCAATGGAAACCTGCATCCCCGAGCCCGCGCCCCTGTCGCCCAACGCGCCCCGCATCTTCACGATGAACATCGACGTGGACAAGATCCGCGACGTGATCGGCCCCGGCGGCAAAGTCATCCGCAACATCGTGCAGGAGAGCGGCGCCAAGATCAACGTCGAGGACGACGGCAGCGTGTACATCTGCGCCGTGTCGCCCGACAGCGTCGAGAAAGCCCGTCAGATGATCCACGACATTGTCCGCGAGGTCGAAGCCGGCGAAGCTTTCTACGGCACCGTCACCCGCCTGATGGCCTTCGGCGCGTTCGTCGAGGTGCTGCCCGGCAAGGAGGGGCTGCTTCACATCAGCGAGATCAGCACCAAGCACATCGGCAAGGTCGAAGACGTTTTCGCCCCCGGCGATCACGTCATCGTCGAAGTCAAGGAGATCGACGACCAGAACCGCATCAATCTGTCGCGCCGCCGCTTGCTGGCCGACCCCGCCCTGATCGAGTCGGCCGGGCTGACGCAGTACCTCCCCGCGGAAGAGGAACGCGACAAAATGATCGCCGCTTTGCCCGATGCGTCCGCCCCGTCGCGCGACCGGGCGCCCCGCCGCGACGGCGACCGCGAGCGCCGGGGAGACCGCGGTCCGTTCCGCCGCGACCGCCGCTGATCATGACGCTGACCGTCAAGATCCGGCGCGAGAGCGAAAACATCCCGCTGCCCGAGTACGCTACGCCTCAAGCGGCGGGAATGGACCTTCGTGCCAGCGAAGACGCGGTGCTCGAACCCGGCAAAATCGTCAGCGTCGGGACTGGCCTTCACATCGAACTGCCCGCAGGGTATGAAGCGCAAATTCGCCCCCGCAGCGGACTGGCGCTGAAGTACGGCATTTCGCTGCCGAACGCGCCGGGCACGATCGACGCCGATTATCGCGGCGAAATCCGCGTGATTCTGGTAAATTTGGGGCGCGAGCCTTTTTCCGTCCATGCGGGCGACCGTATTGCCCAGATGGTGGTGGCTCCCGTCACAAGGATCGGCTGGCAGCCCAGCGAAACGCTCAGCGAAACGAGCCGTCAGAATGGCGGCTTCGGCAGCACGGGAACCCGTTAAGGCCCGTCGAGACAATACCGGTACCACAATGCAGCGCGCTGCGCAGAGTAAGCGCATCGCGCTTGAGAAGGAGGCAACAAAATGTTCAAATATCGGGGCCCCGAAGGGCAAACGCTGGAAAGCGAAGCGCTCAAGGCCGGAGACATCCTTTCCCGGTGGAAGCTGGACAAGGGAGCCGTCGCCGCTTTCGTCGACGGAGAAGAAAAAGATCTCGACGTCGTGATCGACCACGACGCGGAGGTCAAACCGATCACGCCGGAGACGGAAGAGGGCATCGAAATCGTCCGCCACTCCACGGCACATCTGCTGGCCGAGGCCGTCATGAACCTGTACCCGGCCGCCAAGGTGGCCATCGGCCCGACAATCAAAGACGGCTTTTACTACGACATCGAGTTTCCCGAGACGGTCTCCGAGGAGATCTTGCCCGCGCTTGAAAAAGAAATGCGCCGCATCGCCAAGCGCTCCATCCCGCTGCGCCGCGAACGGGTCGGCGTAGCCGACGCCATCAAACTGTTCAGGGAGCGCAACGATCCCTACAAAGTCGAAATTCTCGAGGGCGTCGGCGACGAGACCGTCAACCTGTACTGGCAGGACGATTACGTCGATCTGTGCCGCGGCCCGCACGTCCCCAACACGCGCTTTTTGAAGCACTTCAAGCTGCTGTCGATGGCTGGGGCGTACTGGCGCGGCGACGAGCACAACATCATGCTGACCCGCATCTACGGCACCGCCTTCAACACGCAGGAAGAGCTCGACGCCTACATCACCCGCATGGAAGAGGCGCGCCGCCGCGACCACCGCAAGCTCGGCAAGGAACTCGACCTGTTCAGCCTCCACAACGAAGGCGTCGGCTTCCCGTTCTTCCATCCCAAAGGTATGGTCGTCATGAACAAGCTCATGTCCTTCTGGCGCCGCCTGCATTTTCTCAACGGCTATACCGAGGCTCGCACGCCGCAGATCCTCAACCGCGATCTGTGGCTCCGTTCCGGCCACTGGGACCATTACCGCGAGAACATGTACTTCACCACCATCGACGACATCCCGCACGCGATCAAGCCCATGAACTGCCCGGGCGGCATCATCATCTACAAGACCAGCAAGCACAGCTATCGCGAGCTGCCCATCCGCATGGGCGAGCTGGGCGTCGTGCACCGCCACGAGCTTTCCGGCGCGCTGCACGGTCTGATGCGCGTGCGCTGCTTCACCCAGGACGACGCTCATCACTTCTGCACGCCCGAACAGATCAAGGACGAAGTGAAGCTGATCATGAAGCTGGACGACTACGTGTACACGCACGTCTTCGGCTTCAAGTATCATGTCGAACTGTCGACCCGCCCCGAGAACTCCATGGGCAGCGACGAGCTCTGGGAGATCGCCGAGAACGCCCTGAGCGAGACCCTCGCGGAGACAGGCACGCCTTATGTGCTCAACCCCGGCGACGGCGCGTTCTATGGCCCCAAGATCGACTTCCACCTCGAAGACTGCATCGGCCGCACCTGGCAGTGCGGCACCATCCAGCTCGACTTCACGATGCCCGAGAAGTTCGACATGACCTACGTCGGCGCCGACGGCAGGGAACACCGCCCCGTCATGCTGCACCGCACGATCCTGGGCAGCATCGAGCGCTTCATGGGCATCCTCATCGAGAACTACGCCGGCGCGTTCCCTTATTGGCTGGCGCCCGTGCAGGTCAAGCTGCTCGCGGTGAGCGACGACCATTTGCCCTACGCCCGCGAAGTGGCCGAGAAGCTTCAGGACCTGAACGTCCGCGTCGAAATCGACCGCCGCGACGAAAAGCTGGGACGCAAGATCCGCGACGCGCAGATGGAAAAGGTGCCCTACATGCTCGTGATCGGCGACAAGGAAGTGGAAGCGCGCACCGTGGCCGTCCGCGACCGCGCCAAGGGTGACCTCGGCAGCATGGACTTCGCCGCCTTCACCGAGCTCTTGGCGGAACAGTACGATCCCGAAAAGGAAAACTTCCGCGTCAGGCTCGGCCAGTGACGCGGAAACGGAGAACGACCGCGG
>PPYE01234384.1_pt1 | contig 15229 bp, 7 predicted proteins | sample 1559881 | NCBI WGS metagenome assembly PPYE01 (sample SAMN08240022, study PRJNA423297) | Human gut metagenome, whole genome shotgun sequencing project. | reverse complement strand
AACTTCAAGCAAATAGAAGCTCATGAACGGATCGAAAGATTCAAAAGTTTCGAAAACCTTCTCAACTATTTTACGCCATATAAAAAAGCATTCGGCATATTGTTCGCTATCATGTTGATAGCCACCGGACTGCAAGCAGTACTTCCGTTTATCTCAAAATCTGTAATAGATATAGGTATATATACTCAGGATATATCTTTCATCTACATGATGCTAATCGGCAATATTGTTCTTTTACTTAGTATAACGCTGTCAAATGTATTAAGAGACTGGGTCTTGCTGCACGTTTCTACCCGTGTCAATATCTCCCTCATATCGGACTATCTGATCAAATTAATGAAATTACCGGTGACTTTCTTCGAAAACAAACTGGTCGGTGATATCCTTCAACGGGCGGGCGATCATGAAAGAATACGCAGCTTTGTGATGAACAACTCCTTGGGGATGTTCTTCTCTATCATTACATTCGTTGTATTCAGCATTATACTGTTGATTTATAATCCTATGATCTTTTTTATTTTTATAGCGGGCAGTGGGATTTATGTAGCATGGATTTTCACCTTTTTGAGCATACGTAAAAAGCTCGACTGGGAGTATTTCGAACTGAATGCCAAGAACCAAAGTTACTGGGTGGAAACCATCGAAAATGTTCAGGAGATTAAAATAAACAATTACGAAGACCTTAAACGCTGGAAATGGGAAGCTATACAGGCAAGGATATACCGGTTGAATCTGAAAGTGCTGAAAATCAATAATGCACAGTCGCTTGGGGCGCAATTTATCAATAGTATGATGAATATTGCCGTCACGTTCTACTGTGCCATCGCCGTTATCAATGGAGATATCACTTTCGGAGTCATGATCTCAACGCAATTTATTATAGGGATGCTGAACGGACCTGTGGCACAGTTAGTCAGTTTTATACAATCTGCCCAGTATGCTAAAATCAGCTTTATGCGTATCAATGAAATTCATCAGCTGAAAGATGAAGACGATTCTTCGCCTGTGATAAGCAACAGTCTGAGTTTGCCTGTAGACAAAAGTTTATATCTGAAGAACGTATCATTTCAGTATTCGAGAAATGCTCCGCTGGTTTTGAAAAACATCACCTTGCAGATTCCTAAAGGAAAAGTGACCGCTATTGTCGGAGACAGCGGATGCGGCAAATCTACTTTACTCAAACTGTTGTTGCGTCTATACATGCCTTCTTACGGAGAAATCTGTATGGGAGATATGAACGTGAATAATATCAGTCTTCGCAATTGGCGTGCTAAATGCGGCTGCGTGATGCAGGACGGGAAATTGTTTAATGACACCATACAGAACAATATTGTACTGGATGATGCCAATATTGATTATGAGGCATTGCAGAAGGCTGTTGAAGTAGCCAATATCAGCCACGAGATAGAAGCTATGCCGCAGGGATACCAGACAATGATCGGAGAAATGGGCAGAGGTTTGAGTGGAGGGCAACGGCAGCGTGTACTGATAGCAAGAGCGCTCTACAAGGATCCGGACTATCTGTTTCTGGACGAAGCTACCAATGCACTTGATACGATTAATGAGCAAAAGATAGTAAGGGCATTAAATAACGTTTTCAAAAACAGGACAGTCATTGTGGTAGCTCATCGGCTAAGTACGATTCGCAGGGCAGACCAAATCATCGTATTAAAAGCGGGAATGATCATAGAGACAGGCAATCATCAAAGCCTGATGACAAACAAACAGTATTATTACAACTTAATTCAAAGCCAATATGAACCGGAAACAAACACCTTCTCCACAGAAGAAAGCGCAGACTAAATCATCCGGAAGAAGCGAAGAACTGGATGAGATTATTGACCGGATGCCCATGGCTTTCGGAAAATGGGTGGCACTGGCGGTCATTGTATTTGCAGCATTATTTCTATTGTTCGGATGGATTATCAAATACCCGGATATGGTGACCGGGCAAATTAAAATTAATGCGCAGAACCCGACCGTAAGGCTTGTTGCCAACAGTACGGGGAATTTGCTGCTTCTTTCGCACAAAGCACAGGAGGAGGTGAAGAAGGGGGAATATATAGCGGTCGTGCAAAATCCTGCTTCTACAGAGGATGTGCGGAAGATTGCGGATTTAATAAATCGAATAGATTTCGATGGCACCCATTTGCTTGCTCTTAAAGATACATTTCCCGACAAGGTATATTTAGGAGAAATCAACCCTCAATACTATGCCTTTCTTGCAGCTCTGAAAGCTCAATGTGACTATCTGCAGCAGAATGTCTACGAAAAGCAAAGAGAGAATATCACGACGAGCATTGAATGGAAAAAGAAGATTGTCCGAGAAGCGGAGGACTCGCAGAAAGCTGCAAAAGATAGAATGGATGTTGCCCGGAAATGGCTTAAACGTTATGTCTCTCTTGATCAGCAGGAAATAGCGACTTATGAATATGAGACCGATCAGATTAAAAATAATTACCTGACAACAGTACAGGAGGTACAAAACATAAATAGGGAGATTGCCTCGATCCGCATGCAAATCACAGAAGCATACCATCGGCTGGAGCAACTGGAAGTGGAACAACTGGAGAAAGAACGGGAACTGAAAGTGGAACTTTTGTCCACTCATCAGAACTTGATAGCAAATATGGCCGCATGGGAACAGAAATATGTTTTCAAAGCTCCTTTTGATGGAAAAGTAGAGTTCCTGAAATTTATTTCAGATGGTCAATTTGTGCAGGCAGGAGAAGCGGTATTTGGAGTGATACCCAAGGAAAACCATATATATGGTCAGGTGCTGCTTCCGGCCAATGGAGCCGGAAAGGTAAAAGAAAACAGTAAAGTCGTTATTAAGTTAGAGAACTATCCCTACATGGAGTATGGATATATAGAGGGATATGTATCTTCTATTTCTTTGGTCACCCAAACGCAGAAAACAGGAGAAAAGACCATTGAAACATATTTGATTAACGTTGAATTACCCAACGGATTAACAACTAATTATGAAGAGACTCTCGACTTTAAATATGAGTTGGGAGGAACTGCCGATATTATTGTAAAAGACAGACGATTGATAGAACGCCTGTTTGATAATTTAAGGTATCGGACTAAATAAAACTCATACTCAAATTTACGCTCCATAGGAATTCAACACGACTTTTGCCCTCATGCTCTAACAGTCCGTCTGTATCCCTTTATTCATCGTGGTTTCGGGCGTGGTAGCAAGTGTGGTGGCAAGTATGAGAGCAAACGGTTGCTCTCACTCAGTTTCGTCGCATTATATGTTGTTTTTTACTGCTATTATTTGATTTACCAGTTCCAAGGCAGGAAACGAGCGTTTCCGATATAGGGAACGCTCGTTTCCAAAATAAGAAATTAAAGGAAACTGTAAGCCATTCAGATACAATGATATAGGGAAATCATGGTAAGAAATGAACCATCTACGTGTGATTGATGTCGTATTTTATTATAAGGTTAATGCGAGCAAAAAGTCTGTTTTTATTAGAGGAAAAGTTTGTATGCCGTAATATAATATCGTACCTTTACAGGAATTAAGCGATAAACAATATTGGTAGATAAACAGACAAAAAAGAATGAAAATAACTTTAATCAGACAAGACAGCGGGAGTGGAAAAGAAGCTCTAAGCATATGCGAAGCAGGTACATTATTCAACAAAATGAAAACGGAGACAAAATCGGGACACATTACGGCTTTGCGAAACCTGATACCGATGCTGGAAGGTACGTACAGCCAGTACGAACATATAGACAAACTGCCATATATCTATTCTGCCGTAGAATGTACCCGCACTAAAGAAGGCGAACGAAAAATGAAACAATATAACGGACTGGTGCAGTTGGAAGTGAACCGGCTGGCAGGCCCGTCCGAAATGGAATATGTGAAACGGCAGGCGGCACTCTTGCCTCAGACTTTCGCCGCATTCTGTGGTTCCAGTGGCCGTAGCGTGAAGATATGGGTGCGTTTTGCCCTGCCGGATGACAGAGGACTGCCCGAAAAAGAAGCGGAAGCGGAATTATTTCATGCTCATGCCTACTGGCTGGCGGTAAAGTGCTACCAGCCGATGCTTCCTTATGATATTAATCTGCAAGCACCGGTGCTGACACAGAAGTGTCGCATGACACTGGACGAATCTCCATATTACAATCCCGATGCAGTGCCGTTCTGTCTGGAACAACCGCTCGCTATGCCCGGTGAAGAAACTTTCCGGCAGCGCAAGCAGGGTGAAAAGAATCTGTTGTTGCGATTGAAACCGGGATATGAGTCTGCAAAAACTTTCACGAAGATTTATGAAGCGGCGTTGAACAGGGCATTTCAGGATGATCTGGAATACCGCCAGCGTGATTCCATCCACTTTTACTTTAAGCCCGTGGACAAACGTGTGCGCAACAGTATCTCTATCTGTGCCTTGAAAGAAGGCATCAATGCCTGGGATCGTGATGTAGACCGTTTTCTGAATTCGGAATATGTTCCTTTGCACAATCCTGTAGAAGAATATCTTTATGATGTCGGCCGTTGGGACGGGAAAGACCGTATCCGTGCATTGGCAGGATTGGTTCCTTGTACGAATCCGTACTGGCAGGAGTTGTTTTATCGTTGGTTTCTGAGCATGGTGGCGCATTGGAGAGGGGTGGATCGGCAGCATGGAAACAGTACGTCACCTTTGCTTGTCGGTCCGCAAGGGTATCGTAAGTCAACGTTTTGCCGGATTATTCTGCCGCCTGAGTTGCGTTTCGGCTATACGGACAGTATTGATTTCAAGAGTAAGCAGGAAGCGGAGCGTTATTTAGGACGTTTTTTTCTGATCAACATTGATGAGTTTGATCAGATCAATGTCAGCCAGCAGGGGTTTCTGAAGCATTTGTTGCAAAAGCCTGTTGCTAACTTGCGCAAGCCTCATGGCAATACTATTCGTGAAATGCGTCGTTATGCTTCCTTTATCGGCACCAGCAATCAGAAAGATTTGCTTGCCGATCCCAGTGGCAGCCGTCGTTTTATCTGTATTGAGGTGATAGCTCCTATCAAAACCAATGCTACCATCAATTACAAACAGCTTTATGCTCAGGCGATGGAAGCCATTTATAAGGGTGAGCGTTACTGGCTGGATGATGAGGATGAAAAGATTTTGAAGCAGACGAACCGTGAATTTGAGCAGGCGAGCCCGTTGGAACAGTTGTTCCATTGTTATCTCCGTCCGGCGGAAGAAGAGGAGGGAGGCGAATGGATGACGTCCATGCAGATTCTGAATTGTTATTTCGCTACAGTCGCCTCAACGAGACTATCCATATCAAAATCAATATTATAATCCTTTTCTATTTGAATCCTTCTTATTTGATTGACCAGCGAATGCGGTTTCACCCTTCGGGTCATCTCTATTTCCAGCAACCTTTCGGGAAAGCGTTTACGGATTTCATCTATATTTCTCATGAAAAGTGAATCTTTATTTTCGTAGAGAGAATTGGCGGCTTCTGCCAGGATAAAAGCTCCCAAGCTGTCGGGATATTGTTTTAGTACTGCTTGAAGGAAAACCTTGCTTTTTCCAAAGCTTTCGTGGGCTTCAGCGTGCATATCTTTGGCAGCTTGAAGTAGTCCCAGTTGGAACAGATACTCACCGGTAATTGCGTTTTTCTCCATAGCAAGTGTTTGTATGTATAGGGCGGAGTCCAGTTCTCCCATTTCAGATAAAAGTTTGGCTTTCATGCCGTAATAGTCGGGATTTAAACTGTCGATTGCCAAAGCTTTGTCCAGAAAGCGGATGCATTTTCGGGTGGAGTCTTCTCTTGCCCAGGCTTCATCATGTCTTATTCTGTAAAGGTATATTTCGGACATATTCCACCATGCGCTGCCTGCGACAGTATAATCCAATGGATCTTTGTCACGGCGAGCCGTAGGAGTAAATCGGATATAGTTGTAAGCTTGCTTTCCACTCACATTGTTTTTAGCTGTGGCATGGCCACCGTTTGTTGTCGGCAGATTGAATTCTTCATTACCCATACTTTCAAAGAACTCACCGTTCATACTTCCATATATTGTTGCGGCTTTTACGTCACCTCCGTTATTCACTCCGCTTTGACGTGCATCATATTCAAAACAAAGGTCCTTTAATGGTTTGTTCAGTTTGATCTGGACATAATGTGCTTCTGTTGTAACAGGAGCATTCCACTTGGTATGATAATAAGTATTCACCTTCCCGTCAATCAATGCCGGTAAACCGCCTCCGTCTCCGACATGATTAGCATTGTCGGAAAGCATATCGATAGTAAGAGTAACACGTTCCATTTCGGAAGCTTCACCGGAAATGCCTGTTATTGTTACCGGACTATCTGTCTCCATACCAGTCGGACCATAGGTGTTGATAGTAAATGAGTATTCACCTGCACATTGGTAAGTATCATCTATGATATAGGATGTTGTCTTATAGTCATTTATTAAGATCTCTTTATTTTCTTTCGTGACTTTATCGTAATAGGTAATCTTTATCTTGTTGAAGTCTACATCTTCAGGTATCTCCCATTGCAGCTGAATACTTCCGGCTCCCGGAGTAGCAGTAGCATTGATCACATTTAAAGGAGGTGTCGCGATAAATCCGGCCTGTTTTACTGTGACTACGAACTGACTTGGTACTTTGTCGGTGCTATTGGTACTCTTGAAGGTTATCTTTCCTTCACGAGGTTGATTCTCAACTTCAGTGTTGGCTTTAATGATAAAGCTTTCGGAGACATCACGCAGTGCTCTTGAAGCGGGTAATGATACTGGAGTGATCCAGGATTGGGCGGATTCTTCGACTTCATAGGTATATGACACTTCACCGGCAGGAGAATTTACTTTGAAAGGAATAGTGATTGTTTCTCCCATTGCTTTCACTTCATAGATCTTCTTGTCTTCATCGATTTCGACTATATAACCTCTAGGTTGTTGCTTTATCAGGAAAGAAGCTGTATAGCTGTAATTCTGGGAAGACTGGAGGATAATCGTACAATAACGTACGTCAGTCTCGGTGCTTTTATCCAGCGTAAATTTCAGTTCCTGTTTGTTTACGTCTTCCGCTGCACGCGTCTTTGCATCAAATGTGGCAGGTTGCTCTGCCAGACGTATCCAGTTGCAAGTGTCTGGTATAATGATATTATCCAGATTCAGGTTGGTCGCTACAGGAATTGTCAATGTTTCTCTTTCTGCATCTATTATTTCTACATATCCTTCCTGTTGTAGCTTGTCACCTATAAGGATGGCCGGTTCTTTACCAAACTGCGAGACAGTGATGGAATAGCTTTGATGACCATAGGCTACAGTGATTTCTGCCCGGCGTTGTTTGTATATATTGTTTGCACTGGCAGATACGACTACTTTGCCCTCGTGTTGTACTACCTTGCACCATTCTGCATTGGACTGGGCACTCCATCTGTCGAGTGGTACATTGGTCTGCACTTCAATTTCATGTTCTCCTCCCAGAAGTGGGAAAGTGATAGGTTAAGTTGTACTACATCGACCGGATCCACTTCCACATCATTAACTCTGTCATGCGCTCTGATGGTAAGTTCTCTGGCCTGAGGATTCTCCGGTTGCTGCTCGCCAATTTCCAGAATGATACTCTTAGATACAATTCTGCTTCTTGCTGTCTTATAATCGCCAAGATCTTCATCACCTGCCATCATGCGTACCGAATTGGCACCGATCGGGAATACTTGATTGGCATTTGTCGGTCTACGGACTTCGGGACTACCACTGGGGTTAGGAATTACAATCGTACTGCTTGTATAATTGTAGTAGGTAGAAGTCTTTGTCGTTGCGTAATAGTTTTCTTTATAGATACGCAATAATACATGACTTTTATCCGGATTATAATTAGGTGTTTTTTCCGGATCTATCTTGTAATCCAGAAAATAAATAGAATCCGGTGAAATCCTTTCCAGATTTTTCAGATAGATCGGAAACATTACTTTGGAAGTGCCTGCCTGAATATCCAGTTCCTTATTGGGAAAATCATAGCATTCATCGGGAAGCAGTTTGGCAAATTTTTCTTTTTCTATATCAAAGTTGGATTTGTTGTATGCTTTCAGCAAAGAATCCGATTCCAGAAGAGCTACATGGTGTGTGTTAGGGCTTATTTGTGAGCCGCTGACCGTGGCAACCAGATAGATCGTATCTTTTTCTTGTCCTACATTAGCCACCTGCCGGTCGTAGATCAGACTCGAATTACTGAGTAAGCCTACTTCGTTCCGGTATTGTTCCTGGTCGAAATCGTATTCATTGCAAGCACTCAATACACCTATAAGAGTGCAGAGCATTATATTAAATTTCTTTTTCATATTCAGTCTGTTATTCATGTTTTGATATTATCTGTCCCATCCGAAATTCTGGTCGGCATTGGGAACCTTCAGCAATTCATCATGGCGGATCGGTAAGAATACCATTTTAGGCAGTGCAATGCGGTCTCGCACATTTTGTGTATTGATCGTCACAATATTCCAGAATCCTTCATTACCGTTGGCATTTGTACGGTCTTTTGTCACATCCAGTCCCCGCCAGTTGGAGCTGTTGGCATCTTCGTCCAGATAGGTTCCCCACCTGCGCGTATCGAAATATCGGTATCCTTCGTTAAAGAGCTCTACCTGACGTTCATTGCGGATGATTTTTTCAAAATTGTCTGCTTCTGCCATGTCGTTGGCATCTACTCCCGGCAAGCCGACGCGATAACGTATCATGTTGAAATATTTAGCCATTTCTGCCGGATCACGGCTAACGGTTTCCTCAATAAGTGTACCTGTATTGTCGGATACTTCTACGGTCACTGTACCTTCTACACGGTTCAATGCTTCTACATATTCCAGTAGCACTTCACCATAACGAATGATAGGGAACGGTTTAGGGCTGGTGACGAATGCGCCTTTTACACTCCCTTTGCCGTTAGCCCATGAGTCGTCCGGATGAATGTATTTGACGGGAACATAACCGCTGACACTGTAGTCGTTTACGTTATTTCCGGCACCGGCAATTCCGGCATTGGTATCATCGTGAGAATACCAGAATTGCTGATTGACGTAGGAGGCGTCGGTAGAAGCTGAACTCATCGGCCAGTAGCGACCCGGAAAACCTATCGAGGCATAGAAGCGTGCCGAACGATTGGCGTACATCATAGGTACGTTTTCCCTTAGTAGGTATGTCCCCAGTTTTTTGGATTCGCCGGTGAGTCTGCTGAAGTCCGGTTCATATGGATATTCTGCCGATGAATTATGAATAGTCCGCCCATCTGCCATCAGATAGCAATCAATTACCCTCTGCGGCACAGACATTGAACCCCATCCGCCAAACTTGACAGGGAATGAGTGATGGGTATAGTTAGTGACGTTACTGGATTCCATCGCCCAGATGAATTCTTTATTAGTCTGTATGATACCTTCTCCTGTGAACATGTCGGAGTAAGAGTGATAAGGATCGATATTGCCTGCTCCGTCAGGGAAGTTAGCAGTAGGGACATTGGAGGCCAGAGGATATGGGTTCTGGGCATCTGCTTCCACTGTATGTAGCTCGTATCCCATTTTGGTCAGCTGTTTGGCGGCAGCTGCTGCAACGGCCCAGCGTCTCGGGTTATACTCTTGATTGACATAGTAGGCTCCGTCGCTTTTACGTTTCCAGGTCCCGAAACATTTACGGGCTGCAGCTCCGCCATTGAAAAGCGGTGAAGCCTGGAAGAGGCGCAAACGGGCGATGAGTGCCATGGCTGCTCCTTTGGTCGGACGTTGATAATAGTTGACGCTTTGCTCATCCGCCGAATAGATGCCTTGAGTTGCCAGTCGGAATTCATCGCATATATAATCTACAGACTCATCATAGGTAGCCCGTTCGCGATTATAATATTCGGCAGGTTCGGAGGTGCTCAGTTCTTCATCGCCCACGATAATCAACGGTCCCCAGTTCATCAAAAGATGATAATAAGCGTACCCACGCATAAAGTGAACATATCCGATATAACGTCTTCTGTCCATTTCGTTCATATCAGGTACATTGTAGACTTCTTTAAGCATTTTGTTACATCTTGCTACAATGACATACATGTCGTACCATTGGTTTTGGATAGGCAGATTTCTGCTGTTGATGGTACCTACGGAAAATTGTAGTCCCCAAAATTCATTTGTCTGATATTTAAGTGTTATTTCGTCCGAAGCAGATTCCCCCGGATTCCAGGAATTTCCCCAGATAGCCCCTGCGTCGGGAAAACCTTTCGGAGTGTTCCAGAGATAACCTTCAGCATTTTTCTTGCTGTGAAAGATGGAGTCTTCTTTGAAAGTAGCTTCGAAGTATGGGTCTACATCCAGAAAATTGCAGGAACTGAGTAGTAGTGTACTTCCTACTGTTGCTCCCAATATTATTTTGAATAACTTTTTCATGAGTGTTCTATATTATTTTTAGAATTTAAGATAAACCTGGAACGTGTAAGTTGCCGGTATCGGATAAGCGGCCCCGTTTGCAGATGCCTGTTCCGGATCAAAATACTTCACTTTGTCGATAGTAAAAAGGTTGTTGGCAACAAACTCCAGATCGACAGAAGATAGTCCTGTCTTTTTTATCCATGGAGTCTTCAGGTTGTACTTCAGACTGAGTTCCTGAAAGCGCAGGAAAGAACCGTTCCGTTTCCAGAAAGAGGAAAGCTGGGAGTTGTTCGTATTACCTCCGTAGGAGAGACGTGGGAATTCTGCATGGGGATTTTCCGTAGCGGTGGTGCCTGAATACCATGCGGGCGTCCATCTGTTCTTGGGATTGTTGGCCAGCTTGATAACGTTGCCGAGTTCTCCGTTATAGAAGGGAATCCATCCTGCGTCATTACCGAGTCCCGAACGGTAGTAGTCTACTTTTGCCGAACCTTTGAAAAGGAAGCTGAGGGTTAAGTCTTTCCAATGAAAATCGGCTCCGAACCCATACATTACCCGGGGGAGTTGGTTGGAATAAGACAAAGGTACTTTGTCATCGTCATTGATAATACCGTCTCCATTTACGTCACGATATTTGATATCTCCCGGACGAATGCGGCCGAATCCGCTTTGGTCGGCACTTGTGTTGATTTCTTCTTTACTGGAGAAGAGACCTTCTGCAATATATCCGCGAAGGATGTTAAAGGGTTTTCCGGTTACACTCAGATAATCATAAGGTAACTTGTTTTCTTCATAGTAATCAATAATATTCTGAGAGAAAGTGTAATTGCCGCGTACAGTGAAGCTCATGTCTTTATTGATCTGGTGGAAGAATTCGAAGTTTCCGTCAGAACCATAGCTATGCATTTTTCCTACATTTGATTTCGGGACGGTAACCATACCTACAAACTTAGGCAGCGTCACACGATCCTGGAAGATGTGATCACGTGTATCGCGGAAAAAGTCAACAGTGACAGAGAGCTTGTCGTGGAAGAACTTGGCATCGATACCAAAGTTGAGTTTCTTTGCTACTTCCCATTGAAGGTTGTCGGCTCCTTTCACAGTTTCTGTAATACCCCGTTCACGATATCCCCAGTAAGAGGCGGCATTGTCATTGATTAATGTCAAATAAGGGAACCGGTCACCACTGATCTGGTCATTACCTACCTGACCGTAGGAGCCGCGGAACTTGAGGAAGCTTAACCAGGGAATGGCCTCATTGACCCAGTTATAGGATGTCGGTACCCAGCCTACAGCAATGGAAGGGAAGAAGCCGAATCTTTTTCCTTTTTCGAATTGTGCAGAACCTGTGTAACCGAAGTTTGCATCAATGAAATAGCAATTGTTATAGCCATAGGAAACACGTCCTGATAAGTTTTGACGCCGTTGAGGAATGGCATTGATACCCATCGCGTCATACTTCCATTGGGTGTTATGAACATCTTCCATGTAATATAAAGCCAATGCTCCTAGTGAGTGCAAACCAAATGTACGGTCCCAGTTGGCTTTGGCTTCCATGTAGTATTTTCTGTATCTGTTGTTATTTTGTGTATATTTCATGTTCTCTTTGGCAGTACGTAATGTTTTGATGAGTACCCCTTGTGAACTTCTTCCTGTAGCGCGGTAGAGGTCAGGCCATATGTAACGTCCTTCATTGAAATAATTGATATTTTCGCTCATCGCTTGTACCGACGCTGTCATTCCTTTCAGGAATCCTCCGAATTTCTGTTCAAGTTTGAGTGTAAGCATATTACGCTGAGTTTCATCTTGCGTGTATCCGGTGTTATTTAGCATGACATACGGAGAAGCAAGGTCATGTTTTCCATAAGAAGGGAAGGTACCGTCTGAATAGGTTTTAGGAAACATCAGTGGAGTTAGCTGACGGACTGCTGACCATACCGTATTCGTGTTTTGTCCACCCGGGCTGGTATAGTTGGAAATATATCCGTCCAGACCAAAATAAACTTTGGTTGTTTTGGTCAGATTCATGTCAATATTGGCACGATATGTTATTTTTTTATATGACAAAGGCTTTTTGAACAGGTTGTCTTCCTGCCGGTAGGCCGCTCCTTCATCCTGATACCCTAATGAAAGATAATATCTGGCTATGTCGCCTCCTCCTTGTGCATTGATGTAATAGTTCTGTTGGATAGATGTGCGTTTCATTATTTCATCTATCCAGTTAACATCCGGGTAGAGGTCTTTATCCAAATTGTATTTTATCAGATCCAGTTCCAGACGGGAGTAAAGGTCGTCTTCACCCGACATGGCACGTGCCTCATTGGCAAGGAGAGCGTAGTCATAAGCTCCCAGGTATTCGGGCAGACGTTTGATATGCGATACTTTTAATGTTGCTCGTCCTGTGATGGTAAGTTTGCCTGTTTCTCCACGTTTAGTGGTAACCAAGACCACGCCATTGGCACCTCGGGTACCATACACTGCGGTGGCGGAGGCGTCTTTCAGGATACTGAACGATTTTACATCATCAGGATCAATGTCTTCAAGGCGGCCTTCGATACCGTCAATCAGCACTAATGCACCGGAGCTGGCTCCGAAAGTACTGATACCACGAATCCAGAAGTTGGAGATGTTTTTTCCCGGTTCGCCCGAACTCTGCATGGTGATGACACCAGCCAACCGTCCGCCGATCATGTTGTTGAGGGAAGTACCGGGAGTACTGAGCTGGGCTACATCAATGGTACTGATTGCACCTACTACTGATATCTTTTTTTGTGAAGTCATACCTGTGACCACTACTTCGTCAAGCTTGGTGTCATCTTCTTCCAATGTAACTTTGAGTGTCATTTCATCTTTAGTCACCAGTTTCTCGATAGATTTCATTCCAATAGCCTGAATGACTAATATTTGGTTGGCATCTACTTTGATACTGAATTTACCATCCATATCTGCTGAGGTTCCCACTCCCGGTGCATTCTTAACATAAATGGTAGTACCCGGTAGCGGTTCACCGGTTTTGTCTATTACGACCCCCGCTACAGTAAACTGTTTTTTCTTATTGTCTTGACTGTAACTCGTCAGCGGTATAAGCGCCATGATCAGTACAATCAGTAGAAAATTATTTCTCATATTGTATTTTGTATAAGGTTATTCAATGGATAATTTACGAATCACTTTGTTCTGTGTGTCGGCTACATATACAATAGTTCCATCACTGTTGACTGCTACTCCGCAAGGGAAGTGGAATTTGGCAATTTCCGGACCTCCATCCTTATAACCTTCCGCTCCCGGCAGACCGATAGGTGTGGTTACGGCTGCTCTTTCTTTCGGCATAGTAGTATCTATTACGCGGATGCAGGAATTACCACTGTCAGCAATGTACATTTTTCCGTCGTCGGTGAAACAAATCTGGCGCGGGTGTCTGAATTTGGCGTTCTTCAGCAAGCCGTCTTCCCAGCCCTTCCCATTCATAACTCCTTCGTAGATTGCTTTTCCTGCGTATGATTCTCCGTTATAAGTGTCTTTATCTTCCGGAGTGATCTTGGATACGTCCACTCTCCAAATCTGGTGAAAATCTGCAAGAGATACATAGAGTACGTTTTCTTCTCCTTTAATAGGGCTGAATGCGATATAGGAGTCACTTCCTGCTTTGCCGCCGTCGCCTGTTGCTACATTAGATATTTTCTTTAGCAAAATTTCTGCTGTACGGTTTTTAGGATTGATTCGAACCAATTGCCCTTTCCACATGACCGTATAGATCATATGATCCAGCTTGTTGATTACAAAGCAATGCTTCCAGTTGTTTTCGTCTACGGTGCTGAGTTCTTCTGATTTCAAGACTGTTCTATATCGGGGAACATAATTTAGAAGTTTTTGCATATCATAATATTTCATGCCGGCATCATCCGGAATGTAAACAGCTTCAGCATCTTTTTCATCAGAATAAGCCGGTGCATTAATATATGCAGTTCCATATTTTAATACAATGGAAGAATTGCTGGCGATGGAAATCATTGAAATGTTTCCGTTTACGCCTTCACCTTTTTCATTACGGCAGGTTGTGTTTGGTTGTTTGTCTTTTCCACTGTCTCCTTTACGGTCTACCACAAATATATTGTCTTCACCGTCTATACAGAGATAGAAAGGAGAGGAGAAAGTACATGTGGCAAGGTCACCACCAACGGTGTTTATATTATTGTCCGGTGATGCAAGTCCTGCTACCGTACTAACACTGGTTTGTGTCTTGTATAGGAATTGGTCTGGTGCTTTGCCTATGTATTCTTGACCGTCGGGCGTTCTTCTTTCTACAAGAATATTCATCTCTCTTTTGAAGGTGAGTCCTTTGGGAACAAATGCATAGATTCTGCTACCGTTACTGCTGACTAATCCGGCAGGATGTCTGATCCCGTCTACATCTTCAAAATAGACTTTCATGCCAGTGGTGTCTGTACCGAAGTTGCGGCCTTCGATGATCATCGGAGTGGCTATACCTCCGGAATCAGGATAAAATTCTGTAATCTCAATAGGCTGGTTTGGGTTGAACCCGCTGCTTCCATTGATGTCGTCATCTGAACAGGAAGCTAACCACGCGAAAGCTGTAATGAACAGCGTCCAATAAACTCTTCTTTTTCGCATTGTTTTTCTGTGATAAAAGGTTAATAATTAGATTGGTTAAAAAAAAGTGATAGGGAAACCTACTCTTGTGTGTCTACTATGTGGGTAGAACTAGGGTATGCATACAAGGGGTATACGTTTGTTTTTGTATGTATGAGTAAGTTTGAAAATATATGGGTGTGTTTGACTGCTATTATTCATCTTCTTAAATTGGGGGTATTGAAGTTGATAATGAACTCAGAATACATAT
>PPYE01759607.1_pt1 | contig 15231 bp, 7 predicted proteins | sample 1559881 | NCBI WGS metagenome assembly PPYE01 (sample SAMN08240022, study PRJNA423297) | Human gut metagenome, whole genome shotgun sequencing project. | reverse complement strand
CTATTCTTGCATATCCGGTCCCTGATGATGATCCGTGGAATCTGGTATATACTTTATCCAACCGGGGGGAAAAGGCGCTAAGGGGCGAAATAAAAGCGGTCTGGGAACGTGAGTTCAAGCTGAAGTCCAATTCATATAGTCCAAGTACCAAAAAGAAAGGAGCAGTAAACGATGAGGAATGGAAAGATGAAATCGGTAAGGATTCTGTGGACATTCCGACAGGAACACGTTTCTGGAAGGGTATTATGAGTTGTAAATTCCCAGTTAAAAGACTTGCTCCCCGACATGATGGAGTAAAATATGCCATTCCAGTCTTACATTTATATTGGAGAGCTGAAAATTCCAATGAGTGGATATTACTTCGTTGTGATGCGGATTATCTGTTCAACTGCAATTATACAGGAGATTATATATGGGATGAAACGACGAATTATGTGAAAGTCATGCCACAAAGTTGGCATTAAAATTTAGGCAAATAACCCAAATAAAGAAATTGAAATATAATTCATTGAAATGACATAAGATGAATTTAAGGTGGAAAATCCCCGCTGCAGTGATGCACCGGGGATTTGTTTTCTTATTACGATATCATAAATTAAAACTCCATCTGTTGCACTTTGATTCAACTATTTCCCAATTTATTCATTGAATAATATCCTGTGCCCCTATTTTCTCATATTTTGACTTAGGAACTGTTTTAAATCCGCTTCAGAAAAAAAATATTCAGTTTCTTAAATCCTTCTGCGAGACTTACTTTTTTACTTTCAGCTTTTTAGCCAGCTGCTGATGAGCTTTGGCTTTGGCGCGTTGGTAGATTTTCAGAGCTTTGTCCTGGGCTTTCTCATCGGCTGCATTTTTTACGTTATCATAGAGTGTCCAGAGATTGGCAGCAGCAGCTACCTCTTTCTGGGCGATGGTATATGCTTCGGCCTTGGCTTCGGTAGCTTCTTCTTCTTCTGCCGAAGCATAGGCGTGCTTATACCCCTTCATTTCATCCCAATGACCGCGGGTAAAATCGGGGAAAGTCACAGCTGCACAGTTGTTATCCATCGACAGAGCGCCCAATTCCGAGAGACAGCACCATTCGGCTAGATCATAGACATCCATATCAAGCGGCAAACCGTTTTGCAAGCAGTACACCAGGCGAGCATCCATGATGTAATCCATGCCACCATGCCCCATGGCACGCCCCTTTTCGCCAAACTTGGTGAGGATAGGGTGATAATATTTCTTTTCAAGGGCCTCCTTCTGAGCGTCATTCAGAAAACTGTGGGCATTGATATCGTCCATGTTGGGCGCAGTATCTTTCATGACATCGCCCGACAAGGCATATTCGGGTGTGGGGTACTTGGTGGCGTAGCCTTTAGTTCCGGTCAGCTTAAACAGGCGGTTGTATGGCTGCGGTGTCATGACGTTGTGTTGAATTTCCACTACCTTGCCACGAGCTGTGCGCATCAGCGTAGTAGTGTGGTCACCGTTGCGGAATTCCTTTGGTTCCTTGCCGGTGAGGTTCTCGACATATTGCTTACCCACAAAACTTTCGGTATCCATAGCTACCAAGGTAGTGAAGCGGTCTCCGCGGTGAATGTCCATACATTGAGCCACTGGACCCAGACCATGGGTGGCATACACATCACCGCGGTTCTCCATATTATACTTCATGCGCCAATGCAAGTTGTCGGTATCGTTGTCGTTAGGATCTTGCCAGTACGACTTCCAAAAAGCCGACAGTTCGTGGATGTAAGCGCCTTCAGCCCGAATGATTTCGCCGAATACTCCATCCTTAGCCATGGCCAAGGCATTCATCTCATAATAGTCATAGCAGCAGTTCTCTAGGATGAAGCAGTGCAGGCGTGTCTGTTCAGAGAGATCAATCAAGCTCCAGCATTGCTCTAGGTTCATGGCCGATGGCACTTCTATAGCCACGTGCTTGCCATGTTTCATGGCATACTTAGCCACAGGGAAGTGGTGATTCCAGTCAGTGGCAATATACACCAGATCGATGTCTGGACGTTGACAAAGGGTTTCATACCCTTTCTCACCTGAATAGATATCGGCCGGAATCAAGCTGGCATCACGTAGGTATTTCTGGGATGCCTCTGCACGGTCTTCTTCGTAGTCGCATAGTGCCACGACTTCTACACCTGGGATGTTGCAGAAGCGCCACACCGCCCAAGGGCCGCGCATACCCAAGCCCACAAAAGCCACACGCACGGTTTCCATCTTCGGAGCGGTAAGACCGAGCACATGCTGTTGGTCGGTCGGCCGCTCAGGGGTTTCTATTACAAGGGTTCCCTTATCCCAATGGATTTGGGTAGAGGGGGACAGTGATTGCGCCTGAAGGCCGCTAATAGACAGCAACATCAAGACAGATAACAAAAGCTTTTTCAGTTTCATACTACTATTTTTTTTACCAAATAAATGGTTGAGCGGGCGAGGCTCTGTGATTGATTCGTTTGACCTCCCTGCCGCCTGAGCCTCTTTTCAGAAGCGACAGGAAGGTCGTATAATGAACTGCAGACAAACGCTTAGCGGGCTGTCAACAGGATGCGCTGTCCATCAGCCTGTACAGCATACACCTTGGCACTGCTTTGATATACCTTAGATGGCACTGTAAAGGTGAAAGAGTTGGAGAAATACAGCAGGCGGCTGTTTGCTTCGTTTTCACGCACCTCAAAAGCCACCGCTTCTTCACCGTCACTCACACGGATAGTAGCACCTTGATGTGAAGAACTGAGAGTGTAGGTGGGCACCTTCGAAATCTTGGTATGATTCTTAAACACCTCGTAGTAACCTACATCACCTGACTCTTGCGCACGAGGATCGCTCGACGGGAAGAAATCACGCTTCCGGTCTTCGATGTACTGAATGGGTGCCGCCTTCGGATACTTCTTGTTTTGAATGTATGCCTTGGTTTCACATATCATTTGTTCGGTCACTGTATATTGTGCTTGGCCATACTGCTCAATGGGGGCATCAACCGCCTTGAAGAATCCCCAGGTTTCAAAGAACTCGGTAAGGTCCTCCTGTGTGGCATCACACACTGCTTTGACAAAGGCCATCTGCCTCTGTCCCGGCTGATGGGTAGGCACATGCTGATACGTGGTGCGCATCAGCTCGAAAATCTTCGGCCATACCATGGGTTTCTTGTCGTGTCCTTTACATAGTTCGTAGTAAAGCCACAACTGCCAATTCATGCGCATGTGGATCTCCGTATCTTCGCCTTGGTGCGTAGCACTACCCATGTTATACCAAGCCTGATTCTGTCCATAGACACATTCCGCCAGGTAATCCAAGCCCCGGCCACGTGATTTGTATTTGCCCAACTGGTAGATGATGTAGTTAGAGAAGAGATTGTTGCTCGACTCCGTAGATCCCATCCAGTCAATAGCCAGCTGATGCACATGACCTATTTCGTGAGCCGGTCCCCAAGCATTGTCCTCAGCTAACATCACCTTATCATATAAGAGGATGTTGTCCAAATAGGTATAGACAAAAGCTATTCGGTAATCGGATGCCCACATATACGCTCCCTCCGGCGAGATAGCAAAGAGGTGGTTATTGAACTGGTTAGCATGCATTTTGTCAATACCCATCAGGCTTTGTTCCCACTCCACGATATTATCCCAAAGGTGGATGGCCGAAAGAATCTCGGTGCGCACATGTTTCAGCATCTCCGAGCGATGGAAGTAGAAAATCATCTTTTCACCTTTCACTCCGAAGTATTTATCGGTAGCTTTGGAAAGCAGTTCAGCGTACTTCTCATTGGTCTGATGACGCTGCAGATCGAAATAGCCGGTCACCTGTCCGCTACCTAGCGGAATATGAATACGGATGGAGGTAGGATTCGACTGGAGGTCAGCCGTATACATCACAAACAGCTGGCCGCGGTTGCGGATGGTGATTTTATTCACTCCTTCTTTGAGAAAATAAATATCGCCTGAAGCTGCTGTCTGCACATAATTCTTCTCTTCGCCGAAGCTTGTGGTTTCCTCCCCGATACACTGCAGCGCGACAGGGTAGCCGTGAGTATTGCCCACTAGGACAATAATTTCATCGTTCGCCTCGACCGCGATACCGGTAAGATTATCCAGACAACTGTAGTGTTTGGTCATCAGCCTATCGGCCCACACGTTGATGTCGCTATAAGCCTGATAATCCTGGATACGGAATTCTTTCTCCCAGGCATCGTAGGTACCGTTTTTCAACTGCGTGGCAAGGTTGACAAAGTAGCCCGGCAACTGATTGATCTGTTCTAAGGTGGCTTCTGGCTTCAGTTCACTACAGGTAATGTCTGTAAACACCGCCAGCAGTTGTTGTTCGAGCTTGTTGTCCGGATTCTTTTGAAAAAACTCCATCTCCGAACAGCTCACAAAATTACCTGCTCCCGATTCTACAGCGAACTTCACTTTGGTGACTTTTTTCACTCTCTGGCTGAATACCACGCGGCTGGCGTTGTTCTGCATTTGAAAATCATAATTGCCTTGCAACTGATACTCGGGCATTTCGACTGAAGCAGTGTAAATCTTCAGCTTGCCGAAGTTACCGTTGCCGCTACGCGAATGGTAGAGGATGTAATCTAAATCCCGGGTGCCATCGAACTCATACTCCAGTGTCACTGGGAAGTGGGCTTCCTGTCCCCAGGGCGAGTGATAATGTTTCTCATCGAATTTCCCGTCGTAGGTATGTTCAATGCCATAACCTGGCTGCAATTCACTGGCTACAGCCGAAATAGGGGTCAACTTCACATCACCTTCCACTTCTACATCCGATGATTCCGACGCTTTCTTTTTCTGTGTCAAGGTCAAGGTTTCCTGCAGCAGACTATCTTTATACGCAGTAAAGGTCAAGGTTACGGTACGAGCTTCGTACAAGGGATTGGCGGCGGCATGATAAGGATAATTCTTCGATACTAGGGCACGGGTAGCCGGCGCTTCCACTGCCTGCAACCAGTCGCCTTCGGCCGACTTCTCCACCGCATATTCTATGTTGGAAGTGACTGTAACAATTACCTCGCCGCCCTCGGCCTCGAGCGTAGAAACCGAACTCTTGACGAGCAGAGCCGGACCGTAACCCAATTGTTTGACATGAATTTCATAATTCTTCACCAGTGACTTTACCGTCACCACGGCTTCACGTATCTCAGGCTCCTCACTCGCCTTCACCAAAATCTTAATGCTCGGCTTCGAAGTAGACAAATCTTTAGCCGCAATACACCAATCTTGGTTAGAAGCCACATCCCACCGACTTGCATCGAGGGTAGTGCTGACCGGTATAGATAGCTCTCCCTTTTCCTTGGTAAAATTCTGTTGTAAATCTACTTCTGCAAGAGTGAATTTTTGGATCTGTTCATCCCCGGAATTATCATCGCTGCATCCATAGACGCCAAATACATAGAAGGGCAAAAGCATCAATAAAAGGGTTGGTAATATTTTCATAAATTAGTGTTATAGAAGTAAGTTAAAAGAAGAGATAATATGTAGGGTATTTTCTTAGATATTATCTCTTCCTAATATAAGATATATTAAGCTGACTGATTAATTTACATGCAACTTCAATTCGGCCAGCGCGAAACTGTTACCTGCTGGAGTAGATTCTACCACCAGGCGGATGTGCTTGAACTCTTTGCCCACCAGAACCGGTGATTTATAGGTGCCTTTTGTAGCAGTGGGGAATCCTTCCATAATCGTCATTATTTTACTAAATGTGATACCGTCCATACTGCCTAGCACACTGATACGCTGCGGTGCCCCGTTGTTGTTATTGTGACGTACTTGGTATTCAAACATCAAAGCCGTGTGTGGTTCATCTAAATTCAACTGTATCCAGTGCGGCAACCCCGGTTCTTCCAAATAATCGGAATGGTAGTAGGTATCTGGATTACCGTCGAACATATAGTCAATTTTTCCTTCCACTTCACGGTTAGGATGGATGGCTGTCATACCACGTGACAGAGTGACCGGATGCAGTTTCGATTCATCAGGCACATAGGAGATGCCGAAGAGACACGACTGTTTATTAGGATTGATTTCAAAGTAAGGCGAGCTACATTGTGTCATTTTCAAAGGTAGCACATAGTTACCATAACTCAATTTATTTCGTTTCACGGTTACGGTTAAGCTAGCTGATTTACTGCCAGCTGTAAACAAAATCTTTCCTTCGTTGCTCAGCGTATAAGCTTCTTCCGACAGCATGGTGTAATCCACCCCGTTCTTTTCATTATACTCGGTCAACAGACTCTCGTCTGGCTCCAGTGTACAGCTAAAATTCCACTTATTGTCTACCGAAAAGACCGCAGGCAGATTCAGCTCGATTTCATTTGCATCCATAGCATCTGAAATGATATTCAGATTATATCCTGTTTTCTCAAATGCAACATTAGGTACAATTACAGCGGGCTTCAGAAACACATATTTACGCTCGGCATTGATGGAATCCGCACTATTTTGCAAGATAAATGGAATCACAAAATTCCCCTCTTGCTGGTTGCTTTCTAGGATCTTATCCGTAATCAATGTAACGGATCTGGTCTGGTAAGTATCGTTAGGACCGAATTCTATCTGTTTATCTCCATTAAATACGTAACAATCTTCCGGGTATAATTGATAGTCTTTTCCGTTTTGTTCATTGTAGATTTCCAGCAACGCTTTATCCATAACATCAATGGAAGCTCGGGTGACTGTACCCAGTTGAGCGCCTGATTTGTTGACAATCAACTGGTATTCTCCGTTTTCACCTGTATTATATACTTCCACTTCAATCTCATCACAGTTTCGGAAGGATAGAATGGTGCTGAATTCATCCAAAAACTCATCCTTATTATCATCGCAAGCAATATAGGTTAGGCAGCAGGCTGCTGTCAGGGCTATAGTTAATAATTTGTTTTTCATACAACTGATTTTGTTAAATTATACATACCGGGGGCATTACCAACCATAATTTTGTGTCAACAACTTGTTGCGATCCAGTTCTCGCTGAGAGAAAGGATAGAGATAATGCTTGTTTTGGAAGACACGGGTTTCAAAAGCCGTTCTCTCCCAGAAACCGTCGGGGGTTTCAGTTCCCTTCATACCAGCATCAAGCGGACAGGAAGTGTTCATACCATACATCTTGCCGTTGTCAGTTTGAGTAGCAATCATCCATGTACGGGTATCGAAATAGCGATGGCGTTCGAAAGCCAATTCTATCTGACGTTCTTTTCTGCAGAGCTGAATCAACTCTTCTGTAGAAACTTGTCCGTAGATACTTGTGATGGGGTCCAATCCCGCGCGTTTCCGTAGGTCGGCCCATTTTTCCATGGCTAGGGCTTCATAGCTGGGATCTAGTGCCACCCCATTCTTCTTGCACTCGAGCACGGCTTCAATGAAATTTAGGTAGATTTCTCCCAAACGAAATACCGGGAAAGTTATATTACCCCACTGTCCTTCGGACGAATTGAGTTTATGGTCATAGAAACGGTTGCAGAGGTAGCCACTCTTTGGATAGTCGTGACTCTTATTACCGTTACCGCCTTTCGCAAAAGAGATGGAAGTAGCGCTATTGCCGTGCAACCACTGGTTTCCGCCAAAGAATACGGTGACATAGAAGCGGGGTTCCCGATCCTTATACATATTGGGAGCTTCGATTTCAAAATCAGCCTTGTTGCTCCAACCACCAGACGGATATATCCAAGATGATTTCTCCAGTTCGGAAGCCAGTTCATAGCCAGATAAGGGCTCTACGATAGGTGTTCCATCTGCTTCATATCCTGTGATAGGATACCAACCGGTATTCATGGCATACGCATCCACCAAAGCTTGAGTAGGGCCTACTGCCCCATAAGCCGTACCAGCTACGCCGGTGGGCACAGTACCTACTCCCCAAGAAAACAGTCCGTTATAACGGTCAGTCCAAATCAGCTCTTTATTCCAAGTTTCGTGTGTCACTCCATAATAATCTTCATACGGGTTATCGTTACCAGCTCGGTAAAGTTCGTAGCAGGGATTATCAATCAGTTTCTTGGCTGCTTCAGCAGCTTTCTGCCATTTGGTATTATCAAGCTCAGGGAAGAGCTTAACACCTGACAGTTCAGGGAAGTCGGGTGCATCGGGATTCTTCACCGTGCTATAGAGTTTATTACCATTGAACAGCGGGCGGGCCGAATATAGCAGTAGTCGGGAGATCACGGCATGGCAAGTACCTACCGTAGCCAATCCCCACTTCGCCGCCGGCAAATCGGACTGTTGAAGAACAACGCCACTTTCAGCACACTGCGTCATTTCGCTGACCACGTAGTTAACACATTGATCCCAGGTATTGCGCGGGCGATACAGTTCTTCTGTGCTGGCGGTGAAATCCAGCAAATCATCGCCTAACAGAAATACCGGACCATAGTCACGCATCATCAGAAAATAATAGTAAGCACGGGCAAAACGAGTCTGCCAGTACCATTCGTCCAACTGATCTTTAGTGACTAACGGGTCGCTGCATTTGTACACATTTTGCAGGAAAATATTACATTCGCGGATACCTTTATAATAGTGATCCATCTTATAATAAGGAACCTGTGAGGGGTTCCAGGTACCAAAGTTTATCCAACGGTACTGACGGTCATACGCAATGGTACATTCGTCCGATGCTCCTAAATACGGTTCAGTATCACCCTGCAAGCTTCCATTTTCATTGGGCAAGAAAGACATGGCATTTAGCCAATATTGCTGGGTAGTGTTTCTGGATTCCCAGATTTTATCAAAAGTCAGTTTTTCGTCTTCTTGTCTATCAAGAAAATCTTCGCATGAGCCCAAGGTAAAAGCTCCAAGTGCTAAGTATATTATGGATTTGAAGTAATTTTTATATTTCATATTTGGTATAATTTAAAAGTTAGCATTGAATCCGACAGTAACAACACGATTCAGCGGATAGCCTGAGCCATCTGATGAGCCTTTGGCTTTTTCAGGATCCCATAATTTGAAAGAGCTGAATGTAAGTAAATTGTTTCCGGATACATAAAATCTCAACGATTTAATAAATGTTTTAGTGACAAATTCTTTAGGTAAAGTATATCCGATTTCAATGTTTTTCAGACGTAAAAAGGAGCCATTGCGCAACCACCAGGTGGAATTCTTGTTGTTGTTGGAAGCGCCGGCACCCCCGCTACCATTGCTTAGGCGCGGATAGGTGACATGAGCATTCTGTTCAGGCGAATTAGTAGACATCCACACTTTGCCCCACAGGTCTTTATTGATAGCCGCACGTTCCATGTTACCACTGGAGAACGGACTCTTTACCGATACACCATCTAGAAAGAAAGAAGTATGAGCAGAACCTTGGAAGAAGGCGTTGATATCCCAGTTTTTCCATTGTGCACCCAAACCGAAACCGTACATGATTTCCGGCAGGTTGGTATAACCGATCGCCACCTCATCTTGTGTATCGATGATGCCGTCGCCATTGATATCCTGATATTTGATATCTCCTACACGGTATTCACCGAAAGTCTGACGCGGGCTGTTGTCAATTTCTTCCTGACTTTGGAATAGACCTAGGGCTACAAGACCGAAAGGCTGCATCTGACCGTCAGATCCGAACGGCTTGCCTATGCGATTTTGGTATTTGTATTCCCAATCGGGTTCGTCGTTATCAAGCAGCTTGTTGCGGCTGAAAGTAAAGTTACCGCGGGCAGTTAGAAATACTTTTCCAATCTGGTGATTGTACTCTACATTGGCATCAAATCCCTTGTTGAGTGTTCTACCTATATTAACATACGGAATGGTGGATAAACCGACAATGGCTGGCAAACCGGCGCGTTGCAGGAAAATGCCTTGACGCTCTTCACGGAAGTAGTCAGCCTGCACCTTTACCTTATTGAACAGAGAGAATTCCACACCCAAATTGAGTTTGGTAGCCTCTTCCCAGGAAGCATACAAATTTTCTATTTCCCCTACGCGGATACCTGCTCCCCCTTGATTACCGCTTTGGCCGAACCACCAGCCTTGATCGCCAGTGCCCACAATTGTAGATTCATAAACCCAACGTCTTTGTCCGCCGATATCATCGTTACCTACTTTACCATAAGAACCTTTCAGTTTCAACATATCAATGGTCTTGGTGAGCGGTTCAAACCATTTTTCGTTCGATACCATCCATCCCAAAGCAAAAGCCGGGAAGAAACCGAAGCGATGTCCGCGGGCAAAGTTTTCAGATCCGTTGTATCCCATGTTCACTTCGGCAAAATAAGTATCTCGAAAAGCATACGTCACGCGACCAGCCAAGCCTTGGTTCTTATAAGGTAATGGTGCATGGTAGAAGCTGGGTGATTTGGAGCGACGTTGCAGCGTGGTATTCCAAGCATCCCAAGAGAATTTGATATTAGCAGTTAGACCTTCCAGCGGTTCCCAAATCTTACCGAAGTCTTGAGTCAAGCCAATCAAAGATTGAGCCGAATTCCAAAATTGTTCACGATAACCTGAGTGTACCAGCATATTCCACGGATTGTGGCCGGAGTCGGTAGACGGACCGGACAAAGTACCATCGGAATACTGTACCGGAAATGCATTCGGAGAAGCATTAAAGGTATAGCTCCAAATATCGTTATCATTATCGCCGAAGCCAGGACCGAACGACTTTTCATAGATATTGGCTAGGTTGACATTCAACGTGGTACTCTTAGTCACATTCAAATCGACATTGGCACGGAAATTGAACTTGTTATAACGGATGGCTGAGTTGTAACCATAGATATTACCAGCGTTTTTATAGATAGAACTTTCATTGTAGAACGAACCGGACACATAATACTTAATGTTGTCACCACCACCAGTCACACTCAAGTTCACACGCTGGTTCTCTGCCATGTCATCAAACAGGGCATCAAACCAATCCACATCCGGATAAAGATCTGGATCGCTGTGGTCGCGATATTTCTGAATCACTTCCGGAGAGTAGTAGTTGGTACCACTGGCTTCATTGTAAAGTTCTGCCCATTGCGCCGAGTTAATCATTTCCGGTCGTTTGGTGGGAGCAGTAAAGCCGAATTCTGTGCGGACATTGATAGCCGGTTTTCCTTCCTGCCCTTTCTTGGTAGTAATCAAAATAACACCATTTGCGCCCCTAACACCATATACGGCTGAAGCAGAGGCATCTTTCAAAATAGAAAAGGTAGCAATGTCATCTGTATCCACCAAATCCAGATCACGCTCAATACCATCAACTAACACCAGCGGCGTAGAAGTACCCTTGAATGATGAAACACCTCGGATATAGAAATCGGCCGAGCTGTTTTTACCCGGTTCACCTGAACGGCTCATGGCTACTACACCAGAAAGTTGACCTGCTAATACATTAGAAATGGAAGCACCCGGTACATTGAGTTTACGCATGTCAAGTGTAGAAATTGCTCCTACCACACTTTCTTTCTTCTGACTACCGTACCCTACAACTACCACTTCATCAAGCACTTCGGTGTCAGGTTCCAACACCACATTGATTACTTCCTGATTAGCAAGGGCAATTTCCTGTTTTTTGTAACCGATGTACGAAAACTCTAATACCCCCCCAACTCCTTCAATAACGATGGAATATTTACCATCCACATCGGTAATAACCCCGATAGAACTGTTCTTAAGCCAGATACTGGCTCCGATGATCGGTTCTTTGATGTCGCTGGCAGTTACAACACCGATTATGGTACGTTTTTTAACTTGCTGCGTATTTTCAGTCTTAGTCACTTTTAGAATAACTTCTTTTCCTTTAATAACGTAGCTTACGTTGCTGCCCTCAAATACATCTTTTAGAACTTTTTCAATATTTCCCGTGCTGTTATAATCGCGTTTCGTGTTGTTTTCCAAATCTGACGCATTATAAAAGAACGTGTATTCACTGTTTTTTTCAATCAGCTGAATAGCCTGTTTAATGGTCATGTCTTCTCCTTTTACAGAAATATATTTCTGTGCTCCCATACTGGACATGGGATAAAGAAGAAAAACAAGGATGATACTTAACAGTATCGAAAAACGACAAAAAGTGTGTTTCTTCATTCTGTTTTTTTTAAAGTTTAACATTAGGTTTACTTGTTTTAATGATTGTTTTTATAAATAATTATCTCATTACCATTTGCTTTCATTTCGAGACTAAGACTATAACAAATTTTCTGTAAGACATCTTTCAGTGATTCTTCTAAGCGGATTTTTCCTGTAAAGGCAGACTGTTGTTTAAGGTTGATTCCTTCCAACTTGATGTTACTGTTATACCTGCTGTTGATTGTCTCAATCAATTGTTTCAAGGGAAGATTCGTAAACTGAAGACTGCCATTTTTGTATTTAATATTTCTCAACCATTCCTTTGTTATATTATCCTTCTTAATATAATATGTTAATTTTTGAAATGGTTGCATTTCAATGGTTTCATGATTTTCCGCTGTAAAATCCACCTTTCCACAAAACAAAATAATTTCATTTGTCTGCTGGTTTTGATTCTGGTGAATATCAAAGCTGGTTCCTTTTACTTCTATCATGCCCTGATTAATGTAGACTTGAAATGGAACCCCATTCTGACGCATTACCTCAAAGAATGAATTCCCCTTCAGCCAGACTTTTCGGTCCTTGAGAAATGCCTTGGCATATCGCAGACTACTTCCTTTCTGCATCCATACTTTCGAACTGTCTGGCAATGTGTACAGTTGGGATTCCTGTGCAGTCACTTCAATAAAGTCATTCACACAACCGGCTTGTTGTTTGGCAAACCACAATCCAGCAGACGTGATCAACAAGAGGGTCACCGTTGCAGCTATCATTTGCCATTTGGGAAACATTTGAAAGAATCTTCGGTTTTTATTATCTTGTTTATTTTTGATGTTTCTCCAAATTTGCTCTTTCATTTGCCAATCAATGGACTCATTGCCCGCTTCGTCCCATTGTTTTCTAAGCTGAAAATCTATCTCATCCAATTGGATAAATATCTTGCGTTGCTCTTTGGACATCGTCCCTGAGAGCAATCTTTTTATGAACGTTTTTCTATTATCAATTTTCATACCTATAAATATCTTTTTACGTGCATCTATAATAAATACACCTGAAACCCTTTTCCCCCCACATCGGATTTGAAAAAAATATTTTTCTGATTAGAATTTTATAAATATCTATATGTCATTGCGCTTATAAAATCAAAAAAAGTAGTTGTTTTTAACACCACTTGAAAAAAAGAACGTAAACGTGCCTTTTTACCGTTTAGTCAAATAAAAGGCTTAAGTTTTTTTTAATTAATCATTTTTTAATTAATTAATTTTTATAACTTTGTGGTTGTATTCCTAAATAAATGAAAGAGAAAGTGATACTAAATAGAATGAAGGCAGGTGATGAAGAAGCATTTGCCTGGCTGTATAACCATTATTGGCAAAAGGTTTATCATTTTGCTCGGCTCTATTTGACCTCTTCTTCCGAAATCTCAGAAGCTGTGCAAGACGTTTTTCTGCATGTTTGGGAGGCAAGAGAAACCTTTGACAACAGCAAGAATTTTGACGGTTATCTCTTTATTATTACCCGCAACATCATATTTAATTATTCAAGGCGTTATTTTAATGAACTCAATTTTAAAATGACTGTATTGCAAAGCATGGAAGAAGGTTATAGTATAGAAGAAGAACTGGATGCACGGGATTTAAAGAGGTATATTGATAAGCTAGTAGTCCAACTACCTGCTAATCGGCAACGTATTTTCCGCATGAGCCGCGAACTGCACCTAAGCAATAAGCAGATAGCAGAACAGTGTGCCATAACAGAAAAAGCCGTGGAACGTCAGATTACCTTAGCCTTGAAATTTATCCGAGATAATCTTCCGTTCTTTGTGCTCTTCATGCGCTTTTAATCTGAGTCTTCTGTTCCCTGTTTCTGCCAATGGTCGGTGCGAAAAGGAGTCACTAGCAGACCGAACCTAGGAAAAAGGTTATTGTGAGTAGTACCTGCCCAATTATAGTGCATAGCTACGGGATGGAGTACCTCAGAAGATTGCACCCATACTTCTTTTTTACGGACTGTGGCAGTAGTTGGATAAAATATCCGGTCACTGTCTGCTACAAAAAACCGCTCCGATTCTCATTTGAAGCGAATCTCTTTCCTATTTCCCTACAACGAATCCGAATAGTATTTCCTCCGATGATATGCTTCACGTAAACAGGCGATTCCAGCAAGCACTTCCTCCGTATATCTGCTTCAAGATAACCTGTGCAAGACGAAATCCCTTATCAAAGGCTTTTTGCTACGACATGGCTTAGTGTAACGAAAAGTCGGTAATTACCGCTAGGACCGTACGATTTATGGCCAGTGTTGCCGCCTAAGCTTCGCACAGGAAAGTCTATGGAGAATAATCAGCAGACTCTGTAGAAAGCTCATAACTGCCCAGTTGTACCAAAAGAAATGGCAGATCGGCTAAGATATGTGATTATTAATGATAGTATAGAAAAGTTATACTATCAAAATGTATTATTATAACATCTTATAATAATGTGCCTCGCCTGGTAGAAAAAGATTCTGTTATTTATTTGCATAAGGAGTTTAAAGATGTTTTTATCAATAAAATCTCTAAAAGTTCTTCCAATCCGATTTTTACTCCTTTTCGTCTGCAATGAGAATAGCCTTGCCACACTCTCATTTAGAGTAATGACAGGGCTATTTCATATTTATCTATTATAATCCTTCACTTTCTCGGATATTCGGTTTTGTTCCATTCTCTTTATTGTTTCTATTCCCAATGGGGAGTGAATTGGAAAGTTATCTTATATCCAATACCTGATATTTCCTTACCATCAAACTCACTGAAATCAAGAGTTTGCTTGCCTGATGGTGATTTGACGTTTGAAAGAACCACAGCATTGTCTATTATAATATCAAAAGACTGCGGAGTGGCACTCTTCTCTCGTGTATCTCCATCCTGGTTAATCGTTTCCCATTCTGAATATGCATACATAACCTTTTGGTTCTGCTCTATTTGCACAGGATAGCTTACTTCATCCATATTGTCCATGTCATTTTTGGTCTGTCCATATATCCTGCATACTATACCGGAACAATCTGTGGATGACACGGTCAAATATTCATAACTTTTACCACTGTTCGTACTTGAAGTTGAGCTGTAAAATCTATCCAAATTAATTGTGATACTTCTTATGGATTGCTTGAAATTGGCTGTAATAGTACTGTTGGAACCATGCAGGGTGGCGGTAGTGGTTGAACTGCCTGGATTTTCGATAGTTACATCACC
>PPYE01777512.1_pt1 | contig 15232 bp, 7 predicted proteins | sample 1559881 | NCBI WGS metagenome assembly PPYE01 (sample SAMN08240022, study PRJNA423297) | Human gut metagenome, whole genome shotgun sequencing project. | reverse complement strand
TCATAGAATCTTTCTTCTTTATTATTTCTCTGAATTTTTCTTTAAAATAGATATAATAATCGGTTTTGACCGTTTTCTGACTCCTTCCTGCCGAATTATTATCCCGTGTTATTACAGAAATCAGTTACTTTTGCAATGTTATCAATAGAATTGCTATGAGGAACTTATTTCTACTAATCGCATTATGCTGTGTGGCTTTTTCTGTTCGTGCCCAACGTCTGGTTGAAGTGGGGAAAGGCTTTAGCAGTACTTCGGTAAATACTACTGTATTCCGTAATAACTCCATTGTGACGCATGGAAACACACAATACATTTCTTATTATGACGCTGAAGGATGGCTGATGTTAGGCAAACGCCGTCTGGGCACTGGGGAATGGATTTTGCACCGTACCCAATACAAAGGACATGTAAAAGATGCACATAACATTATCAGTATGATGGTGGACGGCGACGGCTATCTTCATCTTTCTTTTGACCACCACGGACATAAACTGAACTATTGCCGCAGCATTGCCCCCGATACACTTGTTTTGGGAGATAAAGAGCCGATGATAGGCAACGAAGAAGAGGATGTGACCTATCCTGAATTTCATTTGTTGGCTGATGGCGGTTTGCTTTTTGTATATCGCTCGGGCGCTTCCGGAAGAGGAAATATGGTAATGAACCGATATGATGTGAAATCCCGTAAGTGGGAGCGTGTGCAGGATGTCCTTGTAGATGGAGAAAACGAGCGGAATGCCTATTGGCAGTTGTATGTGGACCAATCAGGAACCATCCATCTTTCCTGGGTGTGGCGTGAAACCTGGCATGTGGAAACCAATCATGATTTATGCTACGCCCGTTCTTTTGACGGAGGTAAAACCTGGTATAAGACCAACGGACAGAAATATGAGCTTCCTATCCGCCTGGGCAATGCCGAATATGCCTGCCGTATTCCTCAGAATGCCGAACTGATAAACCAGACCAGTATGAGTACGGATGCCGGAGGTCATCCGTACATCGCTACCTACTGGCGCAATCCCGATAGTGATGTTCCCCAATACCGCATCGTTTGGCACGATGGTGTGAACTGGCACAACCGACAGGTTTCCGAACGCAAGACCCCTTTCTCGCTCAAAGGGGGAGGAACCAAGATGATTCCCATGTCCCGTCCCCGGATGGTGGTGGACAATGGAGAAGTGTACTATCTGTTCCGTGACCAGGAACGTGGAAGCAAAGTTTCCATATACTATACCAAAGACGTACAGTTTGGTGAATGGCACGTGAAAGACCTGACGGATTTTGCCGTAAATGCGTGGGAACCCAGTCATGACACGGAGTTATGGAAAATGAAGAAGCAACTTCATATTTATGTACAGGATACCCGACAGGGAGATGGCGAGAAGCAGGTGGAAACAGAACCGCAAATGGTTTATGTGTTGGAATTGTAAATAATGTGCTGATTTGCCAATGACCATGCGGCATATAGCGCAAGCACATTAGTACATTAGTAAATTGGCAAATTGATAAATTATTAATATGATGAACAAATTATTGAAACAAACCCTTGTTTGTGCAGGTACCTTGCTGCTTTCCATGCAGGTTGTCGCCAAACCTTCTTCCGAAGCCAAGGAAGTACGGGGGATTATAGACAAGGTAAACACTTATTGGCAAACGCATAACAAGCCCGAAGTCCGTTCGTTTTGGGACAATGCCGCTTACCACACCGGAAACATGGAGGCATACTTTCTGACCGGTAATGAAAACTACCGTGCATATTCTGAAACCTGGGCTATACACAATGAATGGAAGGGAGCCAAGGAAAAGGATAAGTCTAAATGGAAATACTCTTACGGTGAGAGTGATGAATATGTATTGTTCGGAGATTATCAGGTTTGTTTTCAGACGTATATCGACCTTTATAATATTCTTCCGGACAACTATAAGATAGCCCGTGCCCGCGAAGTGATGGAGTATGAGATGAGTACACCCAATCATGATTACTGGTGGTGGAGCGACGGTCTGTATATGGTAATGCCTGTCATGACCAAACTGTATAAGGTGACGGGCAATCATCTCTATTTGGATAAATTGTATGAATATATTGTATATTCGGATAGTATCATGCTCGACCGGGAAACCGGCCTGTATTATCGGGATGCCAAATATGTTTATCCTAAACACAAGACTTCCAGCGGAAAGAAGGACTTTTGGGCACGTGGTGACGGATGGGTGCTTGCCGGACTGGCGAAGGTGCTGAAAGATCTTCCCGCTGATTACGAGCATCGTTCTTTTTTCGTAAACAAGTATGTGAAACTGGCCGAAGCAGTCGCAGCTATCCAGCAACCGGAAGGCTATTGGACCCGTAGCATGATGGATCCCACTCATGCTCCCGGACCGGAAACCAGCGGAACGGCTTTCTTTACTTACGGCTTCCTTTGGGGAATCAATAATGGCTATCTGGATGAGGCAGTGTATAAACCGGTGATAAATAAAGCATGGAACTATTTGGCAAAGACTGCTTTGCAGAAGAATGGCAAGATTGGTTACGTACAGCCGATTGGTGAGAAGGCTATTCCGGGACAAGTAGTCGATGCTGATTCTGAAGCTAATTTCGGGGTAGGCGCTTTTCTGTTGGCTGCTTGTGAATATGTTCGTTATCTGGAAGCTCCTGAAAATCAGGATCGTGCCTACTGGTGCAATCTGCTTTATAAGATGGCAGCTCCCGTACTGAGCAATATGGCGGAAGGTAATCTGAAAAAGAATATGCTGGTAGAGGTGAGTCCTAATTGGGATGGACGTAACAAAGGAGTGACTTATATGGAAACCTTCGGACGCCTTATGGCAGGTGTCGCTCCCTGGCTGACACTTCCCGATGATGATACGGAGGAAGGCCGGATGCGCAAGCAACTTCGTGAATGGGCGGAATGTGACGAATACCGTATCAATTCGGCTATCCGCAAGGTGGAGGAATGGTACACGGGAGATGGCTGGTATGCGGACGGCCCTTCTTTCGCTTTCGACTATTATAGCAGTTATGTCTTCCATCCCATGTATCTGGAAACGTTGCAGGGCATGAAGGATGCAGGGAAATACACTCGTATTCATTATAAAAAATATTATGACCGCGCCTTGAAACGTGCTAGGAAATTCAGCCTTGTACTGGAACGCTTGATTTCTCCTGAGGGTACTTTCCCGGTATTCGGCCGTTCCATTCCTTACCGTTTGGCCACTATGCAACCCTTGGCGCTGATGGCTTGGTATCAGCAGTTGCCCGAAGGGGTGAGCAACGGACAGGCGCGTGCCGCACTGACTTCTGTGATGCACCGGATGTATGACAACACCGAGAACTTCAATGAGGCGGGCTTCCTGACCATAGGTTTTGCAGGCCGTCAGCCCAATGTGGCGGATTGGTACACCAATAACGGCAGTCTTTATATGACATCACTGGCATTCCTTCCGCTGGGGCTTCCTGCCGCACATCCGTTCTGGACAGATGCCGCACAACCTTGCACACAAGCCAAGGCATGGGGCGGACAGCCTTTCCCGAAAGACCATCACTGGAGTGATGATATACGCACTTGGGATTTATTCTGATTGTTTTCAGATGCGAATGACGCAGAGGTGATACGAAGTTGTTTTTTATACTTATCCGTATCATCTGCGTTGTTCGTGTTTAAAAAATAAAAGCTTTGTGTCATCTGTATCTGAAAATGGCAAAAAGATAGTAGCTTTGTATCCATGAAAACAAAACTTCTCCCTATTCTGAGATATATAGTACTTGCATTGCTTCTTCTGTGCATTGTACTTTGCCGTTTTTTTCCCGTCATGGCCGAAGGGTATGCTCGTCATATTTATCCGTGGCTGTCGGCGGCGTTGTCCGCTATAGCTTCTGTTTTCCCTTTTTCTTTAGAGGAGGTGCTGGTGGTCGTAATCATTTTATGGATGATTATTTATCCTTTTCTTAAACGCCGGAAGAAGAAAAGCTGGAGATTCATTGTGGGCAGGGAAGTGGAGTTGCTGGCATGGGTCTATATCTGGTTTTATCTGGGGTGGGGTTTGAATTATTTCCGTTACGATATTTACTGGCGGATGGAGGTGGAACCTGCCGGTTACGATGAACAGGCATTCCGTCGTTTCCTTGCTTCCTATACAGATAGTCTGAATCAGTCCTATACGGCTGAGGTGAAAACGGATCCTGAAAGGATGCGGCAGGAGATAAAGGAGATTTACCGGCAGGTTCCGTCTATGTATGGTTTGGCTCTTCCCCAGGATTATCAGCATCCCAAGCAAGTGTGGTTCAATCCGCTTTATTCGGGTGTGGGAGTATTGGGATATATGGGACCTTTTTTTGCGGAGTCGCAATTGAATGAAGAATTGCTTCCTGTACAATTGCCATTTACGTATGCCCATGAACTGTCTCACCTGTTGGGGGTAAGTAATGAGGCGGAAGCGAATTATTGGGCTTACAGGGTTTGTCGCTCTTCAAAGCGGCCGGCGGTGCGTTATAGTGCCTATTTCGGTCTGTTGCCCTATGTGCTGGTCAATGCATCTTCTGTGTTGACGGAAGAGGAATTTCGTGAATGGATTAAGACGATCCGTCCCGAAGTGGTGAAGGATTATGAATATAAACGTATGTATTGGAATGAGCGTTATAGTACCCTGTTGGGTGAAGTGCAGAATAAAATTTATAACCTGTTTTTAAAGGGTAACAACATTCCTTCCGGTAGAAAGAATTATGCGGAAGTGATCGGGATACTGCTTTCTTTGGAAGAAAAATAGAAACAGAATGTTCAGGCTGGACTTGAATTCGATTGTGACAGTTATAACTTGATCCAAGAGTTCTATAACAAACGAGCTTTATATTGTTGCTCCACTGCTACCACTTTTCATCGGCATTTCAGCAGGAAGGGTGGTAGCAGTGGCAGCAGAAATATAAAACTCTAAAGAAGAACTGCTCAGGATGATTCCAAGCAATGATCAGAATCCGCCAGGGAGTCTACTGTTTCTGTTTCACATAATCCGAAGGCGACATTCCGTATTCGTCCTTGAAACATTGGCGGAAATAGGCCACACTGCTGAATCCTATCATATAGGCTATTTCTGAAATAGTATATTGTCCGGACATCAGCAGTTCCACTCCCTTGCGCATTTTTACCTTACGGATAAATTCGTTGGCGGACATATCTGTCAGTCCTTTTATCTTGCGGTAAAGGGTGGAGTGACTCATGCACATCTTGTCGGCAATGAAAGCGATATCCATCTTTTCCATTTCCAGATTCTCTTCGATTATTTGCGTGATTTTCTGCAGGAATTCATTATCCAGTTTGTTTAACGAACTCACGGCACTTTCCTGTTTGGGCTGCGTATCGGCCAGTGCCAGCAGAGAGGCTATTTTCTTACGGGTTTCCAACAGGTTGTTGATGCGACTGTGCAGCAGCTTGGCACTGAACGGTTTGGTAAGATAGGAATCTGCTCCGGATGCATATCCTTCTTCCTTGTCTTGTAAAGAATCTTTAGCCGTCAGTAAGATTACAGGGATATGGCTGGTGCGCATATCCTCTTTTATTCGCTTGCAAAGTTCGATACCGTCCATGACCGGCATCATGATATCACTGACAATGATGTTGGGAATTCGTGCCTGTGCCAGTTCCCAGCCTTCTTTACCATCCTTGGCAGTGATTACTTCATAGATATCTGTAAAAGAGCTCCGGATGTATTCCCGTATGTCGGCATTGTCCTCTACCACCAGTACAATGGGATGATTTTCGGTTGGTGTATCGGTAATGGTGGTTTCCTCTGCATCTATCGGCTTCTTTTCCATATCATGTTGGGCATGGATAGCGTTGGGATACGTATTCTCGGTGAGCAGGCGCAGCGTGAATGTGGTTCCCGTATCCACTGCGCTTTCTACTTTCAGGATTCCTTCGTGCAATTCGCTCAAACCTTTGACCAGAGCAAGCCCGATGCCCGAACCCGATGCCTGATATTTGCTTTTTGCCTGATAATAGCGATCGAAAATGTGTGGTAACGCTTCGGCGTCAATGCCATGGCCGGTATCACTGACACTGATTTCCGTGTATTTTATCTGGTTCTCTTCTACTGAACGGAGTGATAAGGTGATATCTCCCTCGGAAGTATATTTGGCAGCATTGCTCATCAGGTTGTCCAGTATGATGGTGATCCATGGGTGATGTTGGTGTAGAAGCGCAGGCGTTCTTCATTCAGTTCTTGTTTGTTCAGACTTTGCTTGCGCTCCACTTCTAGTGAACTCTCTAAGTCCAGTTTACGTTTATAAAAACGGAGCAATGCATATAATGCGAAGATAAACAATATGACATAACCCAATTTGGCATACCAGGTAAGCCAAAGGGGAGGAGCAATTACCACTGTCAGTTGTGCTGCATTCTCGTTCCATTCCTGATTGCGAAATCGGGTTTTCACTTTAAACACATAGTTGCCGTGCGGTATGTTACGGAAGGTGACCTGATTATCTCCTTGGGTGCTGTACCATGCATTCTCAAGTCCTTCCAGCATATATGAAAATTCTACTTGTGAACTTTGTGTATAATCCAACACATTGAAAGATATGTTGAAAGTGTTTTGATTATAAGGTAGCTCAACAATTCTGTTACTGATTGGAACCGGTAACCGGGTATCCCTGCTTTCTGTCTGTTTATTATAGATAAAGAATTGGGTGATGGTAACAGGGGAAACTTCGCGTGGTGATGATAGTTCACGCGGATTGAAATAACATGCCCCGTTTTGGGAGCCGAAAAACAGAGTACCGTCTGGAGTGATGCAAGTGGAACCATCCATGAAATCACCCATAGGTATACCGTCATGATAATTATAATTGTAGAATCTTTTGTTTTTTTCATCTAGACGAGAAATGCCACCATTGGTGCTTATCCATATATAGCCGTCATGGTCTTCCTGTATGGCACGTACCTGTGTGTTTTCCAAACCTTCCTTTGCACCGAATGACACAAAGACATTAGGTTGACTTACATTTTTAAAAATAATAATACCTTCCCGGGTGGCAACAAGAATGCGTTTGCGAGAATCTTCCATCATATAATTCACGGCATTGGATGGAAATGAATGGTCTGTTGTGAAATTATAAAGCTTTTTATCATCTTCATCAAACACACATACTCCTTTGCCGAATGTTCCTACCCATAATTTCCCGTTTTTGTCCCGTATGATACCGTGTACCATAATATCGGGTAACTGGGCGTTTAATTCTTTCTCGTACGACAATTGGTTATTAAAATAAGAATAAATTCCCGTTTGGGTACCTATCCATATCTTGCCGTTTATATCCTCACTGAAGGAGCAGATATCGAGGAACTCCGAGCCTTTATCTCCTATGCGGGTGATACGTCCGTCTTTGGGAGTATAAAGCAATATGCCATTTTTATAAGTGCCTAGCCACAGTCGTTCTTGTTTGTCTTGGTAAATCACATTGATATGTGTTTGTGGGTGCAGCCGGCATTCGTGTAAAGAGAAGTTTTTGGTTTTCTTTCCTTTTTCATAAATTCCTAATTCACCTTCTCCTCCCAGCCATATTTGGTGATTATCTGCCCATAATCCCCATACTTGTTTATTATTGATCTTACCTTGTTTTTCAATAGTATAGGCAATGGTGTTGAATAATGGCTGTGCATAACTGATAAAATCCACTCCACCGCGGTAGTTGCCAATCCAAATATTTCCGAATGAATCTTGTATGATGCTTCGTGCATTGGGTCCGGATAATCCATGGTTGTCATTCGTTACCGTAATATTGGAGAATGTAATCTTTTCTGGAGATATAAATGTATTTTCCCTGAGATTGAGAATACTCACTCCTCCCATGTTGGTACATATCCATAGAGTGCCGTCTTTCATTTGTTTGATATCAAGAATCTGATCTGACAATAATGAGTTTTCATTTCCTTCTATGTGTTTGAATGTGATGAATTTTTCGCTTTGCGGATTGAAAAGTGCCAGACCGTTGTTGGTGCCTACCCATACATTCTTATTCTTGTCTATGCATAGAGCGCGTACTTCATTATCGGGAATGCTATAAGGATTATTGGGGTCATGCTGATAATTTTTTGCAGTACGGTCTTTAAGGGATACAATGCTTAATCCTCTGAGATGATGGCCAATGTACAGATTGCCGTTACCGTCTTCTTTTGATACCCAGTTATTACCTTCCAGACCTTTTACATTCTTAGAAGAATAGGGGGTAAACAGTTTGGTTTTCCGATCATAGTAATCAACTCCGAAATGATAATGTGTGATCCATAAGCCGCTGTCGGCAGCAACAGATAAGTCTGTGATATCATTACTGAGCATATAATTGCCCGTGGCAGGAATGCGTGATATGGTTTCTGTTTCATAATCAAAATAACAAAGTCCATCTCGTTGTGTGCCTATCCAGACTTTGTTTTCATAGGGGTCTGCAAGTACGACATTCAGTTCGTTACCACTCAATCCTGAATTATTCTTGGTATAGATGTTGAATTGACGTCCATCAAACCTGTTAAGACCAGATTCGGTTGCTATCCATAAGTAACCCTTTTTATCTTGAGTGACACTGACTACATAATTGCTGGACATACCGTCTTCCACTCCTAGGCGTTTGATAACATAAGGTTGTGCAGATGCATGGAACAGATAAATAAAACTTAATAATAATGAGATTGAAAATGAATATGTGTGTTTCATATAAAGGTACTTTTATGAGTACAAATATATAGTATTTTCTAAAATATTTCTGTTAATGTACATGACATATTCAGCATACGACAACTAAAAACTCGTTATGAACGATTTTTATATCCTTCTTGCTCAGTTTTTCTCTACTTGTCTTTTATGATATTTTTATATTTGTCTCGGGAAAATAAAACAGATTAAAAATTCTAATGCTTATGAAAACATAGACTTAGGTTCTTTGCAGGTTTGGTCCGGATGCCTTTATATACAATTCGGAGTTAGGAATGAGAGTTTATTACCTTAATTAAATCTAATTATAAAAGAAAGACGATGAAAGAAAATTCGTTTAAAAGAAATCGAAAGGCTATGATGGCTTTGCTGCTTTGCACAGGTTTCATTGTAACTCAGCCAATTAGTGTTATGGCTGAAGAGATTATGATTTTTGCTCAAACTGCTCAGCAACAAAAACAATCCGTTTCAGGAGTTATTAAAGATGCTACGGGGGAACCTGTAATTGGTGCTAGTGTGCTAGAGAAGGGGACTACGAATGGTACAATTACCGATTTTGATGGTAGATTTACGTTGAATGTAATTCCTGGCACTACACTAATAATCTCTTATATTGGTTATAAGACGGTAGAAATGAAAACTGTAGCAGGACAACCAATAAATTTAACATTGATTGAGGACAGCGAAATGTTGGAAGAAGTGGTAGTGGTAGGTTACGGTACAATGCGTAAGAAAGACTTGACAGGTTCGGTAGTACAAATTAACCCTTCCAAGATTGCTGATCAAAATCCGACTTCTGTTCAAGATGTTTTGCGCGGTACACCAGGATTGCAAATAGGTTATGATGCATCGGCTAAAGGTAGTGATGCTTCTATTTTGCTACGTGGACAGAATTCTTTAGGTACCAATGCAAGCCCAATGATTGTATTGGACGGTATGGCTTTTTATGGTGAACTTTCTGAAATTAATCCTGATGATATTGCACAAATTGATGTGTTGAAGGATGCTTCTTCTGCTGCTATTTATGGTGCTAAAGCTGCTGCCGGTGTCATTATTATCACGACAAAGAAAGGTAAGGAGGGTAAGCCGGTTATTAATGTAGGTGCTAATCTTTCGGTTTCTAGAAAATCAGATTATCGCGATTATTTTGATGCGGCTGGTTATTTGAAATTTCATCAGGACTGGCGTAAAATGTATTATACGTATGGACAGGGTGAGGATGGTTTGTATGACTACTATCAAGCAAAAGATGGTAGTGGTAATTTGTTATATCCAGCTGGTTATTATGATGACCCCCGTACCTTGACAGAAGCAGAACAGAAAGCATGGGCTTCCAATATAGGTGTCAGTGGTATTGGTCTTAGTGAAAGTGAATCCATGCTTGGTCTGTTTGCCCGTCGTTTAGAATTCAATAATTCTCCGATGATGATGGAAAATTTTTTGAATGGTCGTATGGTTGATTGGAATGATGCTACTTTCCGCACTGGTTTCAATCAAGATTATAATGCAAGTATTTCGGGAGCTACTGAACGTGTGAATTATTACTTTTCATTAGGTTACATTAATAATGAAGGAGCTGTACAGGGTAATGAATACAATGCTTTCCGTTCTAACATGAAAATCAATGCGAAGATTACAGATTGGTTGGAGGTAGGAGCGAATGTTAATTTCCAGGACCGTTCGGATGGAGATATTCAAGTATCTCTTGGAAGTAATTATTGGGATAATAATATGTTGCGTAATTCTCCATATGCTTCCATGTATGATAACAATGGTAATTATGAGCAATATCCTATGTCTGGTTTGCCTACCAATGGTGGGTACAATTACTACTTTGATCGTCAGTATTACGATTTGGAAAAGGGGTATACCGTATTAAATACTATTTTTAATGCAAAAATTACTTTGCCAGCAGGTTTTTCTTATCAATTCAATATTGCTCCTCGTTATCAGTGGTTCTATGACCGTTATTGGATGTCTGCTGATTTGCCTAATGCATCTGCTGCTGATCGAGGTGTGAATCGTGGTTGGTCGAAAAATTTTGATTGGAATTTGAACAACACCATTACATGGGACAAGATATTTGGCGAGCATCATTTCACCGCAACCTTAGTACAAGAGGCTGAAGAACACCGATATTGGAGTGACAATGTTAATGCACGTAACATCACGCCGAGTGATGCTCTAGGTTTCCATTATACGCAAGGGGCTAACAAGACTCAGAGTGGCTTTAGTACTAATGATACTCATTATACTGCTGCTTCCTATTTGGGGCGTTTATTCTATAGCTTCAAGGATCGTTATATGTTTACAGGAACATTCCGTCGTGACGGTTATTCCGGTTTCGGTTCTAATAATCCTTGGGGTAACTTTGGATCTGTTGGGCTTAGCTGGGTATTCTCTGAAGAAAACTTTATGTCTGATGCTCACGATTGGATGGATATGGGTAAGTTGCGTTTGTCTTGGGGAACTAATGGTAACCGTGAATTTGGAGATGTTTACTCTACGTTGTCTAATTTGTCACTGGCAGGTGGAAGTATGGTATATTACCAAAATGGTAACTCGAACGTTGTCAATCCACTTTATATGAGTCGTTTGGCTGCACCTAATTTAGAATGGGAAAAGACTAAAGCGTGGAATATCGGTTTGGATTTTTCATTTTTGAATGGAAGACTTACTGCTAACATGGATTATTATTTGAAGAAAACAACAGACATGATAATGAGCCAGCGTTTGCCGAGTTTTTCTGGTTTCGGTTCCATCATGGCCAATTTGGGTGAAGTACAGAACCAAGGCTTTGAAATCGCTTTGAATTCTACAAATATTCAAAATAGGAATTTTACATGGAATACTTCCGTAGGATTTTCTATTAATAAGAATAAAATTAACCATATCTACTATGATTATGACGAGAATGGTGTAGAGAAGGATGATACCTCCAATGGTTGGTTCATCGGTCAGGCAATCGGTACTATATGGTATTATGAAACCGATGGAGTTTGGCAGAATACTCCTGAAGACATTGCTTCTGCTGCTTTGGTAGGGCAGAAACCGGGTGATCCGAAAGTGGTGAATCACTATACTGAAGATGACCGGATTTTGGAAGATGGTACTCGCATACCTGTCTACAATGATAATGATAAGGTTTATCAAGGGACTACAGCTCCTCCTGTTTACTGGAATTTACGTAACGATTTCACTTTGTGGAAGGATTTGACTCTTTCTGTTTCATTATACTCTTATATGGGACACAAGAGCCGTGCTGGTTATTGGTTGAATCAGGAGAACGGAGGGTCACAGGTAACTAACGGCTTTAATGTGGCAGCTCGTAAATATTGGACTCCTGATAATCCGACTAATGATTATTGTCGTTTGAATGCTGCAGGTCCCAATACGGGGCTGGCTAATGGTGTAGATAAAGTTTACAACCGTAGTTTCGTTCGTTTGGATGACATAACTTTGGGTTATACTTTGCCACAGAAATGGACTAGGAAATTTATGATAGACCGCATCCGTCTTACTGCAAGTTGTAAAAACGTCTGCACCTTTGATAATTGGGAATATGGTGATCCCGAAACTGGCGGATTGGCTACACGCACTTTTAACTTTGGTATTAATGTAACACTCTAATTTCTGAAAAATATTATGAAAACAAGCAATATGATATTTACAAAAGCATGTATGGTACTGGCTGCGACTGCTTTGGTGAACGTTAGCTGTACGGATGATTTTTTGAAACAGGACCCTTTGTCGTTTTACAATCCCGAAAATACTTACACAACAGAATCTGGTTTGCAATCAGCCTTGGCTATGTGTGATTATGGCTTGAAAGAAATGCTGATGGACGGAAATGGTAACGTGATGCCTATGGCTTCCCTTTATTTCATGACAGATATTGGTCTGTATGGGAAAACCGATGCGGGCGATATGCAAGACGATTTTGCCAATAAGATAACTCCGACATCCGGTATGAAAGGTGGTGGGGATGAGAATGCTATGTCACGTTTCTGGGACCGCACATGGAATAGTGTGACTTTTGCAAATACTATTATCTCCAATGTAGGTAAAGTAGAAGGGTTGGATCCCACTTTGCGCGATGAATATTTAGGACGTGCTTACTTTCATCGCGCCTATGCCTACTATCACGGTGTATTATTGTTTGGCGATATACCTTTAATTACGAAGCTGATTGAAGTACCTAAACAAAACTATAAATCCACGAGTAAAGAGGCAATCTTCCAAATGTTGGTGCATGATTTGGAATTCGCTGTAAAACATGTGTCTCCACAGAAAGAGATCGGTTATATAGGTACTGTCAACCAAGAAGCATGTAAGCAATTGCTTATCAAGTGTTATTTAGTTGTAGGTGAATATCAGAAAGCTGAACAATTAGCTACCGATTTGATTAACAATCATGGTTTGGCTTTAATGAATGCTCCGTTTGGAACGAATGTTTCTTCTGGTAATCCGGAAACATGGCCGGTAGAACGTAATGTAATTTGGGATTTGCATCGTGGAGTAAATATAACTGATGCTTCTAATACGGAAATGATTATGCCTATTTTGAATTATTATGCTGAAGGTTTCATCTCCTATCCGCAGATGCGAGCTATGTGTGTGCATTGGAGTAATGGTATTATCCGTGATCCTCATAACTTAGGATCTCCAACTTATAATTATGCACGTACTGCTGGGGAATATGATGCGAAATTAGATTGGGTACGCGCTATGGGACGTGGTATTGGTTGTTTCCGCACTTCTTATCATTATAATCAGACCATTTGGAATTATGATGGTGAAACAGATTGGCAGGATATGCGTCATAATCGAGAAATAGGTAATTGGATGGAAATGACGGATCTTAAATACAATAATCCAAATTCTGCTTATTATGGGAAAAACATGATGCTTTATGCACCAGAAGATTATTATGATCCGGAATCAGGTGATTTGTTGGTGAGAAAAGGGGATTTGCTTTGTTCTGATACTATTCGTAGTTGGTTCCCGACCCCATTGTACAAAGTATATATACTTGATCAAAATGCTGAAGAAAATATGGGGGCTAATCAGTTTAATGGAGCAACCAAGGGCAATAGTGTGTCTAATGGTAATCTATACTTGTTCCGTTTGGCAGAAACTTACTTACTTCGCGCTGAGGCTAAGTTCTACCAAGGTAACCCGATTGGCGCTGCAGAGGATGTGAACGTAGTTCGTCGTCGTGCTAATGCCAAAAAGATGTTTACTACTGTAACTATCGGTGACATTGCTGATGAACGTGCTCGGGAATTGTATTTGGAAGAATGGAGACAGCCTGAATTGACTCGTATTTCTTGGTGTCTTGCTCGCAGTGGTCAGCCGGATGAATGGGGAGAAACTTATAATCTGTCTACTTGGGATAAGCAGAGTGGTACGGATTTGAATGGAGGAAGCTACTGGTATAAGCGTACTACGCGCTACAATATTTTCAATCATGGGCCTATTGTTTCCAACAAGGAATTGAATTATCAAGTAGATAAACGTAATCTGTTTTGGCCGATTCCCAACTCGGCTATTACTGCTAATACAGGTGCGCGGTTGCGGCAAAATTATGGATATGACGGCTATGATGAAGCGATTCCGATGTTTACTAATTGGGAAGAAGCAGTGGCTGATGAAGAATTGACAAAATAATGATAGTTTTCAACAGGCGTTGTTGATACTGATAAAGCAAGTCTGATTAACTTGCGAATTAGATTATAGGAGGACTACGGCTTGAAGTGATTTTAACCCGTAGTCCGTTTTTATCCCTTTTAAGTAGAGGAATATAAAATTTCGGAATTCACTATAGAAAAATCGTTCATGCTTAATTTTTCTACTACTCTTGATTATTTTTTAGCCTTTTTTATTCTTTTAAAGCTTTAAGTTTGCAATATGAAAAATAGATAAAACGAACTTTAAATATAATGCTTATGAGGAATAAATCTGCTCCCGATTAATATTGGGAATGTGACAAAATTCAGCCCAAGGAGTTTCTAATCACAACTCTATTCGGATAATATTATTACCTATAATCTAATTTAATAAGAAAAACGATGAAATCAAACTCGTTCTTAAGAAATCGAAAGGCTTTGACTGCCTTATTGCTTTGTACAGGTTTCGTTGCGACCCAGCCGTTCAGTGTGATGGCTGAAGAAATTGTGACTGCCGTACAAACTGTCCAGCAACAGAAACAATCCGTTTCAGGTACTATTAAAGATCCGGCAGGGGAACCGGTTATTGGTGCCAGTATTTTAGAGAAAGGTACTACCAATGGTACAATTACTGATTTCGATGGTAATTTTACATTGAATGTGGCTCCAGGAGCTACATTGGTTATTTCTTATATAGGATATAAGAATCAAGAAATGAAAGTTATTCCGGGAAAATCACTTAACATTATTTTGCAAGAGGATACAGAAACGTTGGAGGAAGTGGTGGTAGTCGGTTATGGTGTGCAGAAGAAATCAGATGTGACCGGTTCTGTTACTTCAGTAGGGAAGGAGCGTCTGGGAAAACTTCC
>PPYE01385233.1_pt1 | contig 15238 bp, 15 predicted proteins | sample 1559881 | NCBI WGS metagenome assembly PPYE01 (sample SAMN08240022, study PRJNA423297) | Human gut metagenome, whole genome shotgun sequencing project. | reverse complement strand
AGGTTTACGATGTCTTTTAATAAGGGCTATGAGTTGAAGAAGTTTGAAGCACACTGGGAAAAGCTGCGCATTGAGTACGCGGCTGCGGGAATGACGGAAGATGCCATCCAGAAGATGTACGACTATGACCGCCAGCAGTTCAATTCCGAACGTACCTGCATTGAGCGAACGCAGGAACTTTCAAATTCATCGTTTGAATGCAGTGAGGATGAAACATCACCTCTAATGCAGAAATATATGGAAGCAACAACCATAGTGGATACATATCACGAAACCAAAAGCAGCTTTGCATGGATTGGGGAAATCGAGGACGAACGTCTACTTACTGCACTTGAACATCTGAAAAAAGAGGATTTGGAAATTATCACGTTGTACGCATACGAAGGATATAGTGTTGTTGAATTATCGAAAGTCTATCGAATTGCTCACCAAAACATTAGTAAGCGAATTGCACGAATCACTAAGTTTTTGAAGAACTTCGATTTTGAGGGTGCGAAATGACCATTTTCGTCGGCTACCTAGTGAGGGGACAATTTCAAAAGTGGCTCTCTCCGCTGGCGAAACGTCCACACTCACGAACCTTGAAAATTGAAGAGTTCAGTTGTTTGGTACTTCGATAATGATACTTCCGTAATTCGCGGCCCGGTCAGAATGTAGGCGGGGTGGCTGAAATGCCAATGAAGCGGTACAAGTCCGCTGCCGAACGATTCCCCACTCGCAGGGAGCCGAGGGCGAATATGCGAGACCTTAACATATTTTATCAGGAGTGACCGGATGCTGTTTTCGATCTCCGGTCACTCCTGTTCTTTTACATATTTATCCGCTAATCACCTTTACTAACACGGAGGACTACTCAAATGGACGAGTTGAATCCTACGGTGCGCGAACAGGAGATTTACGAGGAGATGGAACTGACCCCGGAAATGATCAAGTCCATCCGAACCCTCTGTGCAACCTGTCTGCGACATTTCGTAGAAGCCAAGGCTTTCAAAATTGCTATCGTGCCGAGTACAGACAACAGCATGGATACTTGCACTGTCTGTCAGACCCGGCGCGGCTACGATTACGTTGTCATGCACCGCTGATACCGGTGCTTCATTCCAATCACCGGGGAGGTGATGCGTACTGTATAAATAAAACCGCTTTCATATTTTAATAGAAGCCCGCTGCCTAGGAGGTACAGCGGGCTTCTTACATATCCAAACGGAGGTTTCGCAATTGGAATCTACTTTGAAATTCCAACGCGGAGACATCTACTTTATTCGACTGGATAGCAGCACGGGTTCCGAACAAAGCGGAACCCGCCCTGCGGTCATCCTGCAAAACGATGTGGGAAACTCCTGCTCACCGACATTGATCGTTGCGACTTTGACAAGTAAGACAGAGAAGAAAGCTACGCAACCAACGCATTGTCTGGTGGAACCGGAGGGGCTGGAGCCGTCCATCGTTCAGGCTGAACAGATTTTCACCATCGATAAAAGCCGTGTCAAAAGATTTGTCGGACACCTCACCCCAGAAGAGCTGGGGCGAGTCGATGATGCTGTGAAAATCAGCCTAGCTCTGAACCCGATGGGGAGTATCCAAAAACTCAAACCGATCATCCGCTCTACGGCGGCTTACGCACCGCCAGAAGTAGTTGACGGTAAGCCGCCTGTCTATCCCTACACTCCTATCAAATCCGATTTTGAGGATGCAGGAACAGTCGAAGAAATGATGTTATACACCGAACTGCAATCCGCTGTTCACGCAATGATCCAGCGGCTTGAATACAGCTTCACCTTTAATCCCAGCTTGCTCACCAGCCCGAAGCGTAAGAAGCAAGTGACTGAGATTTTGACCGAAGCTGAAAAATACATTTGGCGAATTAAGGAGGAAATCAGATGCGCCTGAAGAATGACACTGAAAATTTTGCAGCTTCCTTCAATATCACCCCGCCTTACCAAATGAGGGTGATTCACAGCAGTAAGCTGATCTACCCCCGTGAAATCTACCAGCGGGGTGTGCAGCGCAAGCGGGTGGAACTGATTGCTGCTGACTTCAACGAATACGTTGCGAATGAGCCGAAGATCAGCTTCCGCAACGGCAAGTATTATGTGGTGGATGGCCAGCACACCATCGAAGCGCGCATCCTTCGTAACGGCGGCAGAGCCTTGCCGATTCTCTGCAAGGTCTACACCGGTATGACCATGCAGCAGGAAGCCCTGCTCTTTGCCGAGCAGAACGGTCATTCTGCCCCTTTGTCTGCGGGCATCAAGCTGCGAGCAAAGGTTGCAGGCGATGATGCTCCTTCCAAAGAATTTCTCGCTGCTACCAACCGGGTGGGGCTGGCATTCAACTATGACAGTTTGCAGTTGAGCGACTACCGCATCAGCTGCGTGGGCACCGCGCTCAAGCTGTATAACGAGATGGGCGAAAAGATCTACTGCGAATCCCTGCGGATAATCGTGGCTGCGTGGGATGGCAAGCCCGATTCATTCCGTGCATCTGTCCTGCGTGGCATGATGCACTTTGTGGAGTTGTATCACGGCGAGTTCAGCGAGGAACGGCTGGTTCGTGCGCTTGGCAGCGTCCATCCCATGGAGATTTACCGTGTTGGCAGGGATAACCCTGCAAAGCTGCCCGGATGGAAGAAATACGTTTTTCCCATCTACATGGCTTACAACGGCAAAGGCCGCAAGGACGCCTTGCCGATGAAGTTCTAAAACATATTTCCTATGCCAAGAGGCACCTGCAAGCTGTGGGTGCCTCTTATTACATAATTATATCGCGCTATCGCTACTTTTGAAAGAAGGGCTAGATATGACCAATATGAATGTGATTCCTGTGTCGCAGGATTCGTATATCGTTAATGGCTGCAAAGTGAAAATCACTTATGCAGAAGATGGTGACAGCATGGAGGTTCTTCAGAAACTGATTCATGATACCCTCCGCGAAGAAGCCAAGAATTACAATTGAATCGACATCCTTGCAACAAGGATAGTCCAGCACTAAAATAATGGTACAGTTGATGCAGCAACCAATTCAAACAAACGAGTGTGCGCACAGTATCGTTGTTTTAGTTTTACATAGGAGTGACAACGATGAAAAAACGTGTATATACCTTATACCGCGTTTCGACCATTGGACAGGTCGAAAAGGATGACATACCCATGCAAAAAGAAGCCTGCCACGAATTTGCAGAACGGCAGGGCTGGGAAATCGTCAAGGAGTTTTCCGAAAAAGGCGTTTCCGGTTTTAAGAAATCTGCAAAAGACCGCGATCAGCTCCAGCTGCTTCAGCAGGCTGCTGCTGCCGGAGAGTTTGATGTTCTGCTGGTGTTCATGTTTGACCGTCTGGGTCGGCGTGACGACGAAACGCCCTTTATCGTGGAATGGTTCACGAAGCAAGGGGTCGAGGTCTGGAGCGTAAATGAAGGTCAGCAGCGGTTTGATTCCCATGTCGATAAGCTGATGAACTACATCCGCTACTGGCAGGCATCCGGCGAAAGTATCAAAACTTCTATCCGTACTCGCACCCGTATAGAACAGCTTACAGAGGAAGGTCACTATACCGGTGGAACGGTTGCTTTCGGATACAAGCGTGTAAAAAAGGGTCGCGTGAACAAGAAAAATCAGGAAGTCTGTGAGCTGGAAATCAACGAGGAAGAAGCAGAAATCGTCCGTCTGATATTCCAGAAATACGTTTATGAGGGATACGGCGCAAAACGGATCTGCAACTATCTTGTCGAACACAATATTATGGGGCGCAATGGAAAGAACATCCCTAATATTACGATTGGCAGGATGATTCGTAACAAAGGATACACGGGTTATCTTATCAATGGCAACGTTGAAAAAGAATGCCCTGAGTTGCGGATCATCGAGCCGGAAGTATTTGAAAAAGCTCAGGAACTGCGGGATGCCCGCCGCAGAGAAAAGGGTGAGGACGCAGATTCGTACAGTCCTCATGCTTTGCTTTGTGGTAAAGTGTTCTGTGCCCACTGCGGCAATCGTTTGAATATTACCAGCAGCGGACGCACTCGGCTTCGGGCAGATGGTACTGTCGTAAAAGAAAAGCGTTATCGTTATAGCTGCAACTTTAATGTTCGGCATCCGGGGCAGTGCGATGGACAGTCCGGTTATGGTGTGACGACACTGGACGCAGTTGTAGAAAGCATCGTGTGCATGAAGTTTGAAGAAATTCTGGAGTGCTCCAAGAGCAATCTTCTGGAAGAAATGCGGCGTAAAGATTTGGATGCTGCCAAAAAGGAAGCAACTCGTTGGAAAGAGGAAGTCCAGACCAAGGTTGACGAACAGGATGCGTTAAAAAAGGAAATGATTCGTGTCATCCAAGGAACAAGCGGACTCGACCGCGAGATGATCCAGCAGATGGTCAATGAAAACAAGGAAGCACTGCTTACCGCACAGACCAATCTGGCAGACTCGGAAAAGAAGTTGAAGGAGATCGAGGAGCAGAACCAGAAGGCTGAACGTAATTGCAGTGATTTATTCACATGGGCAAGCACCTATAAGGGAGCCAGTTTTGAAAGGCGTCAGGCTATTTTGAAACAGTTTATCAAAGAAGTGCGTGTCGGACGCGACTATAATATCGAGATCGTTCTCAATGTACCGCTGGACGAATTTGAGGAGTTCAAGCGTCACGCAGCATCGGCTGGACGAGGCAAAAATCAGAAAAATAAGTTGCAAAATCCTCAAAAAGTTGGGCGTTGTACATCAAATGCCGGAATCGTCGTTTTAGACAAAACAGCAGGTGAAACCATAAGCATTGTGCCTAAAAATGCTGCACACGCGATTTTGCGCTGTTAAGACGAATGATGCACGATTTTGCAAAGAAAGACAAAAAGAAACGCCGTATCGCTTAATACGATACGGCGTTTTATGGACTCGAAGGGAGTCGAACCCTCGACCTTTCGGATGCGAACCGAACGCTCTCCCAACTGAGCTACGAGCCCACAAAAAAGCACCCAATTTCGAATGGGGGCAAATGAGCTATAACACCAGATCGGGAATACAACGCTTGCTCTCCCAGCTGAGCTATAGGCCCATGATGATGACGCTGATAGTGTACCGCGTTTTGGGGCGTTTGTCAAGCAATTTCGGAGAGCGCGAGCAGGGGACTTACAAGCGGCCGAGCTGCCAGAAGGCCACGGCGCTGGCTGCGGCTACGTTGAGGGAATCCACCCCATGGGACATAGGAATCTTTACGGTGTAATCGCAGGCGGCGATGGTACTATTGGCCAGCCCATCGCCCTCGGTGCCCAGCACGATGGCAAGTTTCGGCTCAGCGGCAAGGGCGGGGTCATCGATGCTGACCGAGCGGTCGCTCAGTGCCATGGCAGCGGTCTTGAAGCCCAGCGCGTGGAGCTGGGCACTGCCGTTTTCCGGCCAGTCGGCAGGGCAGGTGCCGATCTGCGCCCACGGCACCTGAAACACGGTGCCCATGCTTACCCGCACCGCGCGGCGGCACAGCGGGTCGCAGCAGGAGGGGGTAATGAGTACGGCATCCATGTTCAGCGCGGCAGCGCTGCGGAAGATGGCGCCCACGTTGGTGGAATCTACGATGCCTTCCAGCACAGCCACCCGGCGGGCATGGGCGCAAACCTGTTCCACCGTGCAGGGCGCAGGACGGCGGAAGGCGCACAGCACGCCCCGGGTCAGCGCAAAGCCGGTAAGCTGTGCCAGCAGCTCCCGGTCAGCGGTATATACCGGCACATCGCCGCAGCGGGTCAAAATCTCCTGTGCTGGGCCGGTGATCTGCTTGCGCTCCATCAGTAGGGAAAGGGGCTGGTATCCGGCGTCCAGCGCCCGGGCGATCACCTTGGGGCTTTCAGCGATAAAGATGCCCTTTTCCGGCTCCAGCCGGTTGCGCAGCTGCGCCTGTGTGAGCCGGGCGTAGATGTCCAGCTCCGGGGCGGTAAGGTCGGTGATCTCATGAATGACAGGCATGGAAAGGCTCCTTTGAAATGAAGTTTTTTCTATTGTAGCACAAGCCGGGCCGGAATGCAAAATCCCTGCTGCACACAGAGCACAGCAGGGATTTGAATGCGGAATGTGTTACTCAGAGCGCAGCGCTTTGACAGGGTTGCTCTTTGCGGCGCTGCGGGCGGGGATCACGCCGCCCAGCATGGTAAGCAGAGTGGCCAGAACGATCAGGATCAGCGCGGCCTGCGGCGGCAGCGAGGCTACCACGTTCACATCGCCCGCGATGTGGTGGATGAGCATATTGCCGGGGATGAGCAGCAGCAGGCAGAGCACCACGCCCATCACGCCGGAACACAGGCCGATGATGAAGGTCTCGGCGTTGAACACCTGCGAGACGTTGTGCTTGGAGGCGCCGATGGCGCGCAGAATGCCAATCTCCTTGCGACGCTCCAGCACGCTGATATAGGTGATGACGCCGATCATGATGGAGGACACCACCAGCGAGATCGCCACAAAGGCCACCAGCACATTGCTGACCATGCCCACGATTTCGGTGACCGAGTTCATCAGAGTGCCCACCATATCGGTATAGTGGATCACCTTATCCTCTTCGCCCTGCTGCCGCATGGAGGCGTTGTAGGCGTCCAGCTCGTTCACCACCTGCGCCTTGGTGTTAAAGCTGTTGGGGTAGATATAGATGGCATCGGGCTTTGCGTAGTCCACATAGCCGAGGTCGTCCAAAATCTTTTCGTAGCTGGAAGCGGAGGAGAGCAGGGTACTTTTGATCATTTCGGTCAGGTCAGAGCCGGTCATGTTGATCTGAATGGCCTGCTGGAACACAGTGGGGTCGATCTTGAGTGCGCTTTCCACCTGCGTGCTCAGCTGCGCAATATTGCTCTGGATGGCCTGCGCGATCTTCTGCTCCAGCTGCCCGGCCAGCTTCTGGATGGCGGGACCCATCTGCTCCTGCAAAGCGGCGGTGAGCTGGGTCTGCAGCGCCTCGCCCAGCTGGACGGAGTAGGTCTCCATCACGGTCTGCAGATTTTGCTGGAGGGTACCGGCAAACTGCTCCTCCAGCCCGGAGGTGTCCAGCAGGTCACCCATGGATTCGGCAAGCAGCGTCTGGAAGGCCTCGGTCTGCATATAGGAGGAAAAACCGATCTTATCCAGATTCAGCAGGCCGTTGCTGATGAGATAGCGCTTGTAGCCGTTCATGATTTTTTTCATCAGCGTCTGTAAGCCGTCCTGAGAGATATTCAGCTCTACGCCGTCGAACAGCTCGCTCATGTCCATCTCCATGTCCGGCAGCGGCAGCCCGCTGAGGTCCAGCTTGAAGCTGGAAGGGTCGATGAGGGTGGCAAGATCGAAGGAATCGTCGGTCAGGTCGAATGCGCCGTCCAGATCAAAGTGCAGGGCGCTGGTGTCGAACTGGAAAGCGTCCTTGAGGGCGTCCGTGTCCACCGAGAACAGAGAGGCGATATCCAGCATGCTGTTGCCGGCAGCATCGAAGGGTTCGCCGGTCAGCACGTTGATGTCCGGGTCTGCCAGCTGCTGGCGCACGATCTCGCTGTTGGCCGCCTGATCAATGACGTAATAAGTCAGGTCGTGCAGGTAGTCCAGACCGCTGTGCAGGATAGTGGAGGTGGCGTCTGCCTTGGGCTGCACGATGCCGACAATGGTCAGCTCCTCGCTGTCGGCCACCAGCTGCTGCATGTAGGCTTCATCATTCAGCTTGCTCAGCCAGATATTGTGCTCAGTGTCGTAGACATAGCAGTCGGCCTTGTTGACAAGCTTGAAGGTCATGCCCAGAAAATCGTCATAGGTATAGGTGCCGTAGTCCGTGGGCAGATCGATCTTCTGGTTCTGCGCATACTGCTGTAAGATCTTGTCCAGCTCGGCCTGATCCCGCAGACCCATGGCGTACAGCGCATAGTCCGAAACGCTGCCGTCCGCGTTCAGGGTCAGCACCAGCTCGTTGTACTTTTCCGGCCAGCGGCCAGCCTTGACATCGTATTGATCCTCGTACAGGGCGGGGGTCTCGGCCATTTCGCAGAACACATAGGGGCTGGCCATGGAGGTCATAAGGCTGGTCACCGAGGCGTTCTCACTGGCGATATCGGAAAAGGTGGTGTCCGGGTTCAGCTTCTGCACGGTGCCGTCCGGGTTCTGGCGGTAGATCAGCGGATCAGGGGTGTAGGTGTATTCCACCGTGGCGTTGTCCCGGATGGTACAGGCGTCACTGTCCAGATATGCCTTCAGCGAGCGCAGGTCGTTGCTGGCAGCGCCGATGTTCAGTTGAGACAGCAGCTGTCTCACCGTGACCATGCCCTCCGGCGAAGAGGAGCCGGACGAGACGCTGGTGTAGGTGTCCGGGTCCATCACGCTGGCCAGATCTACGCCGGTGCTGCTGATCTGCAGCGGGTAGGCGGCCAGCGTGGATTTTTCCATGTTGCTGATATAGCGGCTCACACCGTTGGAAAGGGAAAGGATCAGCGCAATGCCGATGATACCGATGGAACCGGCAAAGGCGGTGAGCAGGGTGCGTGCCTTTTTGGTGAGCAGATTGTTGAAACTGAGGGAAAGGGAGGTGAGCAGGGACATGGAGGAGTGCCCCATGTTCCGGTGCACGGGGGCAACGGCAGCAGCCTCGTCCTCGGGTTCGTAGGGCATGGTGTCGGAGCGGATCACGCCGTCCTTCAGCTTTACGATGCGGGTGGCGTAGCGCTCGGCAAGCTCCGGGTTGTGGGTGACCATGACCACCAGACGGTCCCGCGCCACTTCCTTGAGCAGTTCCATCACCTGAATGCTGGTCTCGCTGTCCAGTGCGCCGGTGGGCTCATCGGCCAGCAGGATGTCGGGGTTGTTCACCAGTGCGCGGGCAATGGCCACGCGCTGCATCTGCCCGCCGGACATCTCGCCGGGGTGCTTGTGCAGCTGGTTGCCCAGCCCCACCTGCTCCAGCGCAGCGGCGGCACGGCGGCGGCGCTCGGCCTTGGAAACGCCTGAGATGGTCAGTGCCAGCTCTACGTTGCCCAGCACGGTCTGGTGGGGGATCAGGTTATAGCTCTGGAACACAAAGCCGATGGTGTGGTTCCGGTAGGAGTCCCAGTCGCGGTCGGTGTATTTTTTTGTGGAGATGCCGTTGATGACCAGATCGCCGCTGTCGTAGCGATCCAGACCGCCGATGATGTTCAGCAGGGTGGTCTTGCCGGAGCCGCTGGGGCCAAGAATGGCCACAAATTCGTTGTCCCGCAGGTTCAGACTGACGTTGTTCAGTGCGTGCTGCACCAGCTCGCCGGTCTTGTATTCTTTGTTGATCTGTTTAAGTTTGAGCATAGATGTGCCTTTCCGGTACTGCGCCGCCGGGCGCTGCTGCCTGTGGTTTAAAAGTAGGAAACATTTGCAGACAATATCTAATTTAGTTTAGCAAATAAAAATGAAGAAACCGTGAAATTAACTGCGGAACGGATGAAGCTGCGGAGCTTTTGCGTCTGGGCAGCGGTTTTGCCGGAAGGACGGGGCAAAAAAAGAAAAGCGGAAAAAGATACCGGTTGAATTTACAAGCTGAACGTGATATTCTAAAGCTGACAGACAGGCTGCGCCGGAGAAAACGGCGTTATATTACCTGAAAGGCTGTCGGAACAACACTTCTTTAGGATTGTAACGGTTTCTCCTACCTTATAAAATATACTTCATAAAATAGCAAAAGGATAAACAAGGCAGAAAAAAATTTGGCCCTTGTAGTAAGGAGGAACTGAAATGGAACGTACATTTTCACCTATGATCCGGCAGTATTCTGCCATTGATGGTTTGCAGCAGGCGTATACGCTGGTGTATGCCATGGAGGTAGAGGGCACACAAGGCTGTCGGCTGACCCTGTGCCAGATCGGCAGCCGACAGCAGATCGTCAGTCAGCATGTTGCGGCAGCGCCGGAGTTCTGTTACCGGCTCCTGCGCTACTTGTGTGAAAATGGAGTTCAGCCGGAGCTCTGGCGGGATGCGGTCACAGACCTGACAGCTGCCGGGCTGGCAGGCGAGAAAGGCGGCGCATGGCGTGAACAGTGAGCGAACAGCCCAACTGCAAGTCGCCCTTGCAAGCTATGATCTGAAAGAACTGCGTGTCCAGAAGCGTTATTTGCAGGAGCAGGGAACCGCCATTGACTGCACCTGCTTTTGCAGCGGCGAAAAGCTGCTGGCACAGCTGCGGCAGGGTGTCCGTTATGATGCCGTGGTGCTTTGCAGCGAGCTGACGGATCTGCCTGCGGAGCAATTTGTCCGGCAGTTTTATCAGCTGAAGGAGCGGCCGATGCTTCTGGTACAGAGCCATGGCCGCAGCAGCGGCACGGCGTTGCAAAAGCTCCGCGAGGGGTGCTACTGCGTAGAGGGCACCGAGCTGAAAAGGCTGCTGTGGCAGCTTTACCGGATGCCCGGGCGGCAGAACCGGCAGCTGGAGCAGCGGTGCAGCCAGCTGTATGCGGCGTGGGGCATCCCGCAGGGGGATGTCAACGCCGGATATCTATCCTGCGCGGTCGGCATCGCATGCAGCACCAGCCAGAAGCTGGCGATCCGCAAGGAAAGCTTGCAGGCGGTGAGCGAGCAGTTTGATACATCGGTCGCTGCTGTGGAAAGCGGCATCCGCCGGATGGTGGATCAGCTGGAGGAAAAGCCGCCTCTTGCGTGGCTGGCGTTTAAGGCCGATACAAGGCTGGGCAGCGGCAAACCCACCACCGGCAAGCTGATCTACGCGGTCAGGGACGTTGTGTTGCGGCAAAAAGTGCCATCCACCCGCCTGTAAGGCTTGCACACGGCTTTGGAATACGGCGGCGTTCCTTTAGAAAAATGGCATCGCCCGGGGAGGCAGAGCAATGGAGCAGCAAAAGACAGAAACGCGGTCTATCACCGCAGAGCAGCGCAAGCGGGTCGAGGAGGTCTGCTTCCGTTCGCTGGCGCTGATCGGACGCAACTGTGAATATCTGGAGCAGCATTTTGACCGCACCGGTGCAGACGCGTCTACCCGGCAGGCGGTGGCAGATATCGACACCGCTGCCATACAGCTGGACCGCACCCTCAGCGAGGCGATCACCCTGCTGGAGTTTCTGCGCGAGGACACAAAGCCGCAGCTGTACCCCATTGACCTGTGTGAGCTTTTGCAGCAGGTGGCGGCGCAGTCTGATATGATCCGGGCGCAGCTTGGGGTGGATATCCGGCTGGATTACGGCGGGTGTACTGCCTGTTGCGTAATGGCAGACCGCAGAGATGCGGAGCTGCTGTGCCTGCATCTGCTCTCCAATGCCCTGCGCGCCAGCCGGGAGGGCGGCAGCGTCTGTATCGCGCTGCGCCGCACCGAGAGCGACTGGCAGCTGACAGTCACCGACGATGGCTGCGGTCTGCCCGGTGAGGATGTACAGGCAGCGCTGGAAAACCGCCGCAGCTTTCTGGGCGGGGCGCAGCTGGGGCTGCTGCTCTGCCGGGAGTGCTGCCGCCGGATGGACTGGAGCTTACAGCTGGAGCCTGCGCCCGAAAAAGGCACACAGGCTGTGGTGCGCATTCCGCTGTACACGGGCGAAAGCCGCCCCGATGGCACGGTGGAGCTGCGCACCAGCTCGGAGACCGAGCAGGAGCAGCGCAAGTATCATCTGCGTGCCATGCTGGTGCGGGAGATGCGCACCATGCCGGAGCGCGGCGACCCGGAAGACGAATTTTGATAAGGTGGCAAGGCCGCTGCACAGCGTTTTGTGCGGCGGCCTTGTTATTTTGCGCCCGGTGCTTTCCTGCAAGCGCAAAGCATGGTATACTGAATGCTGAAAACAAAAGCTTGGAGGAGCAACAATGACAAACAAGAAGCTGAACTACCCTGCAATTGCCAAGGAGATGGCCATCCTGACCGGGGCCGTTGCCATTATTGCGGCGGCGGTCTATTTTTTTCTGGTGCCCAGTCATACATCCGTCAGCAGTATTTCCGGCCTTGGCATCGTGCTTTCTAATTTTGTGCCGCTGCCGCTTTCGGCTATTACTATGGTGCTGAACATCGTGCTGCTCATCATCGGGTTTTTTACCTGCGGCAGGGAGTTTGGCGCAAAAACCGTGTATACCAGCGTGATGCTGCCGGTGTTTCTGAGGCTTTTCGAGCGGCTGTTCCCGGATTTTGGCTCCATGACCGATAGTCAGGAACTGGATGTGCTGTGCTATATTCTGGTGGTCAGCGTGGGTCTGAGCATTCTGTTCAACCGCAACGCATCCTCCGGCGGGCTGGATATCGTGGCAAAGATCATGAATAAGTACCTGCACATGGAGCTGGGCAAGGCAATGTCCCTTTCGGGCATGTGCGTGGCGCTCTCTGCCGCCCTTGTCTACGATAAAAAGACCGTAGTACTGAGCATTCTTGGTACCTATTTCAACGGCATCGTGCTGGACCATTTCATCTTCGATAACAGCATCAAGCGCCGGGTGTGTATTATTACCGAAAAGGAGGAGGCATTGCGGCAGTTCATCATCAATGACCTGCACAGCGGTGCCACCATGTACGAGGCCATCGGTGCATACAACTTTGAAAAGCACAACGAGATCATTACCATCGTGGACAAAAACGAGTATCAGAAGCTGATGAACTTTATCAACCGCGAGGACCCAAAGGCCTTTGTTACGATTTATAATGTGTCCAGTATGCACTACCAGCCCAAGCGCTGAGCGCGGTACAGGGGAAGAACACAAAAGCCGTGCCGGGGCTTTTCCGCAGCGGAAAACCGTGGTAAAATAAGAAAAAACGGAAAGGGAATAACAGCCATGGACATCAGACTGGTTTGCAGCGATATTGACGGTACGCTGCTGCAATATGGCAAAAAGGAGCTGGAGGGCGAAATATTCGAACAGATCCGGGCGCTGCATCAGCGGGGGATCTGGTTCTGCCCGGCCTCCGGGCGGCAGTATACCAGCCTGCGCAAACTCTTTGCACCGGTGGCGGACTGCTGCGTGTTTATCTGCGAAAACGGCGGCACCATCTTTAAAGAAGAACAGTGCATCGCCAAAAATCCCATGCCCCGGGCACTGGCAGAGGAAATTGCCAACGATATGTGGACCCGCAGCGAGGGGCAGGGCGAGGTGATGCTCTCCGGCCAGAACACCGCCTACCTGATGGAGCGCGGTCTTGGCATGCTGCAGCGGGTGCAGTTCGTGGGCAACCACTACCAGATCATCCACAGCCCCGCCGAGGTGCCGGAGGACATCACCAAGGTGTCGGTGTACCTGCACGAGGGTGTGGAAAACTATGTAGAGCGCTTTGTGCCCCGCTGGAAGCAGGCCAACTGCGCCGTGGCGGGCCCGTACTGGATCGACACCACCTTTGCCAACAAGGGCATCGGGGTGCGGTGCGTGTGCCGCACCCTTGACATCGACCCCGCACAGGTCATGGCTTTTGGCGATAACTACAACGACGAGACCATGCTGGACGTGGTGGGCGTGCCCTACATTATGGACAACGCCGCCGCTCCGCTGCGGGCAAAATACCAAAACCACACCCCCCGCCCGGAGGATGTGCTGGCGCAGCTGTTGGCACAGCAGCCGTAAAAGGGGGGAGAGCCCATGGACCGCAAGGGCTTGGAACAGCTCATTTTTGATACTTACAGCGTAGAGCCGGACTACCCATGGATGGACACCCCGGAGTCGGCGGTGTTCCGCCATGCGGCAAACCGCAAGTGGTTTGCGCTGGTCACCACCGTGCCCAAAAGCAAGCTGGGGCTGCCCGGGCAGCAGCCGGTGGACATCGTGAACCTGAAGTGTGACCCCATCCTCATCGGCTCCCTGCGGGCAGAACCGGGCTTTTACCCTGCCTACCACATGAACAAGGAAAACTGGATCACCGCCGCGCTGGACGGCAGCGCCCCGGAGGATAAGCTCCGTCTGGTGTTGGACATGAGCTACAACGCCACCGCACCCAAGTTGCGAAAAAAGAAAGCTTGACTGCAGCAAAATAAGGGCGGGCGCTGCAATCGTTGCCTGCTTTTATTCGTATTCAGAGTAAAGGGACTGCATTTTGCAAAAGGAGGAAGCTATGGCTATTTTTGAAAAGACCATCCGCAACCAGAACTTCGATACCCTGCTCCGCAAGCTGGAACACGCCATCCCGGACAGCAGCTGGTCGGCAGAGCTGGAAGCCGGCAGCGATTTCAAGGAGGGCAGCGCCCAGTGCAGCGTGCGGGTGTTTGAGCGGTACAGCATGGTGGGCGGCAACCGCCTTAGCCTGACGCTGACCCTGTTCCAGAACGGGGACGCGCCCATCCGGCTGTCGGCCATTGCAGCGGGCGGCAGTCAGGCGGTGTTCTTTAAAATGAACACCCTCGGCGAAGATGCCTTTCTGGAGGACGTAAAGCAGCTGCTGGAAGAAATCTTGGAGGACTAATATGTTTTATAGTGGGTTTGACGCGCTTTTCAGCATCCTGTTCCCGCTGGTGTTTCTATTTGTACTGGGCATGATCTTATTTACCGTGGTGGGCAACCTGCGCACATGGAGCAAGAATAATGCGTCCCCGCGCCTTACCGTCCCGGCCACTGTGGTGGCCAAGCGGACGAACGTTTCTCGCCATCATACGGACAATACGATGTCGCATACGTTCACTACCTATTATGCCACCTTTCAGGTAGAAAGCGGTGACCGCATGGAACTGGAAGTAGATGGTTCGGATTACGGAATGCTTGTCGAGGGCGATACCGGAAAGCTGAGCTTTCAGGGCACGCGTTATCTGGGGTTTGAACGGAAAGACGGGTGACTGATATGCAGCAAAAGCATTCAAGCGTGCCGGAGATCGTGGGCAGAAGCCTGTTTTATACGCTGACGAACTATCTGCTTATCAGCATGGAGCTGTCCTTCCGTGCGCAGTGGCTCTCGGTCTTGTTCTCGGCGGCGCTTGTATGGTGCAATATGGAGTATTGGAACGCCATTTACAGGCTGACCGGCAAAAAGCTTGCCGCATGGGTCTTGTGGGGCGTCTGCATTGCTGTAAGCACAGGCATTGCGTATTTTGCGGGGTATATCCAAGGGATGCTTGTTCCGCTTACAATATAATAAACGCGTTGCTGCGCGGTATTTTTGAAGAAATAGCAGAAGCTGTGACAAAAGTATTATTCTTTTATGAATTTTAGCACTCTACACTTGACAGTGCTAAATAATTGTGCTATAACAGTGGCGTGCTCAGGAGGAAGGGCAAAAGGAGAGCCGCAAGGTTCCCCGGAAAGCCTTTCCGAATGGACGCTTCAAAGTTTTTGCCCCGACCCGAACGCCGGGATTGGAGGTATGTTTTATGTTTATGCCGACTGTTTTTCAT
>PPYE01433290.1_pt1 | contig 15240 bp, 9 predicted proteins | sample 1559881 | NCBI WGS metagenome assembly PPYE01 (sample SAMN08240022, study PRJNA423297) | Human gut metagenome, whole genome shotgun sequencing project. | reverse complement strand
GCTATTCTGTTTTTTGATGATAGTTAAAAAGTTCAGTGTTTATGCGGCTTTCAGGGATTTGTGTATATAAACATGAGGCTACGGCTTCATCATCCAGAAAAAAGGGCTTTGCGCGCAGATCGATCATAGATTGTTTTCCTCCTTTCTTGTTCACACCTTGGGAATGGCGGTCAGGGCCAGGTTCAGAGCCTTGATGTCCTCCTCGGCCACATCTGGCTTTTCGTGGCGGATAACCTGTTCCAGGGTGAAGGTATCGGGCGCTTCGTGCATCAGCTTGCCGATGACCGGCTGCAGGGTGTCCACGGTGGCCGCCGCCTTCGGGTTGGCCAGCAGGGTGGAAAGACGGTCCCGCAGAGAGTAGGCATCTTCCGGGAAGAGGCGGGCTTCCTCGGCCTCATCCACAAACCAGTTGCGCACGTTCAGGCCCGGGTCCTGGTCCACGTACACATAAGCGGCATCCGGCTCCGCCACCCGGCAGAACACCGTGCTGTCGGTGCAGGCGCCGGCCCGGGCCGTGACCTGATTTTCCCCGTTCTGCAGGGGCACACCGGCAAAGCAGGCGCTGCCGTTTTCCACCGGAGCCATGCGGCTTTCGCCGTTTACCGTCAGGGTCACCTGGGTCTGGTTGGAATACACCTTCACCGTCATGGTCTCGGCCGCCCGGTTCACATACCGCCGCTGGGCAATGTGGACAAAGGGGTCCTCCGACCACAAGGCCTTGTAGTAATAGAAAGCATCCTTGCGGGTCTTGCGGTCAAAGGTGACCAGGCCCTTGATGTTCCGGGATTTCACACCGCCCGCGTTGCGGATGGCAGAGACGAAGTCGAACATATTCCACACAAAACTGCCCCACACAAAATCCCGCTGGGCCATATAGGGGTAGACGGTCTCGTGGTACAATGCCTGGAACTCCTCGGTGTAGTCATTGACACGGGGGGTGTCGCTGTGGAAGGCCGGGTTGCAGTCGGCCCCATATTCCGAAATGGCCAGGGGCATGGCGGGATTGACCCGGTGAAATTCGTCCAGGAACTTGGCGTGGTCGGGCATTTTGCCGTAATACCAGCCGAAATAGACATTGTAGGCGGTGACGTCGGTGACACGATTGAGGGCGCTGTCGCATTCCACCGCATTAAGGTTGGCACTGCTGGTCAGGCGGTCGGGATCCAGGCGATGGGCCAGCTCATTCAGACGGCCCACCCGCTCGGCCATGTACGGTTTATCCCCGAAGATGGCAATCTCATTCTGCAGCCCCCAGAAGAAGATGCTGGGATGGTGCAGGTTCTGCAGAATCATTTCGGTCAGCTGATCGGCGGCATTCTGCAAAAGCTCTTCGTTGAGGGTCAGCTTGAGCAGCGGGATCTCGGCCCAGACAGCCAGGCCCCGCTCATCGCACAGCTCGTACACCCGCTGGGGGTGGGGATAGTGGGACAGCCGCACCGCGTTGGCGCCCATCTCGGTGATGAGATCGATGTCGGTGCGCCAGTTGTCCTCCCCGGCAGCGGAAAAGACCCCCGCCGTGTCCTGGTGTTTGGCCACACCCCGCAGTTTCAGGTGTTCACCGTTGAGGAAAAATCCCTTGTCCGGGTCCACCGAATACCGGCGGAAGCCCACCGTGAGAGCAACAGCATCCAGCGTTTCCCCCTGGCGGACCAGCTCGGCGGTCACCTGATACAGCGCCGGGTCCTTCCGGCCGTTCCACAGCCGGGGGTTGCCCAGTTCCAGGCGGGCGGTGCCTGCCGGGGAAAGGGTCTGCCGCAGCACTTCGGCACCATCCGGATCACACAGGGTATAGCAAACCTGCACATCGGCGGGCAGGGTGTCTCCGCCGGGGATTTCGGCCGTCAGAACACCCTTGTTCCCTTCCATCCTTGTGCGCAAAAGCACCCCCGACGTGCCGTGATAGCACACCGGGAAGTGCACCGCACCGGTGCAGATCAGTTCCACCTTGCGATGGATGCCGCCGAAACTGGCGAAGTCGCCGGACAGAGGGCTGACCGTCTCCCCCACCTCGTTGTTCACCTGTACGGTGAGCAGGTTGTTGCCGTCGGCGGCCAGGCCGTCGGTCAGTTCCAGGGCAAAGATGGTATAGCCGCCCCGGTGACCGCCGATTTTCCGGCCATTGAGGTAGACTTCACAGGTTTTGTCCACGCCGTGAAAGCGCACAAATACCTGCTGGCCCTGGGTGGGGGTCAGGGAGAATTGTTTCTGATAAACCGCGTTGCCACGATAGTAATCATCATCGGTATACCAGGTGTGGGGCAACGTGACAGCTTCGCCCTCCAGGGGCAGAGCGGGATCGGGCAGAACATCCGGGCATTTGCGGAAACGCCAACCCTCATTCCAATCCGTAACGGTTCTCATAACATGACTCCTTTCTGTTCTTCCGGTTCCGGCACCGGTTCCATGCTGCACACTACATCCAGGCGCAGCGCCTGACCGGCCGTGGCCGCCGGTTCCCACCGGGGCAGGCCGGGGCCATTGGGTTCTCCGGTTCTGGCAAAGGCCAGCAGTGCCCCCACCATCACATCCCGCAGCTTGTAATCCTGGGGTGTGAAGGGACGCCAACAGTGGTCCAGGGTACCGAACCAGTACCAAAGATCGGCGCTGTGCCAGGCACCATGGTCATCCCCCGGCAGCTGACGGGTAAAATACCAGGCATAGGATGTCTGCGGCCGGGACGCCGCCCAGCGCACGCCATCCTGGGCCAGGCCGGGGACGATATCTTCGCTGTTGGCACCGCACAGGCAGGGCACATCCAGCCAACCGCCCGCCAGGGCGCCGGGGGTACCCGGCGCGGGGAATGCCGCTTCATCAAATCCGGGAGAGATGTAGTTGATCACTGTGTGGAAGCCATGCTTTTCAAACATACTGCCCAGGCTGCCCATGACCGCCTGGGGCGTCATGGCCCGCAGAGCGGCCAGATCGGGATTTCCCAGGCTGTGACGCCAGTCTTCCCAGAATTCCATCCGCTGGGCAGGGGTTGGCATCTCGTTGAACAGGTGGGATTGGGCACCGCCGCCGCTGGACATGACCACCCGGCGGAACAGTCCCCGGGCCGCCGGGCTGCCGGCCAGCATTTGCACACTGCGGGCGCCGGCGCTCTGGCCCATAAGGGTCACGTTGTCCGGGTCACCGCCAAAGGCGGCAATGTTGTCATGCACCCAGCGCAGCGCCGCCAGCTGGTCGTACAGCTGATAGTTGCCCGCGTGCCCCGCTTCGGCCGCCAGGTCGGGCAGAGTGACCGCACCGAAGATGCCCAGCCGGTAGTTGAGGGTGACGGCAATGACCCCCTGTTCCGGCCAGACAGGCTCGTTGAACACCTTGTCCCAACCGGAACCGCCCATAAAGGCTCCGCCGTGGATGTACACCAGCACGGGGGCGTGTTCGGCGTCGTCCGGGGCATAGATATTCAGATACTGGCAGTCTTCCGAGTAGGTGTAAGGCAATCCTTCCCGGAATTCATGCTCATAAAACGAGGGCTTGCCCCCCTTGTTGCGCGGGCCCATGGCCGCCATCTGCATGGCGTTGGGGCCGAAGCGGGTGGCGTCGAGGGTGCCGTCCCAGTGGGTGGTGACGCAGGGATACTGCCAGCGGCCGGCGGTGGCGTAGCGGATGCCGCGGAAGGCCGTGACTCCCGCCTGGGCAGCCATCCCCTGCACCGGGCCGCAGGGTGTCTGGCACAGATGATTGCGGATCATGAAAAAACCTCCTTGTTATGTGGAGTGTGAATACCAAAAACAGGGCCGGCACGCAGAGAACGTGCCGGCCCTTTCAGACAGACCGTCCTGCCGGCGGCACCGTCATTCGTACAGGAAACAGGCCACAGCCTGGCCGTCGCCGTGATCGCGCAGGGTGGGAACTTCCGCGCGGCACCGGTCGGTGGCATACTGGCAGCGCTCGCAGAAGGGGCAGCCTTTGGGACGTTCCAGCACGCTGGGAACTTCGCCCAGCAGCTTGATGCGTTCGCGTCCGGCTTCCACCTTTGGATCGGAGATGGGCACCGCCGAAAGCAGGGCTTTGGTGTAGGGGTGCAGCGGATTTTCGTACAGAGTTTCCGCCTTGGCCGTCTCCATCACCCGGCCCAGATACATGACCATGACCCGGTCGCTGATGTGCTTGACCACCGAAAGGTCATGGGCAATGAACAGGTAGGTCACATGGAGTTTGGCCTGCAGGTCTTCCAGCAGGTTGATGACCTGCGCCTGCACCGAGACGTCCAGGGCCGAGACCGGTTCGTCACAGATGATCACGTCCGGATTAGAAGCCAGAGCGCGGGCAATGCCCAGGCGCTGGCGCTGACCGCCGGAAAATTCCCGGGGAACGCGGGTGCGGTAAGCGGGGTTCAAGCCCACAAGGGAGAACAGTTCGTCGATGCGGGCATCGTATTCCGCCTTGGAGTGGACCAGATGGTTGATCTTGAGGGGCTCGCCCACGATGGATTCCGCCGTCTGACGGGGGTCCAGGGAGGAGAAGGGATCCTGGAAGATCATGGTAATCTTGGAACGGATGGGTTTCAGGTCGTGTTCCTTCATGTGGGCAATGTCGGTGCCCTTGTACAGGATCTTGCCTTCGGCGGGGGTCAGGGCCCGCATGATGCACTTGGCCAGGGTGGATTTGCCGCAGCCGGATTCACCCACAATGCCCAGGGTCTCGCCGGTGCGGACGTAGAAGCTCACATCCTGTACCGCGTGTACTTCACCGATCTTGCGCTTCATCATGCCGCGGTACAGCGGGAAACTCATGCGCAGATGGTCCACTTCCAGGCAGACTTCGTCGGAAATCTGTTTGGCGGCCGCCGCCTGGCTCTGGTCCCCCATGGCCCGGCGCTTGGCCTCGATTTCTTCCCGGGTCAGGTAGCAGCGGACATAGTGGTCCTTTTCCGGCTCGGCCCGCAAGTCGCAGAGCTTTTCCTTGCAGCGGTCTTCCCGGAAGGGGCAGCGGGCGTAGAACTTGCAGTAGGTGGGCATTTCGGCCGGGTTTGGCGGCATACCCTCGATGGGAACCAGCTTGCGGTCCTTGGGATCGTCCAGCCGGGGCACGGCGGCCAGAAGACCGCGGGTATAGGGGTGGGAGGGATTTTCAAACAGGGTGTACTTGTCGCCGGATTCCACAATGTTGCCGCCGTACATGACATAGATGCGGTCGGCATACCGGGCCACCAGGCCCAGGTTGTGGGTCACGATGATGACCGACACATCCTCTTCCTTGGCCAGGCGCTGGATCAGTTCCAGGATCTGTGCCTGGGTGGTCACGTCCAGGGCGGTGGTGGCTTCGTCCGCAATGAGGACTTCCGGCTTGGCCGCCAGCACCATGGCGATCATGATGCGCTGGCGCATACCGCCGGAAAATTCCAGCGGGTACTGGTTGTAGCGGATTTCCGGGTTGGCAATGCCCACCTTTTCCATCATAGCAATGGCCTGGCGCTTGGCTTCGGCCTTATCCACCTTCAGGTGAGTCATGATGTTTTCGGAAATCTGGTACCCCACCGTCAGGATGGGGTTCAGGCTGGTCATGGGCTCCTGGAAGATCATGCCGATCTTGCCGCCGCGGATGGCCCGGGCCTGTTCGGATTCCGGCCCGTAGTCCAGGGCGTTGCCCTCGATGCCTTCCACGTGAACTTCGCCGCTGACCTTGCCCGGAGGAAGGATCAGCTGCAGAATGCTCATGGACGTGACCGACTTGCCGCTGCCGGATTCGCCCACCAGACCGACGATTTCGCCGCGGCGCAGCTCAAAGGAAACGCCATCCACGGCCTTGGTCCGGGTACCTCTGTCAAAGGGGAAGGTGGTGACGATATTTTTGGCCTCCACCAACAGTTCTTTCTTTTCCATCATGTACCTCCTTATGCACCGCGCAGCGAGGGATCCATGGCATCACGGATGCCGTCGCCCAACAGGTTCAGGCTGATGATCAGCAGGGCCAGGCAGATGCAGGGCGCCAGAACGTACAGCGGGCTGGTCATCAGGTAGGGGCGCGCTTCGTTGATGATGGAGCCCCAGGAGGCAGTGGGAATCTTGATGCCGATGCCCAGGAAGCTCAGGCCGCTTTCCATCATGATGGAGGTGCCCACGCTCTGGGTGGCCATCACGATAATGGGCGAAATGCTGTTGGGCAGCACATGCTTGATCATGATCTTGAGCTTGTTTTCGCCCGAAAGCTTGGCTGCCAGGATGTAGTCGGTGCTCATGACACTCAGGGAGGAGGCGCGCATCATGCGCAGCATACCGGGGATGGTGGTGATGCACAGGATGACCGCCATGTTCAGCATGCCGCCGCCCAGCAGGGACAGCAGCGCCATGGCCAGGGCCGTGCCGGGAATGGCCATGAAGGTATCGCAGGCGGCGATGAGCAGCTTGTCCACCGCGCCGCCGTAGAAGCTGGCCACCATGCCCAGCAGGCAGCCGATGATGGCCGCCATCAGGGTGGCGATGACGCCGGTGAGGATGGACACCCGGGTGCCGTACACCAGGCGGGAGAACAGGTCGCGGCCGTAGATATCGGTTCCCAGAAGGTGCTCCGCGCTCATGGGCGCAAATTTGTTGAGGATGTCCACCGCGTTGGGATCATAGGGCGCAATGAGGGGGGCAAACAGGGCGATGAGCAGGAAGAAGGCCGTGCCCACCGCCCCGATGATGACAATGCGACGGCTGAACATGGTGTGGAAGAAACGGCGGATGTCACGCTGGCGCTGTTCGCGCATGATCTGCTGCCGGCTTTTTTCTTCCGGTGCCAGGGTTTGTACAGACATTCTCGGTTCCTCCTTTCTCAGCTCAGACTGATGCGCGGGTCAACCACGACATACAGGAAGTCGGTGAAGAGATACGCCAGCGAGATAATCAGGGCGGACAGCATGACGCAGGCCTGCAGCACAGGCATATCCACGTTGTTGACCGATTCCACCATCAGGCTGCCGATGCCGGGGATGGCAAAAACATTTTCCACAAAGACGGTCATGCCCATCATCATGGCCAGGCGCTGACCGATCATGGTGATGATGGGGACCAGGCCGTTGCGCAGAACATGCTTGTAAATGATGAAGCCTTCCTTCAAGCCTTTGGAACGGGCGGTGCGCACGTAATCCTGGCGGATGGCCTCCAGCATGCTGGAGCGGGTCTGGCGGCAGACACTGGCGATGCCGCCGATGGACAGGCAGAACAGCGGCATGATGATTTCGCGGATATGTTCCCCGAAATCATCCCAGGGGAAGGTGAACCCGCTGGAAGGCAGCCAGCCCAGTTTGATGCAGAAAATCCACAGCATGACAATGGCGATGACGAAGGACGGGATGCTGCTGATGATGTTGGCAAACATGGTCAGCACACTGTCCTGCCATTTGCCCCGCTTGACGGCGGTGATCACGCCCAGCAGGATGCCGATGGGGAACGAAATAATGGTGGAAGCGAAGCACAGGTACATGGTGACACCGAGCTTTTCGCCGATCACAGCGAGAACGTCGTCATGATACCGGTAGGAGGTACCGAAGTCGCCGTGGAGCACGTCGCCGGCCCAGGCCAGATACCGTACGGGAATGGGTTTGTCCAGATTCAGTTGTTTGAAAGCGACATCATATTCTTCCTGGGTGATGTCGGTGCCGTACAAGGCATAGACAGGATCCTTGGGCATCAGGGAAACCAGCAGGAACGTGAGAACGGAAACGATGACGATGATGATCAGCGTCTGTCCCAGCCGCTTGAACATATATTTTGCCACGCGCAGTCAACTCCTTCCGTGTTGCGGAAATCGGTTCAGAATCTCAAAATCCGGGATAAATGGGCAAAACGAGAGCACGGCGCAGCGGTCTTGCGGGTGGTCACCCGCATGCGGGCCGCTGCACCGTGCCGGATTGTTTTGCTCAGGTTGTCAGAATGTACCGCGCATCAGCTGCGGGTGGTCCACATTTCCATGGGATCCATCATGGTGCCGCACATGGCGTCATCGGTGAAGGTGGCCCAATCCTGGGTGAAGATGTTGGCGGTGGTGTTGTACATCGGCCAGATCCAGCTGCCGGTGTGGACATAGTAGTCGGAATAGTTGAACAGGGCAGTGTCTTCTTCTTCCTGGGTGGTGGCACTGGTGACGGCATTCCACAGGGTCACGATCTGGTCATCCCAGGTAGAGGATGCGCCGTAGGTGGCGGTGGGGTTGATGTGCTTGGTGAAGCGGTCGGTCTGCAGGGTGTTGGGGAAGTACAGGCAGGTGATGCAGATACCGGTCTGGGTGGCCTTGGCGCCGATGTAGTCGGACTGGACCAGGGTGTAGTCAACGAACTCGCACTCTGCGGTGATGCCGATTTCGGCCAGACCCGCCTGCAGCATGGTGGCGGCGCTGGAGAAGGGAGAAGACGTGTAGATGGTGGTGGTGAAGCCGTTGGGATAACCCGCATCGGCCAGCATCTGTTTGGCCTTTTCGGGGTCATAGCTGCTCTTCTCGATGGATTCGTCGTAGTAGCTCATGCCGGTCATGCCGATGGCGTCGGTGTGGTAGCCCAGAGAGCCGCCCAGGCCGGTGGCCATGGTCTGCCAGTCGATGCCGTACATGAAGATGGCTTCGCGGACTTCCTGATTGTACAGGGGATCGTTTTCGTCAATGGACAGGGGCACGGCCAGGAACTGGGCGTCGGCGCTGCCGCTGCTGGTCTTCATGGGCTCGAAGCCGGCGGCGGTCAGCTGATCCACCACGGTGGGATCGCTGGTGGTCATGCGATCAATCTCGCCGTTGAGGAAGGCCGCCAGCATGGTGGTGGCGTCGGCCATGTACAGGTACTCGATGCGGTCCGGGGCCGGGGTCTCATCGCCCCAGTAGTTTTCGTTGCGGGTGTAGGTCAGGGAAACATCAGGCACGAACTCTTCCAGCACATAGGGACCGGTGCCCATCATGTTGTTCAGCATCCAGTCAAGGCCCTTTTCGTCAAAGGTATCCTTGGAGAAGACGAACTGGCCCAGAACCCACTGTTCATAGTTCAGGGAGAAGGAATCCCAGGTGATCTGCACGGTGTAGTCGTCCAGGGCTTCCACGCTGGTGGGGCTGCCGATGGTGCTGTCGGTGCCGTAATCCGCACGGCTGGCCAGGCTGAACACCACATCGTCGGCCGTCATGGGGGTGCCATCGCTGAAGGTGGCGTTCTGCACCAGGTGCAGGGTCAGGGTGTGGGCTTCGTCATCCCGCTCCCAGCTTTCGGCCAGGCAGGGATCCCAGGTCATATCCTGGCGCTGCCAGGCCAGCGGCTCGTACACCGGCCAGCCGTAACTGGCCAGGCTGACCTGTTTATAAGGACTGAAGAACTCTCCCAGCACATCGGAGGTACCGAAGATCATGGTGCCGCCTTCTGTCTTTTCGCTGGCGGCCTCTGCCGTAGCGGTGTCGGTGGCGGCGCTGGAAGTTTCCTCCGTGGTAGAGGAAGAGGAACTGCCGCAGGCAGTCAGCAACATGGATGCCGCCAACGCAACGGCGCAGCCCTTTGCAAGCAAGCTGTGTACTCGTTTCATACTGTTCTCTCCTTTTTGTTTGTTGTTTTGTTCTTCGGGTCGGGACCCGGCCATCGCCGCGTTCCCTTTCGCTGGTTCCAGTAAACCATGCCCCGCCCCGCTTCGCAAGAATCACTCTTTTTCGTCCACATTCGTTTTTTGACAAACCGCAAAAAGTGACGCCCCACCCCGGTGAACACAGGAATGAAGGGTTGTGTTTATTCGGTGGAAATAACGCATCACGGGGTACACATCAAAAATCGATGGATCCTCAAAAAGCAATGTCTTTTTGTTGAAATCATCTATCCATCGCTATTTTTTCCAATTCCGTTTCCAGGTTTTCCGGTGCCTTCATCCCGTGTTCCTCCAGCCAGGCCCGCAGACTGGCAAAACGACGCCAGCCTGTTTCTTCGGCAGCCGCAGGCAACAGCCGGCGCAGGCAGGCTGCGGCTTCGGGGGTATCCAGCATCTTGCCCAGCAGTGTATCCAGGTGAAACACCTTTCCCAACGGCCGGACCGGACGATAGGTCACGGCATAGTACCCGGCCCCCACCCGGCACACCCCCTTATCCACATCCGCAAACAGAGGATTGTTTTCCTTGTACAGTTCTGTCGGCGCAAAGGGCAGTTCCACCAGTGCGCGGCAGCCGAAGGGAACGGTCAGTTCCAGCGTGAAAAGGCCATCCGTTCCGGTTTTCCAGGCCACCGCATACCGGCCCGCCGCGCTGCGATATTCGGTACACAAGTGTCCGATGCGCCGGTCCGGCCGCGGCGCTATGCGGACGGTGCGGAATCCGGGGGCCGAATCCATCGGCCGCAGACCGGCGGCATACTGCCACACCCATTCCAGAACAGCGCCATAGCTGTAATGGTTCAGGCTGTTCATCCCGGTGGAGGAAATCTTTCCGTCGGCATCCAGGCTGTTCCAGCGCTCCCACACGGTGGTGGCCCCCAGTTTCACCTCATGCAGCCAGCCGGGATACTCCTCCCGGAGCAGCAAATCCCAGGCCAGTTCATCCATCCCGCATTGGCTCAGGGTCGGGCAGAGCAAGGGCGTGCCCACAAAACCGGTCCGCAGTTCGTTATCCACCAGAGCCAGGCTTTCCCGCAGCGCCGCCGCGGCACGGGCCGTGTCCGGCCACAGCCCGTAATGCAGTGTCAGAAGATGGGCCGTCTGTGTGTCCACGCAGCAGCGCCCCGTGGGGGAGAAGTATTCCCCACGGATCCCTTCCAGCACCTTTTCCGCCAGTTGCTCATACCGGCGGGCTTCTTCCGGCCGTCCCAGCAAAGCTGCTGTGCGGGCCACAATCCGGGCACTGCCCAGATAGTAGCTGTCTGCAATCAGCCCCTTATCCGTGGCGCCCTGCATGGTGTCCGCCCGGTGTGCCGGATGGTCCAGGGCCAGCCAGTCTCCGAAATGGAAGTGCCGGCGCCAACCGTGGTCGGTGCCGTCCACCCCGGTGATGTAGTCCACCCAGGCGCGCATGGAGATATACTGTTCCTCCAGAATCCGTTTGTCTCCGCTGAACAGGTACAGCACCCAGGGCAGAATGCAGACTGCATCCCCCCAGGCGGCGGAGCAGTCCAGATCTCCGTTGCGCCCTACGCTGGGCACCGTATTGGGTACACGGCCTTCCGCCTGGGCCTGTTCCTCCGCCATGTCATGCAGATACTTGCGGTAAAAGGCGTAATTTTCGGTAAAATAGCAGGCTGTGGGCGCAAAGACCTGGGCGTCGCCGGTCCAGCCCAGCCGTTCGTCCCGCTGGGGACAGTCGGTGGGCAGATCGATGAAATTGCTGCGCTGCCCCCAGCGCACATTTTCAATCAGGCGGTTCAGCAGCGGGTGTCCGGTGGTCAGGGTGCCAATGGGCTCCACATCCGACCACAGGGGCAACGCGGTAAAGTCCTCTGCCTTCAGGCCGGGGTACCCCTGCACCCGCACATAGCGATATCCGTAAAAGGTAAAATGGGGTTCCAGCACCGCATCCGTCCCCGCCGAGCGCCAGCGGTATTCGGCTGCCGCCGTGCGCAGATTGTCCCGGTAGAAACAGCCATCCTGGAGCACCTCCCCAAACTGCAGAAGAACCTCCTGCCCGGCCGGCACACCATGTACGTGCAGGCGAAAGATACCGGCCAGGTTCTGCCCTATATCCAGCACCTGTTCCCCTGCCGGAGTGCACAGCAGGGTGGCTTTCCGTTCTTCCTGCACCTTGACCGGCAGCGAAAACCGAGCCGTCAGGACCCCTTCCGGCTCCCGGCACAGGCGCACCGGTTCTTCCGGTGCGGGCGGCATGGTATCGTCCCTTCCCTCCCCCTCATAAATGCCGGAAAACACCAGATTGCTGCGCCGCACGCGCCAGCTTTCATCCGTAACCAGGCAGTGCTCCCTTCCGTCGCGGCACCGCACGTGCAGTTCGGCAATCAGCTTTTTCTCCCGCCCGTAAAAGGGCGGATCACCCGGTCTGGTATCCAGTCCGTACCGGCCGGCATACCAGCCGTTGCCCAGCAGAATCTGCAGCTGTCTGGCCCCGCCGTTGATGGCCCGGGTCAGATCCAGGGTCTGGTACTGCAGCCAGCGCCGGTAATCCTGGCACCCCGGTGCCAGGTATTCCTCCCCCACCCGCAGGCCGTCCACATACACTTCATACAGTCCCAGGCCGCATACATACAGCCGGGCGCTGGTTACGGGCCCAAAGTCCGGCAGGTCACGCAGGAAAATGGGATGCCGGGGGGCTTCCCCTATGCAGGCAACCCATTTTGCCTGCCACGGTTCCTTCTGCTTGGCGGTCTCAAACCACTGGGTTTCTCCGGTTGCCCGTTCCTGGGCATCGGTGCATACCGTGACTCGCCAATAATAGCGGGTACGCGGTGCCAACGTCAGCGTCAGTTCCGTGGCCAGAGAATCCAGCTCCGCCTCGCCCGTATCCGCCGCAACATCCGTGAATGCCGGATCTCGCGCTACTTCCAGGCGCGACGATACCGCCGTATGCCCCGCAGATTCTTCGACCTGCCAGGAAAACACCGGATTTTCCAACGCAAATCCCAATGGGTTTTTCAGATGATTGACCCGGCAATGCACAACCCGCATATACAGCACGCTCCTCGCTATTGATGATTGTTCTTTGTTTTAGATACAAAAATCTATATTATGCATACTCAGTAAATCACATCCGGGGGGACATCCGCAAGCTTCATATTTTTTCATGGCGCTTTTTTGACGTTGCTGCAACGAGCAGGGCAAAAAACAACGCTGCCGAAAAATATGATGTTTGACACCGTGTACGCGTAGTAGATATAATTCTATATGTATGGACTGCTGTGGCAACGCGGTCCTGTCTGCATTTTGAACAGGGGGAGGGTTCTGAATGCCGGATACTTCACCACACAAAAAAGGACGTTTGCGCCGGGAACGCGCATTGACCGTTGTGATCGGCGGTGCGGTTCTGGCCGTACTGATCTTTTCGTTTTCTCTGCTGCTGGTCAACATCAACCGCGTAAATCAAAGTACGGAACGGGTACTGAACGCCCAGGCCGAAACCGTGGCCCATCAGACCACCGACCTGCTGAACAGCTATGCCCGCCTTTGCGAAACGCTGACTGCCAATCAATCGCTGGACTCCTTTGCCGGATATGACGGCAGTGAAGGGGAAGAGGCCCTGACCGTGGCCGGCTATTCTTTGCGCAAAGACCTGAACTCTCTGGTGGCCATGTATGGTTCGGACATCAATACCCTGGCCGTGTATTTTACCAACAGCGATGCGGTGATCACCATGGCCCGGCAGCTGACCCGGGAACAGAATCATCTGTTTTTTGACAGCTACCCGGATCTTTCCCCTGCCGTTTTGCAGCAGATTCCCATGGGGCAGAATTGGCTGACCCATTTTTCCACCGACACGGACAGCCATTGTTATATCATCCGCCGCATTTCCAACCAGGGAAACACCGTGGCCTATGCCATGGTGGAATTTGATCTGGATGGATTCGTGACCCGCATTTCGCCGGACAACAGCTGTCTGTTTGTGGGCAACGCAGACGAGATCCTGTATTGCCGCACCGAAAACGAAGACGTGCTGGAAAGCCTGTCCCAGACCAGCGAAGTCACCAAACAGACGCTGGAAGACTGCCGGTATATCACCGTCGTATCCGAAACCAATCTGCCGGATGTGCGGATTCTGGTGGGCGTTTCCACCGAGGAACTTGTCCAGATCCAGTGGATTTCGCTGGTGGTCATGGCTGCCACCGGCATTCTGGTGCTGGCCAGCATTGTGATCCTGGTGTTCTGGCTGAACAGACAGCTGTTTGCTCCCGTGGAATATCTGCTGGAAACCACCCGCCGCGAGGCCGGGGATGTGCAGAACAGCCTGCGTTCCATTGCGGAAGACTTTGTGGCCGCCAAACTCGACAACGATACCATGCGCCGGGAGCGCAGCAGTATCCTGCCGCTGGCCCTGGGACGGCAGCTCAACCGTATGACGGAATCTTCCAGCAGCGAGGATACCTTGCTCTGTGCCCAATCCAGCCTGTTGCTGGCCGGACTGCGCGACGGAGAAGGCTATGCACTGTTTGCCGTTTGCTGCGCGGAAGACCGCAGCAATTTCTTCAAGGATATGCGCCACGACCCGCGTCTGACCACCCAGGGAGATCTGTTCCACTATCTGCTCAACAATGTGCTGACCGACCTGGTGTTTCAGGATTTTCCCGGTACGGTGGCGCCTTTCCGGGACGAATGGTTCCTGGTCATCCTGTCCTGCGGCAGCGCGGCCGACGCTGAACAGATCGAAACCATTGTGCAGAAGCTGCTGGATACCTATGAAAAGACCTTCGATGCCACCTTGGTGACCACCCACACATTCTGGGGCACCACACCGGCGGAATTTGCCCGCTCGGTGTTCTCCATTTCGCAGGAAATTTCTTACATGGACTTCTGGGGTTCCAATCGGGAAGCCGGCGCCGACGACGGTATGGAGGATACCTTTCCTTTGTATCGCAAACTGATCCGCAAGGTTTTTGCCCGCCTGAATCTGGAGGATTACGACAGCATTCCCGCCTTGCTGGACGAACTGTTCGCTCAGACCCTGCCCAGCGGGATGGAAGACCTGCAGACCACCAAGCACCGGATCTATGCCCTGTCAGCCCTGATTCTGGCCAGCATAGACGAACAACTGGGCGGAGACCGGAATTTTACGGTAGTGAACAGCTTTGAGCAGCGCCTGTACCACACCGAAAACATTGCGGATTTCAAGAAAGAACTGACAGCCATCCTGAACGAACTGGCCGCCTACAAAAAGGCCGAAAACAACACGGCGGCCGTTCCCAGCAAAATGGAGGAGGTCAAGCAGTACATTCTGGAGCATTATACCGAAAACGAGCTGACCGCCTCTTCCATCGCCGCCGAATTCCAGATGAGCGGGTCCTATTTGTCCCGCGCATTCAAGGAACACACCGGTACCAACATTCTGGACTACATTCAGAAGCTGCGGGTGGAAAAAGCAAAAACACTGCTTGCCACCGAGTCCGTAAAGGTAGTGGCCCAGCAGGTGGGATTCTGGGATACCCAGGGCCTGGTGCGGGCGTTCAAAAAGCACGAGGGCGTGACCCCCAGCGAATTCCGCAAGCTCCGCGAAACGCCGCAGAGCTGACGGGCACGGAATTTGTCCCGGCATTGCCGTGGGAAGCGATTTTCCGCAACCAAAAAGGAGGGGGCTGTTGCAAAACGAAAGTTGAGTAGCAGCCCCTTTTTCATGGCGATTTCTGTTGAAAACTCTATTCCGGAATG
>PPYE01433287.1_pt1 | contig 15245 bp, 10 predicted proteins | sample 1559881 | NCBI WGS metagenome assembly PPYE01 (sample SAMN08240022, study PRJNA423297) | Human gut metagenome, whole genome shotgun sequencing project. | reverse complement strand
GAGTCTACAAGTGGGTGGACTTGAAGGTGAGCGTGTGGATATGAAATGATTGGCGCTATGTACCAATGGCAGCACAGGCAGCCATCAAGAACCCTCGGAAGTAATCCGATCGGGCTCATGCAGTTGACGCTGCACTTTGAGGACGCCCATGCGTTCCAAAAAGCGCGAAATTGCGTGGTAAAGCCCAGTCGATGGCATGACATCGACCTGGAAGTATACCTGTAATACGCCAATCCCCCTGCCGCTGGAAGCAGCGCAGGGGGATTTTTTCTGCCCATTTTTCACAAGGCTTAGGGGCCCCGGCCCGTATTTTCAAAAATGTACCCACTTTGCGGTGTACATTTTCGGGCCCATTTCCCCCCTTGCAACCCATCATTTTTGCAGAGAAAGGAGCCGTGTTACAGATGAACGAAACCACACAAAATACCCCTGATTCTCAGGTGGTGACTATGCTGGATGCCGGAGTGCTGGTGTCTTTTCAGAACCAGCCGTTCCGGGTAGCCACCGGCGAAGAAATGGACCAGTTGAAAGAAAGCATTCAGGAATACGGGGTGCTCTCTCCCCTGCTGGCCCGCCCGCTGCCGAACGGAAGCTATGAGATCGTAAGCGGCCATCGCCGCAAAGCTGCCTGCGAGGCGCTGGGCATCACCCGACTGCCGGTGCTGGTGCGCCCGATGACCGACGATGAAGCGGTCATCCTTCTGGTGGACAGCAACATTCAGCGGGAACATATCCTGCCCAGCGAAAAAGCCTTTGCGTACAAAATGAAGATGGAGGCGATTCGACGGCAAGCAGGACGCCCTCGCAAAAATTCACGACAAGTTGTCGGGAATTTGGAGTCGGCGGAGATTATTGGACAAGCCGTAAACGAAAGTGGTCGAACTGTCCAGCGTTATATCCGTCTGACCTATCTCATTCCCTCTATTCTTCAGATGGTGGACGAAGGCCAAATCGCCTTCAATCCGGCGGTGGAGATCTCCTATCTTGCCGAGGAAGATCAGCAACTTTTGAAAGACGAAATGGATGCCTGCCAGGCTACGCCTTCCCTCACCCAGTCCCGTACCCTCAAGCAGATGAGTCAGGCCGGAACCCTGACGCGGGAATACCTGCACCATCTGCTCACCGAGGAAAAGCCCAATCAGCGGCAGAAGTTCTTTCTGAATCAGGAGGACGTGAAGAAGTTCTTCCCGCCCAACTACACGCCAGAACAGATGCACAATACCATCATGCTTCTGCTACGCAACTGGCAGCACAAACGAGGCTACAACAAAAATCAACCCGAGCGATAACGGAGGTTTTACCATGCAATACACAAACGTCAACGGCTATCTGTTGCCCAATCTGCTGTCCACCGATACGGTCCGCCCCATTGGCCGCTACGGTGAGATGCGCCGTCAGTTTCTGGAAAACCACCGCCCCGATCTGCTGGACCGGTTGCTGCTGGAGGACCGGCTCAATCAGCACCTGTCCCAAGTAGATGAAGAAGCCCAGCAGGCAGTGCAGGAATGTGTGGCCCGGATGGCCCGCCAGCAGCAGGTGGACGAAGCCCTCAAGGGCGCAAATCCCATGGAGTGGGTGCGCCGGATGAACCTGATCCGGGACGCTGCGGAGCAGGCGATTTTGCCGGAATTTCTCTATCCGGAAGCTCTGGAATGACCGGACAGAAAAACGCCTGTCCACAGGGGGAACGAGCACTGGCTTTGTATAGCTTTTTGGAAGCCATACGCCGCCGCAGAGCCTAGCTCTGCACAGGGGGAAATCCCCCTGTAACCCCCGATCAACCCAACAACGCAACAACACAAAAGGATCGGGCCAGACCGCCCGGTCCTTTTTCATTGAAGGCACCACCGCACAATTCACGCCGACTGGCTCAGGCGGCGTATCGCGCCAAAATTTTCCGTGGAATTTTCCAAAAATGCTCGCCAAGCCACCAAGGCTTTCCTGTGCTTTTTGGTTCATTCCGCAAAAAATTTTCCGGCGCGCTCCACCACCTGGAATTATGCGGTGCCGCCTTAGCAAGGAGAAAACACATGCTGAACCGAACCATCCAGCTGAATATCCGCGTGACCCAGGAAGAAAAACAGCGGTTTGAGCAGGCTGCCAAAGCCTGCGGATTATCCCTGTCCCGCTATGTGCGGATGCGGTTGAGCGGGCGAGTACCCCAGCCCACTCCGCCGCTGGAATACCAGCAGATTCTTGCCCGGCTCACCGAGCTTTACCAGCGGGAGAATACCCCGCAGGTGCAGGCAGAACTGCTGAATACCCTGTTGGCCATCCAGGCCACTACCCTGCCCAGAAAGGAGACCTGACCTGTGGCCGTGACCAAAATCTGGCCGGTGAGGGGCCGTCTGGATTCCCTCATCCGATACGCCGAAAACGAAGAGAAAACCCGAATGCCGGACCTGACGGGCCTGGCTCCGGCAAAGGACGATTTGGCCGAGGTGCTTCAGTACGCAGCCAACCATTCCAAAACAACACAGGATCGCCAGCTGTTTGTGAGCGGAGTGAACTGCCTGCCCGAGATTGCCCGCCAGCAGATGGAGCTGACCAAACGGCAGTTTGGCGACATGGCAGGCATCGTCGCATTCCATGCCTACCAGAGCTTTCCGCCCGGAGAAGTAACCCCGGAAGAATGCCATGCCATCGGGGTGGAGCTGGCCCGCAGGCTCTGGGGCGACCGGTTTCAGGTGCTGGTTGCCACCCACCTGAATACCGATTGCTGCCACAATCATTTCGTGCTGAACTCTGTCTCCTTTGTGGACGGAAAACGGTACAACGATTGCCGGAAAACCTATCGGGCACTGCAAAAGGCGTCGGATACGCTCTGCCGGGAGCACGGGCTTTCGGTGGTGGAAGACCCCTCCCGTCACCGCACACCCCGGAATCTCTTTCAGGCGGAAAAGGCGGGCGAACCCACACGTTACAACGTGATGCGGCAGGACATTGATCGGGCAGTCCTTGAATGCAACCATTTCCAAGAGCTGCCCACCCGCCTGAGCAAAATGGGATATGAGGTGAATTTCAGCCCGAACCACAAATACGCCACCATCAAAATGCCCGGCGACGCACATGCCGTCCGCTTCAAAACTCTGGGCGAACGGTACACGGAAGAGGCCCTCTTTGATCGCATCTGTGAAAACACCGTGTATTCTTCCCTTTTTACACGGCAGGAACGGTACCGCAGATGCTATCCCCCGGTTCATCCCCACGACCGGTGGAAACAGGAGGAGTTCAAAAAAGCCCTGCTCAAAACGCTGGGTATCTACCGCACCTATCTGTACTATTGCTACCTGCTGGGCAGATTGCCCGAGAAGATTCCCAACCATCGCCCGCCCCATCCGGCCATGCGGGAGGACCTGCGCCACTGGGAGCAGATCGAAGCCCAGCTGCATCTGCTGGAGCGATATTCGCTGCAAACCCGGGAGGAAGTGGAGCAATTCATCACCCAGAAAACCGAGGAGCTGCAAACTCTGGAAGCCCGGCGCACCCATTGTCGCAACCGGCTGCGCCGCTGTCACGATCCGGCGGAATGCACCGCCCTGCATGCCGAGAAAGACCAGCTCACCGAAAAAATCTGTGCGGTGCGCAAAGAGCTGCGCACCGCACAAAAAATCCCGACCCGGGCAGACCGGATGCGGGAGAGAATTGAATTGTTGAACACCCAGGAGCAGCAGCATGCCGCTTACCGGGAGGAACGATAACCCCAAAAAGAAAGGACAAACGACTATGAACTACTACGGAATTCTGACCAACTACGAAGAACGCATGGAAGCCAATCTGGAGCAGTACAGCCGCCCCGAGAAAGCGGGGACCTTCCATCTGCGCCTGGATTACCGCACCTGGGGCAAGCGGATGTGCCTGTTCTGTTACTTCACCGATGAGGACACCGGCGAAAAGATTCGCCTTGCCTGCTGGCGCAACGCCAAAGAACACTACGCACCCCGGAAGTGCACTGATATCGATTTCGCCCGGGTTCCCACGGATAGCCTCTGGCGCTGCACACTGGAAGCGGACGCCAGAGGGAATATTAACTGGGTTATGGCGGAAAAAACGTATTGATATATTAGCGGTTTCCGTGCAGAGTTTTCATTTGCTGATTTAACATACGGTTCAAATGTGTACGGCGGAATTTTGTGTTCTAAAAGAACACATTCACTATACATCCGATGGACAACATAGTGTCCATGGAAAGCTAGTATACTATATAAAAACAGAGAAAAATCCATTGAATTTGCGCTTTGTTGAAAAAAGCTCCCCAAAAGAGTACACTTGAGGTAAACAAATTTATCATACAGTTGGAGCTCATGCCGAATAATTAAACGGCTGACTATTCTTCAGATATGAAAGAGGTAAGGAGGAGCACTGTGGCAAAGGTGCGAGTTGAAATTATCTATGTGGACAAATTAGAAAAAGTTTTGGTAAATGGAGTTGCGATAAATGATCTCACGTCGATTCAATATAAACCTGTCCACGAATGGTTTGCTGCTTCCAATGGGCGGGATGGATGGGAGGGTTTAATCCCGGAAATCTTCAATATTGTGGACGACCAGTCTGCAGAACTTTGTTTTGAGTTTGTTGGACCAAACGAAAAAGCTCATATATTCTTAGAGTGTTTGCAGGAGATCGGTTACGGGGATACGAGTATATCTCCTGAAGAGGTCGCCAAGCGGAATCTGGAAGGCGCTCGCCGGGCAGAACATAGGGGATTATATTTGCAAGCATTTGAAAATTATTTAAATGCGGCTGATTATGGGAACTCCGCAGAAGCACAATATGAAGTCGCAAAATTTTACTATGCCCAGTTTAAAGAGGATAAGTCTAGAGGCGAGCACATTTGCGGGGATATTCCTAAACTAAAAGCGATTGGGAATGCAGTTAAGTATTGGGAAAAAGCGGCACAACAGGGATTTTCGGAAGCTTGCTTTCGATTGCATGAATTGTTCTCTTTTGGAGATGGAGTAACAAAAGATCAGACGGAGGCAGTGAAATGGTTGACCGCAGCTATAAATAATCTTGAAGCCTCGCCTTTAACTAAAATTGAAACTGCATTTACATCTGTAGATGAAATTATAGAAGAAATTGGAAAAAATGCGGATGCGTTACAGGTATATCAACAGGCGGCAGAGAAAAATTATGTAATTGCTCAGTTGGTAGTGGGAGTTTGTTATGAATCTGGAAATGGGATAAAACAGAATCTATCAATGGCCGCCGAGTGGTATCAAAAAGCTGCTGAACAAAATTATGCTCCGGCACAGCTTAAATTAGGCAGTTGTTATGATAAGGGTGAAGGCGTCAAAAAAAATCCCCAAACAGCTGTTGAGTGGTATAGAAAGGCTGCTGAACAAAATTATGCCCAAGCGCAGTGTGCTTTGGGAATTTGCTATGAAAACGGTAAAGGAGTAGAAAAAAATCTGGAAATAGCTGTTGCATGGTATAGGCGAGCAGCAGAGCAAGGTGATGCTTTGGCACAGTACAATTTAGGGCTCTGTTATGAACGCGGCCAAGGGACAGAAAAAAATATCGAAACAGCTGCTGAATGGTGTAAACGTGCAGCAAAACAAGATTATGTTCCGGCACAGCGGGATTTAGGAATCTATTATGAATATGGCAGAGGTGTAACAAGAAATGTGATGATTGCTGTTGTATGGTACAGGCGTGCAGCAGAACAAAATGATGCTACGGCACAGCGTATCTTGGGAATCTGTTACGAACAGGGTAAAGGTGTATTGATGAATGCCGAAACTGCTGTTGAATGGTATCAACGAGCGGCAGAGCAAGGGGATGCAATAGCACAATGTAATTTAGGCCATTGCTATGAGTTTGGCTACGGTGTAAAGAAAGATTACAAAATGGCAGTGGATTGTTATAGCAAAGCAATCGCAGGTGGAAATATCCACGCAATGTATCTTTTAGGGTATTGTTATGAGTGTGGAACTGGGGTGAAGAAAAATCTTGCAACAGCGCTTAGTTGGTACCGCAAAGCAGTTGACGATGAAAATCTTGATGCTGATATTTGCTTTCGGATTGGAAAACTATTTGAAGACCAAAATAAGTCAAATGCGGAACCCGTGGTGCGAACTGGTGTATTGATTAGCGTCAGTTTGGCAATTCCTGTAACTAATTGGGTTGCGATTCCAGCTGCGATAACAGGAAGCAAGATAATTGCCTTGGCAAAGAAAAAGGCGTTTAGGAGAACAGAAAATGCAACAGCAATGATTAAATATTATCGAAAAGCAGCGGCTTTGGGTCATCCAGAAGCAAAGAAAAAACTCAAGCACTGGAAATAAATTTGAAAAACAATACAAAAGAAATTTTTCGAACAGGACTGTGTGATTTTAATAATTAAGTACAGCGCTATTCTGCAGATGAGAAAAATAAAAGAGGAGCATTGCGGCAATGGTATGGGTTGAAATTATTTATAATGATAAAATAGAAAAGCTGACAGTAAATAACATTACTGTTGAAGATCTCATGCCGATTCAATACAGGCCCATATCCGAGTGGTTTTCTGCATCTTGTGGGCGAGATGGCTGGGAAGGGTTGATTCCGGAAATTCGCAAATTAATTGATGATGAATCAGCGGAACTTCGATTTGCATTTATTGGCCCGAAAGAAAACGCTCGCATATTTGAAGATTGTCTGGTTTTCCATGGCCTGACAAATGCCTGCGCGTCTTCGGAAGAAATTGCACAGCGAAACTTGAAAAAAGCCCGTGAGGCAGAACAACAGGGATTATATCAGCAAGCATTCGAGTTCTATTGGAAAGCTGCACAGCCAGGAGTTTCTGTAGACGCTGAATATGAACTTGCTAAATTTTATTTTGCTTATTTTAAAGGCGAGTATAACGACAAAGGAAAAGTCTGTGGAAATATCTCCAAGCGGACAGCTATCGACTATGCAGTTGAATACTGGGAAAAGGCAGCTGAACACGGCTCCGTTGATGCATGCTTCCGATTATATGAATTGTTCGCTTCTGGAATCGGTGTGGTCGAAAATCAAGAAGAAGCAATTAAATGGTTGACAAAGGCGGTAAACAATAGTGGAACTCCTGTTCAGTCCAGAGGTGAAGTAGGATCTGCGTTTGAATATAGGATAGCGGAAATTATTGAAAAGAACCCGAGTATTATAACGATATATCAGCGTGCAGCAGATCAGAATTACGCGGCAGCTCAGCTGGTATTGGGATTTTGTTATGAATATGGGAAAGGCGTAGATAAGGACGCCCAAAAAGCTGTGGAATGGTATCGACGGGCAGCTGCGCAAAACCTTTCAGAAGCACAATGTAATTTAGGGGTATGTTATAGTTACGGCAACGGAGTAAAAAAAGATTCGAAACGAGCAGCTGAATGGTATTGTCGAGCGGCTGAACAGAAACACGCACGGGCGCAATGCAACTTGGGTGTCTGTTATATGTTGGGAAAGGGACGAGAAAAAGATTCCCATAAAGCAGCAGAGTGGTTTCGCCGTTCAGCTGAACAGGGCTATGCTCAGGCACAGTTTTATTTAGGAACCTGTTGTGAAAATGGAACAGGCACCGAAAAAGACCTTAGCCAAGCAGTTCACTGGTATCAACTTGCAGCAAATCGAAATCATGCAGATGCTCAGTTCAAGTTAGCTACCTGCTATGAAAGCGGAAAAGGTACCGCAAAGAATTGGGGAAAGGCTGTGGAATGGTATCATCAGGCAGCCGAAAGAAACCATGCGGAAGCCCAATGTATCCTGGCGCACTGCTATAAAAATGGACTAGGCTTAAAAAAAGATCCTAAAATGGCTGTTCAGTGGTACCGCCGGGCAGCCGCACAGAATTTTGCTCGCGCTCAATGTGGTTTGGGCATTTGCTATGGACAAGGTAGTGGTGTTGAGAAAGACGCAGAAACAGCTGTAGCATGGTTTCGTCGTGCAGCGGAACAGAATTATGCTGCAGCGCAATTCAATTTAGGGAAATGTTATGAAAATGGGGCCGGGGTAGAAAAGGATGTAATCACAGCCGTTAGCTGGTATCAATGTGCAGCTGAACAGGATTATGCGGAGGCACAATGCAACCTAGGGTATTGCTTCAATGTCGGAAATGGTACAAAAAAAGATTGCCAGGCTGCAGTAAAGTGGTACCACAAAGCAATTTCGAATGGAAACATTCGTGCTATGTATTATTTAGGCAAGTGTTATCATTACGGAACCGGTGTAAAGAAGGATCTGCAAACAGCATTTTCCTGGTATTTGCAAGGCGCACAGGCCGGAGATCTTGATGCGCAAACCATGGCTGGCTTTTGTTATGAAACCGGCACTGGAACTGCCAAGGATACAACGAAAGCAGTTGAGTGGTATCGACGCGCTGCTGAACGAGAAAATTCAGAAGCACAATACAATTTAGGTCGTTGTTATGACTTTGGATATGGCGTAGAAAAGAATTATAGCACTGCGATTAATTGGTATAATAAAGCAATTAAAAATGGTAATATCTCAGCAATGTATTGTTTGGGACAGTGCTATGAGTTTGGAACCGGCGTAAAAAAAGACCTTGAAACAGCGCTAATGTGGTATTATCAGGCTGCTAATTGTGCCCCCCCTAACGCTGATGCCTGCTTTCGCATTGGAAAACTGTATGAAGATCTTAGTAATCCTAATTCCGAGGCCTTTATTCGAACCGGAGCGCTGCTTGCTCTTGGGCTCGCAATTCCTATTACGAATTTGATTGCGCTTCCAGCTGCGTTAGCTGGAAGTAAACTGGTTGGTTCTGCAAAAAAGAAGGCATTCAAACAAACAGAAGCTGGAAAAGAAATGATCAAATACTATCGAAAAGCTGCTAATCTGGGACATCAGGAAGCGAGGAAAAAGCTGGAGTATTGGAACTGAATTTGTGGAAATGAAATGGAGGGAAACAAAATGCCTGATTCGCTAGATGCTCGTTCTTACGATGAACTCGCGCGCGCGATTGAAATGGCGCAACACACGGTATATAAACGATATTTGTCGGAGTTGCAACAATATCCACTCTTGCCACCCACCGATATTTTGTTGGATGAGACCCCGGAAAATTGCATTCGTATGTTTCAATTGAAGGAACTGTCCTGTAAGCAGGGAGAGGATATGTTTCAAAAACTAACCACTGTATATCATGCTACAATGGCTTTGGGTTGTAGTTTGATTGTAATGATTGATGTGGCACAACTGAATGCCCCTGCAAGAATTTATTTGGGTGTTCGAAATAATGGTGCGGATGATGAGGCAAAAACAAGACTGAGTACCTCTTTCAGAGCACTGAAAAGTGGTATACGAAGTAACTTTCCAGGGACTGATTTTCAAGATGTTCCTTCACAGGGCGAGTTGGCAAAACTTCTGAAAGACGTGTTTGATCCGAACATAAGATATATTTCGTCGGTTTCTTGCGTAGCGGCCAACCGTGACAAATCCAAAACTGAACACAAATCGTTCGTTCAGGGTATCGAACGGTTTGTTGATTCGATGCAAGGCACAACATATACGGCACTCTTTTTGGCGGAACCTATCTCAAACGAAGAATTAGCTGTAGTACGGGATGGTTATGAAACACTCTACAGCAACCTTTCTTCGTTTCAAAAGAGCATCTGGTCCTACCAGGAAAGTGAAAGTGAAGCCGTGATGGAGAGTCTGAGTAAAGGTACATCCGAAGCAATTACCCGGGGGACGAGCCATACTCAGGCGCACACGTTTAATATCGGTGCCAATATCGGGTTAAATGCGTCCAGCAGCACTGGACATTCAACCACTGATACAGTAAGTACAAGCCGTACCCGGCCTACTGCGGTGAGCAGAGGAGGTTCTGCTGTATCCACTTTGGGTCAATTCCTGCGCACTCCCGCAGGAGTTGCTGCGTTAACCTTTATATGCCCGGCAGTAGGGCCGTTGGCACCGATTATAGGGACTGCTGTTTCTGCAGCAGGAAACGTTATGCAGGGGGGCTCGGTTACCAATGCAGTTTCAAATTCGATCACAGAAAGTGTTGCCAGAAGTATGGGGCTCAGTGGTGGGCTAGCTGCAGGATATGCCAACACTCGGGCAAATACAACGTCAGAATCCACCACGAAGAGCAGTTCTGAAACACGAACAACCGGTACAACAAAAACAACAGGAAATGGGCGTACATTGCAGATCGAAACGGTGAACAAGCCCATTGAGGAATTGCTGCAACGTATTGCCGAACAACTAAAACGAACACGCGAATGTGAGGACTATGGAGCATACAGCTGCTGTGGCTACTTTTTATCTGGCAAACAAGAGAACAGTTTGCTTGCCGCGAATACATATCGGGCGCTGATGTTAGGCGACGGATCCTCAGTAGAGAGTGGCGCAATCAATACCTGGAGCGCTCAGGATACACCGGAGCTTGTAGCTGCAATGAAAGAATATTTGCGCCGAATGCAGCATCCATTGTTTGCCTACCCGGTAACACCAAAGGGAGATATTATCTCCTATACGGCTGGAACAGTTGTAAGCGGTATGGAACTGCCGCTCCATATGGGATTGCCGGCTCGATCGGTTTACGGGCTGCCGGTGCTTCAGCACGCAGAATTTGGTCGAAACATTTTGGATTTTGTCACGGAATCTGAAAAAGAATCAAGCATCGGGTTGGGGTGTATTTATCATATGGGACTCGCTGAGGAAAAGTCACCCGTTCGCTTAAACACTAAGACTTTGACTGGGCATACCTTTGTTACAGGCTCCACTGGATCAGGCAAATCAAATACGATCTATCATATATTGATACAAGCACATAAGCAGGGAATCCCATTTCTGGTGATTGAACCGGCAAAAGGGGAATACAAGGATGCACTAGGTGGGATGGAAAACATCCGAGTGCTAGGGACCAATCCACGCTTAGCCCCGCTGCTGCAAATAAATCCCTTTGCATTCCCTGACACAATTCATGTTTTAGAGCATATTGACCGTTTGGTAGAACTGTTCAATGCATGCTGGCCAATGTATGCAGCAATGCCCGCTATCTTGAAGGATGCGATTGAGCAGTGCTATGAAAACACTGGATGGGATATGCGTAATTCGGTGTGCAACTGTGTTCCTCCGCAGTATCCGACCTTCTGTGATTTGCTGGAAATTTTACCTCAAGTGATTCAGTCATCTCGCTACTCGAAGGATACTAGTAGTGACTATATGGGTGCATTGCTCACCAGAGTACGGTCTTTAACTACAGGCATTAATGCATTGCTTTTTGCGTCTCAGGAAATTCCTGCCACAGAATTGTTTGATCATTCTACTATTGTCGATCTGAGTAGAGTAGCCTCCACTGAGGTAAAATCTTTGTTGATGGGGCTTCTGGTTATAAAATTACAGGAATATCGTATGAATCAGGCTTCTGGAAAAGAAGCAAATCAACCACTTCGACATTTGACTGTTCTGGAAGAAGCACACCATTTACTGCGCGCAACCACATCAATTCAGACGCAGGAAAATGCAAATCTGCAGGGAAAATCCGTGGAACTTTTGGCCAATTCGATTTCAGAGATGCGTACATACGGAGAGGGATTTATTGTTGCCGACCAGGCTCCAGGATTACTGGATCCGGTGGTGATACGAAACACAAATACAAAAATTATTCTGCGATTGCCAGACGGAGAAGATCGTACTGTAGTTGGCTGCGCCGCTGCATTAAACAAAGAGCAGATAGACGAGATTGTCAAACTCCCACAAGGGGTTGCGGTAGTATATCAATCCAACTGGCTGAATGCGGTACTGTGTAAGATTGACCGAGCTGATTATCCCAAAACATTGTATACATATAATGCTCCACCAGTTCCGCCCTTGAGCGCCCCTACATTATTGGCAGAAGTGATGCTAAACGAGCACTTCCGGGAGCTTACAGAAGCAGAACGTACTGAAGTTCGGTATTGGGTACACCGTCATGCGACTCCATTCGTTCAGGATCTGGTTGAACGTGTACTCAAAAAGGAAACGTTACGGAAAGAAGAGTTGCGAAGTGTTCTTTACGAAATGTTCCGGGGAAAGCAGACCGCCATTGCAATGGAACAGGCACTATCCGGGGAAGAAGTCGACACAATTGCACTGCAAAGAATTCGCAACCGAATTTTGCCTGAGAGTGAGAATAAGAAACTTTTTTCCGAAAAAATCTGCGACGCGGTGCTCTATTGTTATTGCGCGGAACTGAAGAGCGCGGCTCCAGAGGCCGAGTATCCGGAAATTCTATATCAGCGGTACAGAGCTCTGAAAGGAGGAGCTGTTTTTGGAATCCTTTGAGCGAACTGTAGAAGACTGTCCAAATATACGGAATATTGAGCAGCCTCACTGGGATAGTGAAGCTGGTGATTTTCAGCAGATTAGAACTGCCTTGCCGGAGTCAAGTAGCCCGGAAAATATTTTGAATCAGCAAAAATTCGAACAGGCTATGAGAATGGATATATCAAGTTACTCCTGCAAAAGTCTAGAGGCGCAAGAGCGGTTTGTGTTTGATGATAATGGGAAGCTTTGCGTCAAAGATGGAAAACGAGTTCCGGAATGCACGTACACAATTAATGGTTATAAATACAAAACCGATAGTCAAGGCCGTATTATTTCGGCAGCAGGTGATCTCCATTTGAAAAAACGAGAGGGGCGATTACCAATACAGGATCATATGAGCGAAGTTGGTGGCGGTGACGCTTTAGAGACGGATGATCGCGGTCATTTGGTTGGGGATCAATTTGATGGAAGCAGTGGGATGGAAAATTTGGTTCCTATGGCAAAGGATCTGAATCGCGGAGCTTACCTGAATTTGGAACGCGAACTTGCTTCAGCAAAACGCGCAGGAAAAGATGTGTCTGTAAAGATCAATGTAAAATATGATAGACTATCTCATCGGCCTTCCCGATTTGACATCCGATATACTATTGATGGCGAAACAATGCGCCGGGTTTTAAAGAATGGAGGTTAGCGAACTATGCAGGATGATGAGCAAAAGTTGGTGCACGGAATATATAGTGCAATTGAATCACTGCATTTGGAGTGGAATGTACTGATTGTATATGCAGAAGTGCAACAAGGCAGTTATTTGGTTGAGTTTTATGCGAAAGATATGAAAAACAGGTTTGTGAAATGTTTTGATCTCACAAATGTGGAAGAAAGCGAAATGGATGATGTGCTGGATACAATTGGAGATCAGATTCTTGATATTTGGGAACAGCTTCCTTTCATCGATCAGTGGAGTAATATGACTCTGCGGTTCCAAAACGATGGTTCATTTAAGATAGCATATGATTATACGGACCTGAAAGAGTGTGCATATGAACACCATCAAAAATGGAAAGAAAAGTATTTAGTGTAACAAATTATCCTGCAGTTATTAGAGTAAGTATGTTTTCTGCCGAGAAAAGTAATAATATGTAAAAATGCCAAAACTCTCCCAAAGTAGGCAAACCATGGGTGGTTCACTTGCTTTGGGAGAATATGCTTTGATAGGCATAACCGAATAAAAGTTTATCGGTGGGTGGACAAAATTTTGAAACAAATAAGTCTATATTGGAGATCCAGCCTGCATGTACATATCAGGGGGTAAATAGCGTAAATTTATTCAGAGTGATGTAATTTTAGGCAACCTCTGATGACGAAGTGAATAACATTAGGGAAAAGATTTTCCGAGACTATCCTATACCTGAGATCAAGTGTAGTAGCTGCAAAGGTCTTGGTTAGTATGCATTGTTGGTGGGCGTAAGAGAGTATACATCCTCGCAACTACACCATGACTGTTGGTAGTCCGACATTCTGACCATACGAAACAGACACCCACACCGCTGGTGCGATGCCATTAATCGAAGCCAATGCCTAGGACTGATAGATAAATATGCCTCCAGATCCGAGCACCTCTTCTGCATTTTGGGTTGTATCTTCTGCAAATTCGGCGTATACTGATATCAACTAGTATCAATTTGTATCAGTATTGGAGGAGCTTTCGATGGACGCTTCCTTGTTTGCGAAAATGCTTTCAGACAAAAGCATAACGGATCTAAAAAAACTGGGCTACAAATATCCGAAAGCGGATCTTCAGGAGTTTGTGGCACTTCTAAAGGAAAACTTTTATTATAAGCTGCCGCTGAACGATTTTGGCGGGGAACGTATTGTTTTTTTAGAAGGTGTTACCCAGGTCTCCTTGTCCGCAGTACGCATTCTTCTCACGCCGCAGAGCAGCGACCACTTGTTTGGTACAAAAGCAATGGAGGATGAGATCCTTTCCACTTTCCGGATTGAACAGATCAATACTACGCGCGAAAGTGTACGGCGAGTTCTGGCGGGGCACTCCCCTCGCAATGAAGATGAGCACCGCGTTTATGGTATGAAACTCGGCTTGGAATTTATTGCAGATCCATCTCACACGATCACCGAGAGAAATCTGTATCGGTTGTATCAGATGACGATTGGAGAGTTTTTGCCGGAAGAGGACCAGCTTTTGCCTGGAAACCGATACCGGCACGATGCGGTGTATGTGGTAGGGGCCAAAGTAGAACACACTGGTTTGCCGTGCTCCAAACTGCCGGAATACATGGCTGCGCTGATCAAGTTTGCCCAGGAGGATTCCGAAACGAATGCTCTGCTAAAGGCTGCTATTCTTCATTTCTATCTGGCATATATCCATCCCTATTTTGATGGAAACGGGCGGATGGCCCGGCTTTTGCACCTGTGGTATCTGGTACAGCAGGGGTATTCGTCTGCATTGTTTGTGCCCCTTTCCCGCTATGTGGAGGAGAGCCGTAATCGCTACTACAATGCATTTTCTCTGGTGGAGCGAAATCAGGAAATCAGTGGCATTGTGGATTTGACCCCTTTTCTTACCTATTTCATTGAACAGGTGTATCGTCCGCTTGGCGAAAATAAGATGGGTGGTCATGCAATGGATTCCTTCAAAGAGGCCTTAGCGCAAGGACAAATTACGGAAAAAGAAGCAGCTCTGTGGCAGTTTGTCTTTTCCTGCTATGGGAATGAAGAATTCTCTACCAAGCAGCTGGAAAAGGATTTCGGTAATGCCGCCTATGCCACCATCCGTAGTTTTGTACTGAAGTTCGAATCCCTGGGGATGCTGGCCTCCACACGATACGGCAACCGGGTAAAATACCGGGTGATATAGCGGGCAGAACCCCAACACTTGGTTCATAGAAAACCTGCTCCGGTTCTGGAGCAGGTTTTTTAATTAACTAGAAAACCACAAGCTATGCTTGTGGACGAGAAGAGCACGAGCGTTGAAACGGTAAAAAAAGAACCTCCTTTTG
>PPYE01108256.1_pt1 | contig 15254 bp, 15 predicted proteins | sample 1559881 | NCBI WGS metagenome assembly PPYE01 (sample SAMN08240022, study PRJNA423297) | Human gut metagenome, whole genome shotgun sequencing project. | reverse complement strand
ACGAGATGAAGGGAAGCCCTACATGGCGTCCGTGGGCCACGCCTGCAGGAAGATGGTCTCCATCATTTACGCCGTTATGCGGGACAACAAGGCCTATACGCCTTACATCCCAAATGAGATTTCGGCTTGACAAATTATAGCCGGTCTGATCTAAATTACTTGAAATTCTCCTGCGCGTACTTCATCAGCTCCTCGCGGAAGTCGGGGTGCGCGATGGAGGCCATCGCCTCGGCGCGCTCGCGCAGCGTCTTGCCGGAAAGGCTTGCAATCCCGTACTCGGTCGCGACATACTGGATCATCGTGCGCGGGGCGGAAATCGTGCTGCCGCCGGGGATGGTGGCAAGGATATTGCTCTTGCGCTCGCCGTCCTTTGTCACACGGGAAGAGTTGATGCAGATGAAGCCCTTGCCGCCCTTGGAGCGGTACGCCCCCTCGAGGAAGTCCATCTGGCCGCCGACGCCGGAGAGCTGGCGCGTGCCGGTGCTCTCGGCGTTCTCCTGACCCATGAGGTCGAGCTGCACGCCGCCGTTGATGCTGATGACGTTGCTGAGCTTCGAGATGCGCTCGACGGAGTGGATGTAATCGAGATCGCCCGGGTGGAAGAGCTGGGGTTCGGCGTCGAGCCAGTCATAGAGCTCCTGAGAGCCCATCGCGAGGTTCCACGCGGAAAGGCCGGTGTCGAGTTCCTTGCGCGCGTTCGTCAGCTTACCTGCCTTGTAGAGCTCAAGGAACGCATCGGAAATGGTACCGGTGTGGCAGCCGAGGTCCTTCTTGTCAGACTCGGCGAGCATCTTGGCGACCGTGTAGGGCACGCCGCCCACGCCGAGCGACAGCACCGCGCCGTCGGGGATCTCATTCACCACGATCTTGGCGATGGCGATATCGGTCTCGCTGGGCGCGCGGTAGGAGCGCACGGGCAGCGGCTCATGCTCGCCCTCGACGATGTAGTCCGCTTCGGACAGGTGCACACGGTGCGAGCCGTCCACGCCCTGGAGCTTGGGATAGTGCTCGTTGATCTCGAAGATCACGGTGCGGGCGCTCTCAAAGATCGTGCGCCAGGCATAGTTCGAAATGCCGAGGCCGCAGTAGCCGTTCTCGTCGGGCTTGGAGACGGGAACGAATGCCACATCGCAGCGGATGTGCTTGTCGCGATAGAGGTACGGCAACGAGCGCAGCATGACGGGCATGAATTTCACAAGGCCATTCTTCTGGAGCTTGCGCTCATAATCGCCGACGTGCCAGCTGTAATAGCTGAAACTCTCCTGCTCGGGGTCTGCTTCGACGACCTCGATGCGCGGGCGGATCACAAGACCGCCGCGGACCTTGACGTCCTTCACTTCACCCATGCGCGCGGCGAGGGCCTTGTCCAAAAGCTCGGGAAAACCCGCACCGAAGCCGTAGTCCACCCAGTCGCCGGACTGCACAGCCTTGACAGCCTGCTCCGGCGCAACAAATTTAGCCTGATAGTCGTTCATAAAAAACAGTCTCCCTTGGTTCGAATCGCTTTTAATGTAGCAGAATTTTCGCCGCTTGTAAATCGTTCCGAAGCGGAAAGCGACCCCAAATCTTGCCGTTTCGCGGCGCGGCGCATTTTTCTGTTGCGCCTCCGGCGCGATTCTGCTATGCTTGCCTTAGTCTGATATTCCGCGCCTGAAGGAGGCTAACGCATCATGGTCGAAAATTATCAGGAAATGCTTTCGAGCGAGCACAGCGGCTTTATCCGTCACAACGGCATCCGCGTCGTTTCGGTCGACGAGGAAAAAAGCGTGCTGACCGCCGACGTCACGCCGGAAAATTCCAACATCTGGGGCGGCGTGCACGGCGGCTTTCTCTACGCGATGGCTGACACCGCCGCGGGCGCGTTCGCGCGCATCAACTACGGCCAGCACAACGTCACGCTGAACGGCTCGATCAACTATCTGCGCTCGACGGTGCAGTCCAAAGCGCTCACCGCCGTCGGCCGACCGGTCAGGGTCGGCGGTCACATCGGCTTTTTCGAGGTCAATATCACCGACGACACCGGCGCGCTGATCGCCCGCGCCGAGATCAACATGTATTTTCTGAAAAAGTAAGAAACGCGCTAAAAGGGAGCGCATCGGGCAAGGCCCGATGCGCTCCCTTTTTCATTCTTGTGCTGTAGCCGCTCAGTTTTTCCGGCTTTTGCCCTTGATCAGCGCCGTCACCGCTTCGGCGACGGGCTTGCGGTCCGCGTCAAGGAAGAACACCTTGACCTTCGCCGCCTTCGACCAGTCGGCGCCCACTTGAGCGTCACGGTTTCTTCATCCTCCGCAGCTTCGCTCGCGGCATAGGCCAGGAATCTGCCGTCCTCGACGTAGAGCGCCGCAGCGTAGTAAACCGCGTCCGCCTGCTTTTGGACTGTGACCTCGTTCTCGCCCATGCTCACGATGCCGCTGTCAGGGTCGTTCGCCTTCACCACGATGGCATAGGTCGAGAAGTGTTTGAGCGTCAGCACGGCGTTTCCGCCGCGGTAGGCTACCTCGACCAGCTCCTTTGTTTTGCCGTCATCGGCAAGATACCAATCCTGCAGCACACCCTGTTGCGTCCACGTAAACGGAACGGAGACGGTCACCTTGCCGTTAAAGCTGTGAATTTCCGTTCCGTTTGCCGTCAGGCTCACATCAAGCACCACGCCCTGTTCGATATCGCCGATGATCTCGGTCTGATCGCTGCTCAGTGCATCGCCGGTGCTGACATGCAGCTAAATATCGTTGCCGTCCGCTGTTTCGACGACCGACTGCATCGCCGTCTTGTCCAGCGTGATCGCCGCGTCCGCCATCTTGATCGACAGCGCTTTCGCTTCCAAAGCAAGGACGTCGTTCACGGCGCTGACGGGCAGCGTCACTTTTTCCGCTTCCAGCCCGGACACATCGATCTGCGCCGTGCTGTCAGTTTCGAGCTGCTTTTTAAGCTCGTCCTGATCGACCGACTCGATCTTCACGGTACCATCGTCCGCCTTAGTATAGTAGGCGGAGCTGTCCTCCGTCTTATTGCCGATACGCTCCCACTGGGCGGTGCAGATCGTCGTCTTGCCTGCGTGCAGCTGTCCATCGTCAAACACGGTGGAAAGCTTATGCAGATCGCTGAGCGTATAAAGCTTATCTTCCTTGCTGTCCGGATCAGGGCCCACAAAGCCCGTCAGTGTAAAGCCGTCGCGGTGGAACACGGTCTTGAGCTCGTCCGCGTACATGTAGCGCCAGCTCGCCTGATTCGGCAGAAGGACAATGCCATCGCTGCAGCGCGCGCACCGTGCGCCGTTACCGCGCCGTTGCCGTCGAGGAAGATTTACCGCTTACGCTCACGGTTGTTGAGGCGGCATCGGTGCTCCGAATCGGGCGCACGTCTGCGTATATCATTCCTGTTCCATCCCGGATACGGTCATGTCACAGAGCAAATGAAGCAAGCAAGTTCAGAACGCATGGATAACTTCATTAAAAGCGTGTCTGGTGGTGAAAAATGAGTCCTTTTCACTCTCATAAGGGAAAACTAAAGGGAAAACCTCCCCGAAAAGGCAAAAGGAAAACCCTGTAGTCATTGAAACTACAGGGTTTTTACTTGGAGCTGCTGGGCAGATTCGAACTGCCGACCTCATCCTTACCAACCACCGTAGAGCCTTCCAGCCCTTGCTGTATAAGGCTTTGCGGCGTTTTTTGTCCAAAAAGGATGAGGTCGCAGCCTGTTTGTTCCATTGTTTCCGTCCGCTCATTTCCCCGTGTGGGTCACGGTGTGGGTCAAACAACTTTCAGGACGCGAACGAGGGGCGCACCTCCGACAGCGGCAAGCCAAGCCGCTGCGCTCTGTCCCGCTCATAGGTGACACGGGTCACTTCTTCAATAAAGCTTTTCTCTTTCGGCGTGGCGCTTGCCCAACGCACACTGTATTTGCGGCACAGTTGAAAGAATATCTCATAAAAACGTTCTTCCTCTGCATCTTTGCGGCAATACCACGCCGCATCAGACGCCGGTCTGATTTTATTCATATCCATGCAAAGCACCTCCTCGCAGAAAATCAATCCAGATAGGTGAAGAAAATTCGTTTGGCAGCTTCGTCCGCAATCAAATACCTTGGCGCGGAAGATTGAAAGGTTGGAAGTAAAACGGCCCCAAAGTCTTCCTCATAATGCTTCGCCAAGCTCGTCGTCTTCGCTTCAAGCACCACATCGCCGGTCAAACCGCTGTCAATGGACAGCTTGATGCCATAGGCGATCAGCAGCCTCCCTATCCCTCTGTACTTCGGGGTTCCTCCGTCGAGCGTAGGATTTGACTCAGGCTGTGCCTCCATATACACAATGTGTACGACCAGCGCAGTCGGAAGGACCTCATATGCTGCCAGAGCAATCAGCTCATCTCCAACTCTGGCTGCGTATTTTTCGTAATTTTCGTCGGCCAGATATTCGCTGGCCCAGGAGGTCTGCCACAAGGGTTCTCGGTCTGTCAACGCAACATCCTGCGGCGTCATCGGCTCAATAGCCACCGGCACTTGTCGATTCATTGCATCGTAAACAAACGGTCGAAACTGCACAGCCCTCACCTCATAAACAGTATACCACGGTTTTTGTAAAAAATGAAGTGGAAAATTAAAGCTATCGCAGTCACGCTTTTTGTTCTAAAAACGCACCGCTGTAAACAAAGAGTACGACTACCGTCCTATCCTCTTCATACAACAAATCAGTAGACTGTAACAAACATCTTATTCGTCGTCGTGAAGTTCTTTAGCGTCGATTCGATCGGTCTTCACCTTGCGGATACTTTGTGAGCAAAACCGCTTCATCCGCAGCGAATTGACGACGGAGACGAATATTCCGTTCTCCAACAAAGCAGTCACCACCGGGCAATGGTAGCTGCCGGTGCTTTCCAAAACGGCACGAACCTCTTCGCCGCTGCTGCGCAGCAGCGATACGAGCTCCGACATTCCTTCCCTCGTGTGCTGAACTTCAAACGGAGTGTACACGATCTCTCCCCCCGGCTTCATTCCGCACACGGTGCTTTTTCCTTTGGACACATCGATCCCGATACTGAGCATGGGCATTCCTTCTTTCCTGATAAAATATTGCAATGCTTCCGCACCGGCTTATTACGATTCAATTTGGTTCGTGACGCGCACGCGGCATAGCCGGAGCAACCTGCTCAATCGAATCTTTATAACAAGAGGGCGGAGGACTGTTTACAGCTCGAGCGCTTGGCTCATCAAAGAGACCGTCCATCCATTGCCCTCCCATTATAACAAAAATAAGCATAGTCTCCGAGGCTTCCTATCCGCTTCGGGTACTATGCTTATTTTGTACCAATCAAAGAACATCCTCTCGCCTAACTTTTTGAAAAAAGCTGTGAAATCACCGTCATAATAAAGACCACTATGCCGATGATTTCAGATAGTCTTCCGTTCAGCAGTGGACCAATCAAGCCAAAGTCAGCTGTGTCAACATACAGTGTAAATGCGAACTCTGTAATTACCAAACATTTCATGCTGCTCTTATAAAATTGGCATTGTGTTTATTTAAAACAGAGTGTAAAATACCAGAGGATACCAATCATATCAGTAATATTGAGAGGAAACGTCAACCATGAGAGCAGACCTTCGAGCAAAGCGGCCATTGCTATACCAGGAAGTTGTAAACGCTTTATATCAGATCATAGATACAAGTAATCTTAAGCCAGGGGATCAAATGCCTGCAGAGCGCGAATTAATGGAGCAGCTTGGGGTAAGCCGCAATGTGCTGCGAGAGGCCTTTCATATCTTGGAACAGCGGGGAATCATTACCTCCCAACAGGGAAAAGGTCGTTTTCTGCGAGAGATCCCAATCAGCCAATTGGGAGAAGATAAGCAGGAGGAAATGTCCAAAAACTTAGAACGCTACTCTCTCTATGAAGCCTACGAGGTTCGTCAGGTGCTTGAAACAAAAGCGATGGATTTGATTGTTCGCAACGCAACAGATTCAGATCTTGATGAGGTCGAAACAGCGTATCAGACGATGCTTCTCCGTTTTGCCGAAACAAACACAACCACAGGCGAATTCGAGCTGCACCAGCTCTATGCCAAAAAAACCGGCAGCGTTTTTATGGAACAGACGCTGAACATCGTATTGTCAACAATTCTCGAAATGATGCACACAACTTCTCATAATGTAATGGATATGCATCAGGTCGAAGAGGAAAAAGCCGATCACCGGCGGATCATTGATGCACTGCACAAGCGGGACAGCAGCGCTGCTCAGCAAGCGATGTACGACCACATTCAACATACACTTGACATCCTTCAATAAGGCCACAGACAAAAACGACAAAAGTTTCTCTTGACTTTTGCCGTTTTTTGTTTATACTTATCTTATATTGGGTGACCAAGTGAGCAAGAGACCAAGAAAAATCGTGTAAGGAGTGATTCCCGTGATTGAAGAGGTAAGCAGAAATGAAATGCTGTCAACTATCCATTACATGACAGAGCATTTCCCGTACCGGCTCGCAGGCAGTCCATGCGAAGCAGCGGCGTCCCGATACGTAACGGAACGGTTAAAGCAGTACGGTCTGGAGGTTGAAAACAAAGAATTTTACACCTATAACAGCGATCCCATGTATTCCAAGGTCACCGTTTTAGAACCGGAAATGGAAATTGACAGTCTGCCCTGCGCCCATATTCGTGCAACCAAACCGGAGGGTGAAATTTTCGAACTGATCTATGTTGGCAACGGCGACTATGCCGCCTACAAGGATATCGATGTAACGGGTAAGATGGTGCTTGTTGAGGTATCCTACGCACCTCCTGTACCGGAAAAGGCCCGTATCGCCTATGAAATGGGTGCTGCCGGTATCATGTGCATGAACTGGGGCAATGATGAAGAGGTTATTTGCCGCCGCGGGCTTAAAGGTGTGTGGGGAAATCCAACCGAGGCGAATTTTCATTGCATTCCCGAAATTGTTGGTGTTGGTGTAACGAGAGGTGCTGGTCTTAAACTCAAGCAGCTCTGCCTGGAGGGGCGAAAAGTTGAGGTAAAGGTTACTGCCATCGCCGATCGCACCTGGAGCATCGTCCACCAACCCACAGCAATTCTGCACGGCAATGGCAGCAGTGATGAATTTCTGCTGGTCTGCTCCCACTTGGACGCCTGGAAACCCGGCGTGACCTGCAATGCGACCGGTAATGCGACCACGTTGGAGATTTGTCGAATCCTCAGCAAACACCGTCAGGAACTCGACCGCGATGTGTATTTTGTTTTCTGGGACGGCCACGAGGTTGCAGAAGCTGCCGGCTCCACATGGTTTGTTGACAACAATTGGGATAACCTCAACAAGCATTGTGTCTGCTACATGCACATTGACTCCACCGGTGTAAAGGAAACAGAGCTTTACGAGATCAAGGCATCGGAAGAATTGCTGGGCTTTGCCAAGAAGAACATCAACGACGTTCTTCCCGAGCTGGAGCTGCGCGCCATGGCACTCAAGAAAATCGGCGATCAGAGTTTTATGGGCATCGGCGTTTCCTCTATTACACAGAGAAAATCCTTCACAAAAGAATATATGGAGCACGCACATGGTGCAACACTTGGTTGGTGGAATCATACCATCGAGGATGGGGAAGACAAATGCGACCCAGTGGCGTTGGAGGAGGATACCAGAGCAACGCTCAAGGTCCTTTATGATCTGGCGACAGCAAAGCTTCTGCCATATGATTTTAGTGACAAGATCTCCGCCTTCCGCGCAAATGTCCAAAAGGTTGCCGATAAATTTGGCGATCACATGGATTTCACCGATCTGCAGGATAACCTGAAAACCGTTGAACATCAAGTAAATGAGATTCAGGCAATGAAAGAAGGACTCTCGAACGAGCAGGCCAAGCTTTATAACGAGTTCGTCAAGATGGTTGCCCGCCAGATTACCAATGTAACCATGACATGCGCAGACAAGTATTCGCAGGACAGCTATGGTTATACAAGTCTCTCTTATCCCATCCCGCTGTTTGCGGACTTTGAGCGCTTGGTCAAGTTGGATCCCGCTTCTCTGGAGTATGGGCTTATCAAGACACAGCTTGTAAAAAACAAGAACCGCATCAATGACGCATTGTATATCATCAGCCAGTTTGCAACACTTTACATGAAGACATCCAAGAGATAAAATATTTTTAGGAGGAGATACCATGGAAAACGAGACCAAGAAAAGCAAGTTGACAGCAAAAGACATTCTGGCGAAAACAGGCCCCGGCATTATCATGGCAGCAGCTGCTGTTGGTACCGGTACGGTAACCACCTCGGCAATCCTCGGTGCGCGCTATGAATACGGTATGATCTGGATGGTCATTCTGGCACTATTCATGCGCGGTATTTACATGCGTTCGGCATATACTGCCCAAGTTGTTCTGGGAATGCCGATTCTCGACTGCATCAACAAATTTTATGGCAAGGCGTTGTGCGCTATCGCGGGTTTCGTTTGTGCGTTTGGCTGCGTTGCGTACGAGGTTGGCAACTTCTCCGGCAGCGGAATTTCTATCAATCTGCTCTTTGGGCTTGACTGGAAGATTGGCGGTGTCATTATGTCGCTTGTTTGTCTTTTGTTCATCTTCGGAAGGAGCATTTACAACCGCGTGGAAAAGGGCATGAAAATATGTGTTTTTCTGATGGTTGCTGGTTTTCTGATTGCTTTGATTGCTGCCGGTGGTCCGTCTCTGAGTGGAGTTGCCAAGGGTTTGGTTCCCAGTCTGCCTGACAAAAACGCGCTGTTCACCACCCTTGCATTCATCGGCTCCTGCGCAGCAATCTCCGGCGTTGTCTATGGTACACATCTAAGCAAGGAGAAAAAATGGGATACTGAAGATATTAAGAACGGCACTCTGATGTGGGATGTTATCCTCGGTGCCGGTTCCATTGCCCTAATCGTTCTTCTTGTCTTGCTGACCTCAGCCAAGATTCTCTATCCGCAGGGGATCACTGTTTCTGAAGTCAACGACCTGACAATGCTCTTCAAGACCATTGTCGGTGCTGCTGCCCCGTATCTACTGGGCATCTGTCTGTTGGCGGCATCCGCATCTTCTCTGCTTGTCAGTGCACAGATGGGTGCGACGCTGCTTCTTGCGGGATTTGGACGTGAAGCAAAAATGGAGGATAAGGATGTTCAGTGGCTTTCCGTTATCATTCTTGCTCTCGGAGCTCTGACCGCCTTCATCTTTGGCTCTAGCTCCCCCACACAGGTTCTGCTGATTGCAAACATCTGCGCCGTCATTAACGCCCCTCTTCTGGCAATTCTGATTATTATGATCGTTAATCGCAAGGAAATGGGTGAATTCAAGTCCAGCAAGATCAACAATATACTCCTCAGCCTTTGCTGTGCAGGTCTTCTGGCTGTGACGGTATATAATCTCTGCAAGCTTCTCCACATCGTCTGATGGCAGCACTTACCAATACCTTTATAGGGCTGTTTGAAACCCCATAACACTGTTATTATACTGTACCGTGTCCTGCATCGTCAATCAAATTAACGGCAATCCATCTAAAATCAGATGGATGCACAGTTTGCATTATGACTATTTCGTACAATTTGCGGATTGCAAACCAATAGAAAATCTGCTATTTTATAAACACAGAAAGAAAGGTGAGTCCGATGTACCAGTAACCCTCAAATCTGTAGAAATCGGAGGTAACCAGTGATGGTAGAGCCCAAGACTTACATAGAATGACCCTTGACTGCGGAACGCGAAAGCAGTCAAGGGTCATTCTTATATGCTGGCTCCTGCGTGCAGCAGGGGCTTTTTTCATGTCTGCGGGAAACCTCATTCATCGGCGCGCAGAAGCGCCTGTGTCTTGAGCAGCGCATTCATCAAGGCACGGTGATCTTCCCACTCTTCCCACCAGAGCGGCTTTATGCGTATAAAACAATATTCTTCCCCTCCTATCGCACACGAGGGGTATTCTACCACAGACTGTTCGGATTGAGAAGTGTGGATTTTTGAAGGTTCCGATCTGCCACGCAAAAAAGCCTGCCGCAAATGATGCAGGCGCCACCTTTAGACTGGAAAGGATACGACCATGAGCGAACACAACCATACCGGACTGGATGAGGCAGTTTCTGTTGCATCCAATACCCTGCAGGCAGTCCGGACCGGCAAGGCCATTTCCGCCGCGGCAAAGGGCGCCGCGGCAGGCGGGCCCTACGGAGCTGCCATAGGCGCGGCATTGTCCGCACGAACGCACATTGGAAAAGCAGTGGCGGCCGCGCTGGTGTTACTGGCGCTGCCGCTGCTTTTTATTTTGCTCCTGCCGGGGCTTGCCTTCGGGAGCCTGACGGACAGCGGAGCGTCCGGAGCAGCCGGGCAGCCGATCCTCAACAACAACGCGGCCATTACGGAAAATATGAATCAGGCTGCCTTTGCGATCAATCAGATCCTCGGAGAAGGTATTGAGAATGTGAAGGAGCGCATCGCCAACGATTTTGCCGGAACGGATGGAGATCACTATGAAGTAGTCAATCCCTATGAGGGGGATCTCATCAGCAATGCCAACCTGTTTATTTCTCAATACTGCGCGGCGAAAAATCTGGACTTTGCCGCCATCTCCCTCACCGACATGGAGCAGATCCTGCGTGCGGGCCTCACGCATCTTTACAGCTTCAGCCGAACGATGGAGGTGCGTACTGTCCCTGCGGAGGAGGACGGCGAGGAAGATACGGCGGAGACATGGTACATCTACACGATCCGCTATAACGGTGAAGCCTATTTTGCGGACACCATCTTCGCGCTGACTGACGAACAGAAAGATCTGGCGGAGAATTATGCGGAAAACCTCAGCCTGTTTCTTGGCGACGGCCTGTTCCAATACGCTCCCTCCACCAACACCATTACAGCTCTTGGCGATGTGCGCTTTACCGATGGCGCAACAGATGTCGTTTATTTCAACCAATTGGACGAACGCTATGCCAATCAGCCTTATGGCACCGACCATATTGGGGGGTATGGCTGCGGGCCAACTTCCTTGGCTATTGTGGTTTCCTCGCTGACCAGTGAGACGGTTGACCCGGTCCAAATGGCACGGTGGGCCTATGAGCATGGCTATTGGTGCAGCAAAAGCGGCTCCTACCATACCCTGATCCCCGGCGCGGCACAGGCGTGGGGGCTTTCCGTTGAAGGGTGTACCGCTTCGGAACCGCAGCGCATTCTGGATGCCCTGGCAGACGGAAAGCTGGTCGTGGCTCTGATGACCAAAGGGCATTTTACGAAGTCCGGACATTTTATCGTGCTGCGGGGCGTCCAGGATGAAAAGATCCTCGTGGCCGATCCCGCCAGTTACCGGCGCAGTCAAAAAGTCTGGGACTTGTCCATCATTCTGAACGAGGCCAGCAGACGAGCGGGTGCCGGCGGGCCGTTTTGGATTATTGGGTAAAGGCCACTAAGCATCGCGCCCATTGAACAATTCCACCGATTCATTATCAACCGGCGGTTTCAACATATTACTAAAATTAACTATATAACGGTTTATGTATTCGGAAGCAGTCCCATAACTATAAGCATTATTGCTCCACCGCATACACTTGATAATACAATGTATACTTGCTCCCTACTTTTTTCCTGTAAACTTTCCTTAATTGCTTTTATTGTAAAAACTAGGGTTGAGCAAAACGTGAGCTTCGCAAAGTTGAGTCACAATATATAGGCTTCAAGCAAGTCGAATGGCACTGTTTATTGTATGGACTCATGATCAAATCGGAGTTTTGCTCAACCCTATTGTAAAAAACGGACCTGCAAACCCTAAAAGTATTCCTAATAATTTAATCAAAAAAACCACACATTCACCTTCACTCTTAAAATCTGGTATTAAAAGAACGGATAACTCTGATCGTTTTAGTTTTCAGAGTTATCCGCCCTTCTTATGCTACTATAACATTATCAGCATTGTATTTGAATGTAAAATATATCATCTACATAATCTAAAAAACGACTTTTCCCTCTGTTTTAAAAGTTCCGTTAATATCAAATATCCTTTTGTAGAACTCCAAAAACTGCATAAATGAATCATAATGTAACTTCCCTGATAATTTGTTTGCGTAATGCCTTACCTGAAACATATCCCAGTCGGCAGGGAAAATTTCTGAAAACTGAGGAACTTCCTCAATCACATTTCCATCTTTATCATATACAAATCCCTGCAATCCATCTGCAACCCAGGACTTGCTAAAAATGATCTCTTCTCTCGCCTGAAGGATTTTTTCCTGCATTGCTTCACTGGCCTGGTCTAAATTCATATATGCCAGTCGGCTAACTTCTCTTTCTTTATCGATAGCAAATGCTGGGATACTGATCGCCATAACCATAACCATCGCTAAAGCAGCACTAATTACTCTTCTCATAACTATCTCCTTTTTATTTATTTTCCGTAATACGACAGATCTACTTCTACTGGTAAAACTGGAACATCCCAATCTTCCGGGAATAGGTCAGAAAATTGCGGCACCTCCTCAATTACATTTCCATTTCTGTCATGAACATAGCCCTTTAATCCGTCTGCAACCCAAGATTGCCTAAAAATAATCCTATTTCTGGCCTCAATGATTACCGGAGCAAGACTTGGATCTGCGTCATCTAATGTTAAATAAGCATAATACTGAATATCCTCCTCTTCTTTTAGCATATCCTCAATGATTCCACTATCTCCCCTCTCCACATTTTTTTCATCTACTACATCATCTGCATCTACAAAAGATACCTCTTCAATGCTCTCCGCGTTAGCAAATGTCGTCATTCTTACAGCCACAAGTAAGCAAATCATTAAGATGCCTAATGTCACAATCTTTTTCATCATATCCTCCTTATTAGTTTTTATGTTCTTATTGTCCAACAGGCAACAGAAGATGTAAACCACGCGAACGTTACATTTCAGGAAATTTCTGATTGCATTTCCCATTCCGACCGTAGCAATCAGAGATTGCGTCAATGTAAACTTCACATATTTTAATTCACTTAGATAGTTTTAAAAGAGAAAGGTTATTTTTACTCTAAAGAGGAATAGACGAGCCCCAGTAAGCTTCGTCCATTTCTCTTTAAGCCTTTATTATAGTTGTCCATTCTATTAAAACATGATATATTAAAAAGGAAAATATCGCCATGGCCGTCTCAATATAATTTGCGGAGGTCACGCTATGAAAGGCCATCTAAAACTGCTGAAATCGCTTGACAACAAGTTAAACGCCGCATATGCCAGTGCACAGAAAAGTTTTGCAGGAAGAGTCCTCTTAAAACTTACCAGCGAAGTTATTTTGGCCTGTTTACTTGCATTTGCTGTTTATGTTGCAACAAATACTTACCATCGCTCAACAGCGATTTCCGAAGATAATCAAAAGCTGAAGCACATTTACATATCCATATCTGATGAGTACATTACAGATCTATTTGGAACACCATATATTACATTTGACAACAATACTCTCACGAACAAGTTTTATATTCTCAATAAAGCAATTCTCCGAACGGTTGTTGACAAGGGGAACGTTGTAGCTTTTTTTATTACATCTACCTCAAGCCAAATTGATATTCCGGTTGATTCATTTGAAAATGATACTCGAGAAATTGGCAATACAACTTACGATAGCATTGATTTTGCTAATCCTCAGATTGAGTCAAACGCAAGTGCTAATGGTAGATATAACTATTACGGAGAAATTCAAGAAACTGGCAGATACGGAATGTGGAACTATTACCTTTTCGGCACTCTCCCCTACGGTTTTGACGATGATTCCGCAATCAATCTGCTCATGCTAACTGCTTTTGATGATAGCCCTAACCAAAATCAAGTAGAAATTCTTCGAAAAACGGCTAAACCCAATACATTTGCCATTATTGCCTCTGACTATTATGATCATATTAGTTTGTTGCCAATATCTGATGAGTGGGAAAATATATACCATTTGTTAATCAGAGCACAATCTGACTAACGTCTATCCACGTTGAACCAAGCCCAAGAAGTGCAGATGTTCATGTAAGACATCTGCACTTTTTTCCGCGCTATTACAATGTCACTAAGCGATCTTCATTCACCAAGAGGATATCATCCCGCCCCTCGGCCTGGTCGAGCATCCGCTGCGTAAACCCGCTCTTGGAAAACAGACCGTACAGTACCTTGTACCCGGGGAAAGCCGTGCGCAGTTCCGCAGACTTTTTTACCTTCTCCTCCAGCTCATAATAGACCGTCGCATCCACCGGCTTGTTGTGGTACTTGCACTCCCCGGCGAATACCTGCTTCTTCTGGTGATCTACCGCCATCACATCGATCTCCATATCGCCGTTGATGTCATTGAGCCAGTAGGAGCCGATGCGGGAGGGCACGAAGTCCACCGCCTTGTTCCGGCACAGGGAGGCAAAGATATCCTTGCAGACGTCCTCGTAGGAGAAGGCAACGAATTTCTGAATAAAGTCCTTCTCCAACTCGTCCAGAACGATCTGCTGATTGTCCAGTTCCAGTTCCCCCTTGTAGGGATAGACATAGCGGAACCAGAAGCGGATGAAATTATCTGAAATGAAGTAGAGACCCTTTCGAGACTTCTCCGGATTCTTCTCCGTGACCGGCGTTGCCTTTTTCAGAAAGTCCAGATCGATCAGCGTGGAGAGATAGGGCGTCAGCGAGGATGTTTCCATGCCCAGGGCGCCCGCAATTTTGCCCAGCTTGTGATTGCCGTCCGCAATAGCGCGAATGATGGAGAAATAGCTGTTGGCGGACTGTACCTCGTCTTTCAGTAGGAAGTTCGGCTCCTCATAGAGAAATCCGTTCTTGGACAGTACAACTTCCTGAATCTGACGGTAGAGGTCTTCCCCGGGCTCAAAAAACTCCAGATATTTCGGGACGCCGCCCGTTACGGAATACTGCTCCACCGCATGGGAGAACGGCTGCCCCTGCACGGCATAGAGGTCTGTAAACGGCAGCGGCTTCAAGCGGATCTGCGCGCTGCGCCGGCCATAAAGCGGACTATCGTGAGAGAGGGCATGCTTCTGCATCATGCTGATCAGCGACCCGCAGAGGATCAGCATAACATTGCTGTCCTTCAGGATCTCGTCCCAGGCATTTTGCAGGATGGACGGAAAGGCCGCGTTCGTCTTGACCAAATACGGAAACTCGTCAATGACCAGCACCTTCTTTTCCTCCGGACGGTAGTTGGCGATCTCCCGGAACAGATCCAGCCAGTCTGTGAAGGTGACCCGCTGCAGCATGGAATTTCCAGTGACCCGGGCTACCACGCCGGCAAGACGCTTCATGCTCTGGGACTCCACTT
>PPYE01454511.1_pt1 | contig 15255 bp, 15 predicted proteins | sample 1559881 | NCBI WGS metagenome assembly PPYE01 (sample SAMN08240022, study PRJNA423297) | Human gut metagenome, whole genome shotgun sequencing project. | reverse complement strand
TAACGAAGAAGCAGATAGCTCTATATGACGCAATGGGAGTCCCATTTCCGAAATAGATATAATTTCACGGGACTTCAGGATAAAAAGGTTAATGTCAGGAGAATTCTGCTGTTACTATCCACGCTATTTTTCTATTCATGGGTCATCTTACTTTTTGTCAGGATTGAATTTCCGGAAATGGTTACACGGGATACCATAAAAATAAGTTTAATCCCTATTTTTTATGGCTTAAATTGGTTTGTGTCCTGTTACATCCTTTTCACGCTATTTATCCCGTTTATCAATAGTTTTTTGACTTCCTTGAGCAAATACAGGTATCTTTCTTTTCTACTGATATTATTTACCGTATATGCAGTACTCCCTGTCATCGGGATGAATAATTTCATAAATGGCAATAGAATGATGTTCTTTTTGGTCGTTTACTCTATTGGCGGGTATCTGAGACTGCATTGCCAGGACAAAATAAAGAGTATTTATCATACAAAATACAGGAACATATTGATTGCTGCTTTGATTCTTATTTTGCTCGGCAAAGGTGCATTGGAAATGTTAGGTGTTATTCTTAATAAGCCTAACGCTATAATAACTAAGCCGTCACTCTATTTTGGCGAAGTTGTTGGGATACCACTTGCAACGATTATGTTCCTGACTTCTGCGACAATGAAAATGCGTTATAACAAGTATATAAATATGTTGGCAGAAACCGTGCTTGGGGTGTACTTAATGATAACGAACTTTTCACGCAGACGATTATATGGGATCATATATTCCCAAATCTGAATTATATAACGAGTGATTATTATTTATTATTTTGGGCAGTTAAGATCTTGGGTGTATTTATTGTATGCAGCGCGATAGACTTCTTAAGAGGAAAGTATATTGAGCCGCATATTGAAAGGTTTATAGATCGTCATTTTGACTCATGGCTTGGATATTGGAATCGGATAGTTCTTAAGGCGAGAGCTGTGATTCATATTTAAAGCTAAAGAAGCTCATCATTCTGAAAGTTGGATGGTGAGCTTCTTTTTATATTTTATTAATTTAATTTCTTCCTACAGTCCAAATGCTATTCCTGCTGCGGCGGAGGCTATGATGTAGAAGAAGGGGTGTTTTTTGAATTTGACTAGTGTGTAGTAGACGACGGCGGCTAGGATGATGCATTTCCAGTTGAAGAGGGATGCTATGGATCCTGTGGCTTTGAAGGTGTCCATGTGGAGGAGGGCTACTTTGACTACGCCTATTTCAGCCGCTGCAATGAGGGCTGTGGAGGCGGGGCGGAGGCCATAGAAGATGCGGGCTACGGCCTGGCTGGTCCTGAATTTGTTGAGGACGGAGTAGATGGCGGAGATGATGAAGATGGCCGGGATGGTGAAGGCGATGACGGCTGTGACGCCGCCCAGGACGCCGGTGGTGAGGTAGCCGGCGTAGGTGGCCATGTTGACGCCCAGGGGCCCCGGGCAGGATTCAGCGACGGCGATCATGTTGGCAATGTCGGATGTGGTGTACCAGCCTGTGCGCTGGCCGATGTCGGTGATGAAGGGGAGGGCTGCGAGACCGCCACCGATGGCGAAGAGGCCTGTTTTAATGAATTCCCAGATGAGGCTTAAGTAAATGGTCATTTTTCACTGCCTCCTTTGATGGATTTGTCGGCATAGGGCTTCATGAAGTAGCCTACGGCAGCTGCGATGAGTACGGAGATGACGGGGGAGAATGGGGCAAAGAGGGCAAGGGCGAGGATCGCGAGGAAGATGAAGAACATGCCTTTGTCTTTGACGGATTTCTTCCCGAGTTTGATAACGGCATCGAGGATGAGGATGCAGACGCAGGCGCGGATGCCGGCGAAGGCGTGGACGACGATGGGGTTGTTCTCGAACTGCGTTAGGAAGAGGGCGATGATGGAGATGATGACCATGGATGGGAAGATGGTGCCGAGTGTGGCGAAGACGCCTCCCCAGAAGCCTTTGAGTTTGAGGCCAATGAACGTGGCAACGTTGACGGCGATCATGCCGGGCGTGACCTGGCTGATGGCATAGTAATCCATGAGGTCGTCCTCAGTCGCCCAGTGGCGGTCCTCGACAATTTCTCTCTGAAGAATCGGCAGGACGGCGTACCCTCCGCCGAAGGTGACGGCGCTGCATTTGGCGAAGACGAGGAAAAGTTCCAGAAGTAGTTTCATTTTAATCGGTCCTTTCTTACGAGGGTGATTGCGCTCTCTTTTCGATACTTGTATGATAGCAGGTAAGGAAGCATATTTAAAATATCTATTTTTTTACAAACCATACGAAAGGGCTATGGATCATGGATATCAAGCAGCTGAAATATTTCGTGGCAATTATTGAAGGGGGGACCATCACGGGCGCGGCAAAGCTCCTTCATGTTTCGCAGCCGCCTCTTTCGAATCAGATGCGTTTTCTGGAAAATGAGCTGGGCGCTGAGCTTTTCAGGCGAGGGGCCAGGCACATCACTCTCACGGAGGCGGGCGAGGTGCTGTACCGCTATGCGGTGGAAATCCTGGAGCTGGAACATGTGGCGAAGGAGGAAATCGGATCGATGCGCGCGGGGCAGAAGGGAAATCTCCGGCTCGGCCTTGTCTCTTCGTGCGCTTCGAATGAACTTTACGATGAGCTCCGTCTTTTCCATAAGGACTTTCCGGAAGTGCATGTAAAACTTTTTGAAGGAAATACGTATGAGCAGATGGAAATGCTCCGGAAAGGAAAGGTGGATGTCGCTGTCCTCCGCACGCCTTTCCCATCGTATGGCCTCGAGAGCGTGACAATCCGTCATGACAGGATGGCGGTCGCTGCCGCAAAGGGAAAGCTTCCGGTGACGAATGGCACTCTCACTCTCAAAGCGCTTGAGAAACGTCCGATCATCATTTACCGCCGCTGGGAGAAGCTGGTGCTCGATGAATTTGAAAAAGAAATGGCGGTGCCGGAAGTCTACTGCGTGACGGACGATGCAAGGACGAGTCTCCAGTGGGCGGAAGCCGGAATCGGGATTGCGATTGTTCCTGAGTCGATCCTCGCCTGGGGCAAGAATCTGGAGACGGCCTTCCTTGCTGAAAAGAATCTTGCGTCTTCTCTTTCCCTCGTCAAGCGCCGCGGTCAGCTGGCGAGCCGCGTGGCGGAATCGTTCTTCCGTTTTTTCAAGGAAGAGGAGGAGCGCGTCGAGGCAGAAAGACGATCGAGGGAAGGGATCTCAGATAAATAGAAAGTTTTCAATTTTGCATATTGACACTGTGTCAGTTGGTGGTATACTTAAATTGTTGACACAGTGTCAGCAAACTATTTTCGCTTCTCAAAAGCGCGCTGCATGACAGGAGGGAACATGAAAGATTCGAATGAAAGATCGATCGAGATTGTGATGGCCTGCCGTAAGTTGTACCGCACGATGAGTTACCAGGAGATCAGTCTGAAGGAGATCAGCTGCGAAATCAGCATTTCCCGTCCGTCAATCTACAATTACTTCGTTTCCAAGGAGGAGATTTTCCTTGAAATTCTCCGCGAGGAGTATGAGGCGTGGAGCCGCAGTCTCCTTGAAATTCTTCACGGGAACGAGAAGATGACGAAGGATGAATTCGCAGCGGCGCTGGCTCATTCGACGGAAGGGCGTGAGACGCTTTTCCGGATCCAGTGCATGAATCTCTATGACATCGAGGAGCACAGCAGGATCGAACGCCTGACGGAGTACAAGAAAGTCATCCGGAAGGTGATGGAAATCCTGAATGCCTGCCTCGTGAAGTTCTTCCCTTCGATGACCGAAGAGGAGAGGATTGGTTTCCTGTACACGCTCCTTCCCTTCATGTACGGGATTTATCCCTACGTGTATCCGACGGAGCGGCAGAAAGAGGCCATGCAGCGGGCAGGAATCCCCTGCCGCGGCGTGACAGCGGCGCAGCTTGTCTACGCTTGTGTCAGGAAGCTGTTCGGCTGAGCGGCTTCGGGTCTTTAGAATCATAATAATAATAGGTCAAGGGAGAAAGGCAGGAAGTCATCATGAAGAAAGTTGTGGCATATTTCTCGGCATCAGGTACGACGGCCGAAAAGGCAAAGGCTCTGGCAAAGATTGCAGGGGCGGACCTGAAGGAAATCGTTCCGAAGGAAAAGTACACGTCCAGGGATCTGAACTGGATGGACAAGAAAAGCCGCTCGTCCCTGGAATCAGCGGACGAAGACTGCCGTCCGGCCATCGAAGGCGGCGCTTTCAATCTCTCGGGCTATGACAGGGTGTACATCGGTTTCCCGATCTGGTGGTACACCGCGCCGAGGGTCATCCAGTCTTTCATCGAGACGAATGATCTCTCCGGCAAGGAAATATACTTATTCGCCACATCGGGCGGAAGTGATGCGGCCAAGGCTCTTTCAGATATGAAGAAGCTGTATCCGACACTTTCCTTCATGGGAGCTTCTCTCCTGAACGGCCCGGTCACAAAAGACATCGGCGGCTGAAAGGGTGGAACCATTCCGCTCCGGGCGGGCGGACATCCCGCAGGATTTCTCCTTAAAAGATTGTTATAAAGATTTGTGTTTTTTTCTTTGCTATGTTAAAATATATCTTGCAATTTAGCATACTCGAAAAAGCATGTAAAAGGTATCGAATTGTCGGGCATCCGACGGTGGTAGGTATCAATTTGTCGGAAAGCCGACTTAAGGAGGAATAGTTTTTATGAACGTTAAGGTAGAGGCACTGGACCAGCACAAAGTATCTCTGAATGTGGAAGTACCGGCAGAAGCAGTACAGAAAGGTTTCAAGACCGCTGTAGCACGCATCGCCAACCAGGTAAAGATCCCTGGCTTCCGCAAGGGCAAGGCAAGCCGCAAGATTCTTGAAATGCATTTCGGCAAGGAAGCTGTCGAAGCAGAAGCTAAGGACGTCGTCATCAATGACGCACTGAACGAAGCTCTGCAGCAGGAAAAACTGATTCCTGTCACAACTCCTGATGTAAAGGAAGACAAATTCTCTGAATCCGAAGGCGCTGTATTCACTGCTACTTTCGTTAAACGTCCGGAAGTAGAACTCGGCGAATACAAGGGGCTGGAAGCAGAACACGCTCAGCCGGAAATCTCTGACGATGAAGTCATGGAACAGCTGAAGCGCGGTGCTGAACAGAGCGCAAGACTTGAAAAGGCTGAAGACGGCGCTGTCCTGAAGAAGGGCGACTATGCTGTCATCGACTTCAAGGGCTTTGTTGACGGCGAACCATTCGAAGGCGGCGAAGGCAAGACCTATCCGCTGGAAATCGGTTCCCAGAGCTTCATTCCAGGTTTTGAAGACCAGCTCGAAGGCCACAAGGCAGGCGACGATGTAGATGTCAAGGTTACATTCCCGGCAGACTACTTCGTAGATGCTCTGAAGGGCAAGGAAGCTGAATTTAAAGTTCATATCAATGATGTAAAGCGCAAACAGCTGCCGGAAATCGATGACGAATTCGCTAAATCCGTCAGCCAGTTCGAAACCATCGACGAGCTGAAGGCAAGCCTGAAGCAGCAGATGCAGCTGCAGGCTCTCCAGCAGGCTGAAGAAGCTTACCACGACGCACTGGTAAACCAGGCTGTCGCAAACGCTAAAGTAGATATCCCGCATGAAATGGTTGATCAGCGCATCGACGAGATCGTTGAAGAAATCAAGATGAACCTCGAAAGCCAGAACATGTCTCTTGATGACTACCTCAAGAGAATGAACCAGACAGAAGCACAGCTCCGTGCTAACTACGAAGCTACTGCTGCTGAACAGGTAAGACAGGGTCTCGTCCTCGAAGCAATCGCTGACAAGGAAGACCTCCAGGTCACCAATGAAGATCTGTCCATGGAAGTTTACAGCATGGCTCATCAGTTCAACGCAGACCCTAACGATGTCATGAAGATCATTAAAGATGAAAACCGTGTAGGCATGCTCATCAACTCCGTCCTCCGCAAGAAGGCTGCCGCATTCATTTACGGCGCTGCCAAGAAGGCTGAAGCTGACAAGAAAGCTGAAGAAACCGCCGCTGAAGAAGCTGCAGAAGCAGCAACCGAAGGTGCCGCAGAAGCTCCGGAAGTCGCAGAAGACCGCGAAGCTGAACTCAATGCCATGACGGTCAAAGATCTGAAGCAGTATGCATCCGAAAAGGGCATCGCTCTGGATTCCAAAGCTAAAAAGGCTGAAATCATCGAAACCATCCTCCAGGCTGAAAGCAAGTAAGACTTCGCCCGAAGGTATATAGAAAAACCGCTTTTGCGGTATCGGAAATTTCATGTAATACACCGGTTTGCCGGTGCGGGGGAAGAGACGCGGGGATGACCGGCGTCTCTTTCGCCCATATGGAAAACGGAGGATTTCCCTGTTTTCCGCGGGAAAAGCTTAGAATCCGACTCCATTCATTTCCTATTTCCTTATCGGAAAGCCCGCTCCTTAAGGGAGAGCGGAATGAATGATTCATGAATGTGAATGCGCCGACGGCGCCGTTCAAAAAGAAAGGATGTTTATTTATGGCTTATGTACCGATCGTAGTGGAACAGACCGCACAGGGAGAACGTTCCTATGATATTTATTCCCGTCTTTTGAAAGACCGAATCATTTTCCTCGATGGTGAAATCGAGGATCATATGGCAAACATCATCATTGCCCAGCTCCTTTTCCTGGAAGCTGAAGATCCGTCGAAAGACATTCACCTCTATATCAACAGCCCGGGAGGCGTCGTCACCGCGGGCCTTGCTATTTATGACACCATGCAGTACATCCGTCCGGATGTGTCGACCATCTGCATCGGCTCCTGCGCCAGCATGGCAGCCGTCCTTCTCACTTCCGGTGCGCCGGGCAAGCGTTTCGCTCTCCTGCACTCCAATGTGATGATCCATCAGCCGCTGGGCGGCGTACAGGGCCAGGCTACGGAAATTGAAATCCATGCCCGTGAAATCCTGCGCCTGCGTGATGAACTGAACGGCATCCTTTCCAAGCACAGCGGACAGCCGATCGAGACGATCCGCCGCGATACCGAAAGAGATAACTTCATGACCGCGGAGATGGCGCAGAAGTACGGCCTCATCGACCGCGTACTTACCAGAAACGAGCTGGATGAATTAACGAAGAAATAAGGGAGGCTCCCATTGAACGAGAAACATGAAGGAACACCGGTCTGCAGCTTCTGCGGACGTTCCGGCGAAGAAGTTGAAAAGCTGATCGCAGGGCCGGGAGTCTATATCTGCAATGAATGTATCGAAGTGTGCGAAAACATCCTCAAAGAGGAAATGAAGGCAGACAAGCAGAAGTCTGTTCCGCACTTCAAGCTTCCCGTTCCGGAAGAAATCAAGAAGTACATGGATCAGTACGTCATCGAACAGGACGATGCCAAAATCGCTCTGGCCGTTGCCGTATACAACCATTACAAGAGAATCCAGTATGAGTCCACGGACGATGATGTAGAACTCCAGAAGTCCAATATCATCATGCTCGGGCCGACAGGCAGCGGCAAGACGCTCCTTGCCCAGACGCTCGCGCGTTTCCTGGACGTTCCTTTTGCGATTTCCGATGCAACGACCCTGACCGAAGCCGGCTATGTCGGCGAAGACGTCGAAAACATTCTCCTGCGCCTGATCCAGGCTGCCGACTATGATATCGACAAAGCGGAACGCGGTATCGTCTACATCGATGAAATCGATAAGATCGCAAGGAAGTCTGAAAACCCGTCCATCACCAGAGACGTATCCGGTGAAGGCGTACAGCAGGCACTTCTGAAGATTCTGGAAGGCACTGTTGCCAGCGTTCCTCCGCAGGGCGGCAGAAAGCATCCGAATCAGGAAATGATCCAGATTGATACATCGAACATTCTCTTCATCTGCGGCGGCGCTTTTGCCGGCATCGACAAAGTCATCGACAGAAGACTGACGAAGAGTGTCATGGGATTCGGCGCCGATATCGAAAAGAAGGATTCCAAGGACATGGCAGAACTCCTGCAGCAGGTCCAGCCGGAAGATCTTCTGAAATTCGGCCTCATCCCTGAATTCATCGGTCGTCTGCCGGTCATCGTGGCTCTGCATCCGCTGAATGAAGATGCGCTCGTCAGGATCCTCACGGAACCAAAGAACGCACTCGTCAAGCAGTACCAGAAGCTCCTTGCCATGGATCATGTCGAACTGGAATTCGACGATGGCGCCATCCACGCCATTGCCCGCCAGGCCATCGAGAGAAATACAGGAGCCAGAGGACTTCGCGCCATCATCGAGAAAATCATGCAGCATGTCATGTATGAAATCCCGGGGATGAAGGACGTCAGGAAGTGCATCGTCACTGAAGACGTCGTGCTGAAGCATTCTGATCCGGTCCTGATCAAGGAAGACGGAACAAAAGAATAATCCGTGCCCCGAGGGGCCGTATTCCAAATAAAAGCACATGGAGGCCGGAGCCAAATGGGACAACCACTTGACTCCGGCTCTTTCTGTAGAATCAGAGAGGGAAGAGACTGAGATATCGAAGTTTTTAAATTAAAAAGTAGACGCTTTAGGCCTTTCATGTGATACAATAGAGATATATTATGGAGGAACTATCTATGGATGAAATACAGAACGAAAATCAGCCTCTCAACCTCCCTGTAGTGGCGCTGAGAGATATAGTCATTTATCCCCGCATGTCCGTCAATCTGGACATCGGAAGAAAAGAATCCGTCGAAGCCGTGCGCTTTGCAGGGAAAGGCGAAAGATACCTCGTTATGGCCATGCAGAAGGATTCCCGCGTGGAAGTACCGCAGGAAGACGACCTTTACGACGTCGGCACTGTCGTCAAAGTGACACAGATGCTCCAGATGCCGGGAGGCCTCATCCGCGTGCTCGTCGAAGGCGTATCCCGCGTGAAACTCCTGAAGGTCACCCGCGGCGACCGTTTCCTGTCCGCTGATGTGGATGATATCGAAGAAATCAAGCCGGAAGATGAACTCCGCGCCGAAGCTTTCAGAAGAACACTCCTGAAGTCCTTCTTCGAATGGCTCCACAACACGAAGCAGGGCCTGCCCGAAGACCAGATGGAACAGCTGAAGAGCATCACCGATCCCGGCGAAACCGCCGATTTCATTGCGTCCCAGCTGCTTCTGAAGCCGCAGCAGAGACAGAGAGTCCTCGAAGAAGCCGACGTCGCATCCCGCCTGAAGCTCGTCCAGGGCTATCTTGATATGGAAATCGAGATCGTTCATCTCGAATCCGAAATCAGCTCTGATGTGCGCCAGAAGATGGACAAGGAACAGAAGGACTACTACTTAAGACAGAAAATTAAATCCATCCACGACCGTCTGGGCGACACCGTCAGCCAAGATCAGGAAGCGGAAGACTACAGGAAGAAACTGGCAGACTCTGCCATTCCTGAAGAATACAAGAAGAAACTCGAGAAGGAAATCAACCATCTCGAATCCATGCCGCCGATGATGGCAGAGACCGCTGTTGCCAGAAACTATCTGGACTGGTCTTCTCTCTGCCATGGGACAAGGAAACGAAGGACTCCCTCGAACTCAAGAAGGCGCAGGAAGTTCTCGACCATGACCACTACGGCTTGGAAAAGATCAAGGAAAGAATTCTGGAATACCTCGCTGTCCGCATCCTTGCGCCTGAAGCGAAGGCTCCGATTATCTGCTTCGTAGGACCGCCAGGCGTCGGCAAGACATCGCTCGCACAGTCCATCGCCAGAGCCATGAACAGGAAGTATTGCCGTATTTCCTTAGGCGGCATCCATGATGAAGCTGAAATCCGCGGCCACCGCCGCACCTACATCGGTGCTATGCCAGGCCGCTTCATTGAAGCCATCAGCGAAGTCGGCGTCAACAACCCGCTGATGCTGCTGGACGAAATCGACAAGGTCGGCTCTGATTTTCGCGGTGATCCTGCTTCTGCACTGCTTGAAGCACTCGATCCGGAACAGAACAAAGCTTTCCACGATAACTACATCGACATTCCCTTCGATTTCTCGAAGGTTTTCTTCCTCGCGACGGCCAACAGCGTCTCCACCATCCCGGCTGCCCTGCTCGATCGTATGGAACTGATCGAACTCACTGGCTACACGGAAGAAGAGAAGCTGGAAATCGCGAAGAAATACCTCGTGCCGAGACAGAAAGAGAGAAACGGCCTGAAGGACGGAGACATCCGCTTCACTCCGGCGCTCCTGAAGAAAGTCATCACAGGATACACCAGAGAAGCAGGCGTCCGTAACCTTGAAAGAACCATCGGCGCCCTCTGCCGCAAGGTAGGCAAGAAGATCGTCCTCCAGGACGACAAGCTGCCGCCGCTTTCCGTCAAGACACTCGACAAGTACCTGGGACCAGTGAAATTCCTCCCGCTCGCTGAAGAACATCCGGATGCCGTAGGCCGCGTCAATGGCCTCGCATGGACGATCGCAGGCGGCGAAGTCCTCGACACCGAAGCCGTCACCATCAAGGGCAAGGGCCACCTGATCCTGACAGGCCAGATGGGCGATGTCATGAAGGAATCCGCTGAAACCGCGTACACCTACATTAGAAGCAAGGCCAAGGACCTGGGACTCAAGGATGATTTCTATGAAACCCTCGACACCCACATCCACCTGCCAGAAGGCGCCGTACCGAAAGACGGCCCGTCCGCGGGCATCACGATGGCAACCGCCATGGCATCTGCCTATACAGGCAGAAGAGTCAGAGGCGATACTGCTATGACCGGGGAAATCACCCTCACCGGCGAAGTCCTCCCGATCGGCGGCGTCAAGGAGAAAGTCCTGGCTGCCAACGAATTCGGCATCAAGCAGATCCTGCTGCCGGAAAAGAACAAGAGAGATCTCGAAGAACTGCCGAAGTCCGTACAGGACAAGCTGCAATTCGTCTATGTCAAGAACGTGCAGGAAGTCCTCGAACACGCATTGGTGAAATAAAGGAGGCATGAAGTGGCGGAAATCAAGGAAATAGAAAAATTTCATATTTTCTCGTCAGTATATTTCAGCTCTGCCGTCAACCGTAAGCAGTACGTGAACGACGGGCGGAAAGAAATCGCCTTCATCGGGCGTTCGAACGTAGGGAAATCCTCCCTCATCAACAACCTCTGCGGGCAGAGAAAGCTCGCCTACGTCAGCCGCGAACCGGGCAAGACAAGAACCATCAACTACTACGCCATCCAGTCCAGAAGAACCGTGGACGAACAGGAACAGCGACAGGAATGGTACCTCGTCGACCTGCCGGGCTACGGCTTTGCAAAGACAAGCCAGGAAAACAAGGACACATGGTCCACCTTCATCGACGACTACATCAAGAGCTCCCCGAGCCTTGTCATGGTAGGCCTCCTGATCGACCTGCGCCATCCAGGACTTCCGATCGACATGAAAGCCTACGAATGGCTCAGAGAAATCGCGCCGTCCTTAGTCGTCATCGGCACCAAGGAAGACAAGCTCAAGAGAAACGAAGCCAGAGAAAACCTCAAAAAGCTGAACAAACTCTTCCCGGCTGATTACCCGGCTATTTCCTACTCCTCCCTGAACGGAGACGGCAGAGACAGCCTCTACCGCCTGATCGAGCAGAAAGTCTGTGAATGACATGAAGAAGATCCTTCTTCTCGCATCCCTCTTCACCGCCTGCGCCATCGAGGCCTTCGCCTACAACGTCTATGCGCCGAATTCCTTCGACACAGTCAGCAAAGGAAACTACGCCTACAAGACCGTCTACACCATGTGCGAACAGGGCAAAGCCCCTGACTACACCACAGCCTTCTTCGACCGCCAGCTCACCAGATACGAACTCGCCGGCGTCATCAAGGATATCCTGGAAGGCGGCAAGACAGTCCCCGAAGACAACCCGAGCCTCATGAAACTCAGGAAAGACTACGCCAGAGAACTCGAAGCCCTGGGATGGAAACCACCCAAGAGACAACCCTCCAAAGAAAAGCCCATCCTTGAAATAGGAGGCGACAGCCGCATCCGCTACAACAACGGAGGCGACGCCGACGCCAGAGTCAGAGTAGCCGGAAGATGGAACATCACCGACAACACCAGCATACAAGCTGGAGGAGAAAAGAACGTAGAATGATGAATGAAAAACACCGCTGTTCTAAGCAGAAACTTGGAGCAGCGGTGTTTTTGCGTGGGGGAGGACCCTGAAACGCGAGCACCGCCAACACTCGCCTTCCCTGACGGGGAAGGGGGACCAGCTCATCTTTAAACTGTTGCTGGTGGATAGGGTTGATTATACCTTTAGGTTTTTATAAGTAAGGTTGTTTTGAACTTTCCTACAGCCATAGGCTGGTTGGCAAATGTTAGACCAGATTGCTTCATATCTCTATCAGGGTGTTACGATTACCCAGGCAGCTGAAAATCTTCATATGAGCCGCATAACATTCAGAAAATGGGTTCTCCGGTATAAAGAGGAGGGCTTTAAGGGATTGCGGCCCAGGCAGCATTTGTCTTACTACTCCAATCAGATGAAGATCCAGGCCGTAAAGGAATATCTTAAAGGCGGCGTTTCCATGCTTTCCGTCTGTGCCAAATACAGAATTTCCGGCACTCTCTCCCTTAAAACATGGATTGAGGCGTATAATGAGCATAAGTTGACAGACCTCGTTTCTGAAGGAGGAGATCTTATGGGCAAACGCCAGCAATCGGTCAAGGAAGAGCGAGTCAGAATCGTTCAGGAGTGCATCGCCAGTGGATGCGATTAGTGAACTGCTGAGAGAAAAGGTCGCACAGGAGGTCGTGAAAATCCATCAGGAATATCCGGATATGGGATACCGCCGGATGAACGATTGGATCAAGAAGTATAGCGAGAGCCACCTTATGGTAAGTGACAGTCTGGTTCTTCGTGTCAGGCGGATACTTAATATTAAGTCCGTGATCAAATACAAGACCGATGGCTGCACTCGTAACGCAAAGGATCCAAAGTACATTTTTGAAAACCTGCTGAACCGTGATTTCGATGCAGGCGTATCCAATGCAAGATGGATGACGGATGTCACCGAATTCAAATACACAACGGCTGATGGAGTTTTGCATAAGTTATATTTAAGCGCCATTATTGATGGCCATGACCGTCGGATTGTCTCTTATGTCATCGGCGACAGAAACAATACTGCACTGGCTTTTGAGACAATGGAAAAGGCACTTAAAGAGAATCCAGGAGCACATCCAATGATTCATACTGACCGCGGATTCCAGTATACAAGCAACGGATTCCATAAGATCGTTGAAAAAGCAGGACTGGTTCACAGCATGTCCCGCGTAGGCTGCTGTGCAGACAACGGTCTGATGGAAGGGTTCTGGGGAATGCTGAAGCGCGAACGTTACTACACACGTAAATTCACCAGTTATGATATTTATTTGTCTGTATTAACAAATCCGCACCACCTTCTCCTTCGGAGCAAGGTTAACACCCTTAAACCTCGCGTTGCTCGATAAAAACCTTAAAACCAAGGCTGCGCCTCGAGGAAAACCGGAAAACCTCGCTGACTCTCAAGGACGCCCAAGCCGCAAAAAAGGCCCAATGCATTTGCATGAGGCTCTCTTTGTATATCTCCGATTTTAAACTGCTCTGACAGCTCCCCCATCTGAGTGTCTTGCTGCTCAGTGCGGGTTACCTGCGGCGGTTTGTGGCGTGCTCGTATTCATCTTTCAACCACCGTACGTCCACGGTCAAGCCATAATTTATATCCTTCAAATCAAAATATTTATAGGACAGTAGGTGTTCTTTGTTAAACATGCTTGGAAGTTGCGGTTCGCCTGTTTGGTCTTCCTTTTCGATACGTTCCAGTAACTCGCCCGGGAACATGTCCTTTATGATACCACGCCCGGCGCCGGCGGTCACATGAGGATAATGGTTTCCTTTGCCCGGCTCCATGGGCCGCGTCCCCTTGAAGGTAATCTGGAATTCCCAATTGCAGCCGTAATCATAGATCATGGTCAGCTCGTCCCCGGGCGCAAGCTTCATTTTCTCCAGATGCACCCGGTTAGGCCGGCTTGCCTTAGGTCCATCGGGATCGAAGCGAAGCTCATACCGTTTACCCTTATAGTACAAACAGAACATGTGATCACGCCCCGTGTTAAAGACCACCATGATCGTGTACGCCAGCTGGGCCAGAGTAGACTTGGCAGAAATATCGATATCCCGCCAAATCTTATCCTCCATCTCCTTCACAGCCACGTGGAAAGAATAAAGTTCTGCCATAAAATGCACCTCCAAATACAAGAATGGGACACAAAAACAGAAACTGCATCCCCTGCCGAATTAATTACTGCTAAAAAGCCCGGGCTCAAACCACCCGATCATCATCCTTCTTCATAACTGTATACACTATAAAATAAAACAACGTCAATAGCAAACATTGACACCATTTTTTATGAAATGGAGGCGGTGGAGCGAGAATGAGCTGTCCCCGTTAGGGGAGAGTGGCGCCGGAGGCGACGAAAGGGGTTCATTACCACGAGCTACGCGAGGTTGTGTGGTGTTAAACTCGCCTTCCCAGACGGGGAAGGTGTCCGGCCTCAAATACTTATGCCGGACGGATAGGGTTGATTATTCATTGGGTTTTATAAAAGGTTCCGCGAGCAAAGCGAGGTTGTGTGGTCTTCCATTTGCGAAGCAAGGAAATGGTGTTGACCTTGCTCTGGAAGAGAAGGTGTCAGGCTCCAAATTTCTGTTGCCTGACGAATGAGATGTAGTTCCCACGAGCAAAGCGAGGTTGTGTGGTTTTGAACTTGACCTTGCCCTGGAAGGGAAGGTGTTGCCGAATGGCGACGGATGAGTTGCATTTCTGCAAGGCAGAGCCTTGGTTGTATGGTTGTGTGGTGTTCTTTTAAAAAAGCATATTGATATAGAAGCGTACCTTGGCACTTTAGCGATGACACGAGAGCGGCGAATCAACATGATTAAAACCATACAGCCGCCTTGCAGGCTGGGAACTACATCTCATCCGTCAGCTACGCTGACACCTTCTCCTTTCGGAGCAAGGTTAACACCCTTAAACCTCGCTTCGCTCGAGGAACTTCACCTCCTCAGTCGCCTCCGGCGCCAGCTCCCCCGTGGAGAAGCCTTTCGGTTGGCATGTTTTCCGATTCGCCATACTTGGCGATTGTACGATTTCTACATAAGAGCCTTTAGATTTCAAGGCGTACCATGGCCTTTTAGCAGCGCAGCCGCTATTTGCACAATAAAAAACCACGTTGAGCGTTAAATCAACGTGGTTTTTCACTTAATCAGCAGCTTGTTCCTCCCAGCCATTCCAGCCGAGATGACACAGCAGGTATCTGCACAAATAAAAATAGCACTTACAATTAAGTAAGTGCTATTTTCTA
>PPYE01513076.1_pt1 | contig 15266 bp, 14 predicted proteins | sample 1559881 | NCBI WGS metagenome assembly PPYE01 (sample SAMN08240022, study PRJNA423297) | Human gut metagenome, whole genome shotgun sequencing project. | reverse complement strand
CTGCCTATATCAAGGACTGGCTGGCGGAGTTCCATAAAGAGCCGACCTACCTGTTCGACATCCTCACGGACGTGAACCGGTCGGCACGCATGATTTCCGAACGGCTGGCTGTAGAGCAGGAGCCGGAAACCCCGGATGCGATTCCGTCCGAAGCTGCCTAAACCTTGATAAACAAATCGTTTAATCTGCGCTGCGGCCGAAAGGTCGCGGCGTTTTTATTATCAGCAATATGCAACAAGATAAAACCGAAGATCGGTACAGCCGCGAAACACTGCTGCCGATGAATACGCTTTACGACCATGAACATTGCCTGACGCAAGAGGACGTAGATGCCGCCAATGCTTTGGTGCGTCATATCGAACGTACCCGCAACCCGCTTGTCTCGCAGGGCGGCGACCGGGTGCGCTATACCACGCGCCACGGCGACTTCCATGGCAACGCCTTGATCGAGGCGGTCCGTGAAGACGGAATGCGCTCGATCTGCCTGTGCCCTTACGTGCCTTTCGTGTGGGCGACAGCCGACGGTATCGGCTGCTCGGTCAGCGGAGGGCCTTTTACAGCCGTGATGCCGCAAGAACTGAAGCCTTCCGGTGCTATGCCGGGGGATTTCTGTGCTTGGGGCCATTGCGGCGCCTGCGGCAACGGAGTCGTCCGGTTCTGCGCCGAGGTGCCGCTGTGGGAATTCCGGGAAGGCGATCCGCTCTACGGTGATTTCTCCACCGAGAAATGGCGCAAGATCAGCCTTTACAAAGATACGGAGAACCTGCATGGTAACCTTTACCGCGGCGACTGTATTTCGTTCCGGACGGAGGAGGAGTTCCGACGGTTTCTCTCCGATTGCGAAGGAACGGTATTCGCGGCTCCCAATCCGAAGTCGGTCATCGTCTGGGGCTACCGGGACGAGCAGGTCGCCCTGCCCCGGACGGAGTGGAAGGCGCTCGACGTTCCCGTTACAGAGCGGCGCATCTACAACACGCTCCAACCCGTGAAACTCGTCAAGGACCACGGGCGGCATACTGCGGTCTGCTATTTCGTCAGACCGGAAGACGACATCAGTCAACCGCAGGACATGACGCTCGAAGAGTTAATCTACGAAGAGTCATGCCCTACAAGCAAAGTTACAGTGTAGAATGATCCTGTCATCCGTATGCCACTCGATTTGGATGATGTGGACACACAGACTTGCCGAATCATAGACCTCTGTGAGCGAGCCAGTGTTCAGGTCCCTGTGCATCCAAGGCTGCGCGATACAATGTATTAATATAATATCCATTTACCATGCACGAAGCAGAACAATATTTACGCAATCCAGAAACCCCGTACTCTCTGTACATCCAGTATCAAGGTCGACGCCGACGTCTGTTTTACAACCGCGATCAAAACATTTGCGGCATCATCGGTATCGGCAGACGAAGATATGGCTTCGGATTCGGCGACTGGGACAACATTGAAAAGATTTTCAAACCGGCTCCGGACAAAGACCCTGAGGAAATCAATCGCCGTCTAATCCGCAAATTCCAGCGGGAAGCGGCCAAAGCAGGATTCACAAGCCCGTTTATCCGCAAAATCCAGCATGCCGATTACAGCAAGGATCTCTACAAAAACGGCATCACGACCGGAACCAGTATCGACGGGCAGATCATCACGCTCGAAGCCGTGCGCAAATGGTGCGGCAAAACGACTTACCGGTCTTTCTGCGAGGCCGTCAAAAACCGCACGCCGTTCCATTCGGGTCGGTTTGATTTCCGCGGCTACGACGGTTCGCTATGGGTGGAGCCTTGCGATAAGGACGATGGCTATCACCGGGTTGGGGACCTGACCGCAGGATTTTCGAAAGAGTACCGAGGATGCGGTAACGGTTATTACTACCTGCTTATCAACGAGCATACCTTCATCGGCTGCGATATAGACTAACGAAAATCCGGACTATTATGAAAATCATGTGTCAGGAGCACTACGATAAAGTAGTGCAATATGCCGAAAGTATCGACGACAAGACGCTCCACGAGTGTCTGAAACGGCTCGAACGCCGGGAGCAAAATCCCCATCATCCGTGCGAGATCGAACTTTACAAGGACTTCGCACCTTATTCGTTCCTTTTCAAGGAGCGTTATCCCGATGGGCGTTTGGGCGTTGTCGGCGGACTGGTCTATCATGGCTGCCCGGATCGGTCGCATTGTTTTATCGACGGGCCGTTTCATGGCTGGATGACCCATACCTGAAAAGTTGAATACGAATTGTCGATCCCGGCCGGACACAATAAATCCGGTCGGGATTTTGTTTTTATTATTAAATATTGGTAATTTTGCGTAAAGACTGAACAACTATGAAAACGACATCGGTAGCCCTCGGTGTTTATTTCGAGGATTTCATCAAGGCAAAAATCGCACAGGGGCGTTATAACAATGCCAGCGAGGTTATTCGGGCCGGCTTGCGGCTTTTGGAGGAGAACGAAAGCCGTCTGACGGAGTTGAAAGCTGCCATCCGCGAGGGAATCGACAGCGGCGTGGCCGAAGGATTCGACCCGGAGGATCATCTGAAAACCCTGAAAGCCAAGTGGACGAATGGATGAAATACGGTTTACCCGCAAAGCGGTCGAAGACCTTTCCGACATTTGGAACTATACGGCGGATAGGTAGTCGGAGCAATAGGTGGATACTTACAATGTCGTTGCGAATTGTTCCCGGGACGAGTTTTGCCTCTTTCGCATTGACAATCATTCTTTCTCTGCAAAGAGATATATTATTCTATGAATGTAAGGAAATCGTTAAATATGTATTTGGTCTTTACCTCGTCCCGATTCAATTCTTTACGTATTTTTATTCTTTATGAAATCGGAGGTTGGACGCATATCTCGTAACCGGTAATTTTTCAACATGCGAAGCTAGGCATTCAAGGCTTTGTTGAACTCTTCATTGATGTTGTGTAAGGCAACATGCAATTGAAGATTGCCTTTAGGTGCCGGATGTGGTTCGGATCCTCAATAGCACTCCTGCCTACGTCCCAAAATGCAGGCTTGATCTTAAAGGTCGTAGTAAACACTGCGCCCTGTTAATCGTCATACGCATGCGAATTGCCGAAAACTCCAAATTGGCATTGTTCGGCGAGGACTGCAATTTGTGACTTAAAAACCAACTCTTCTATATGGTCATAGCCTTGTTATGGATTGTTCTTGGAAATTATATTTTTCAAAAGTCAGTCCGCAGACATTTTTCTATGACGCATTGTCACATGCTATTTCAAGTTATTTATCCCGATAGGTTCTTTGCGTATGACGCCGGGATGACGTTATTTGACATTATTTTCTATCTGCTTCCGACTTGTTTCCAGCTCGTTAATAAGTTCCTCTTCTGTCGGGAGATAAAGTTTGTATTTTGAGGCAAACAATTGATTGCTGTCGTTCATTACCGAGTATTTGACAATCGTGTTGTCCCGCTCGGTGCAAAGCACGATACCGATAGTTGGATTATCGGTTTCTGTGCGTATATTCTCCTCGAAATAGCGAATATAGAAATCCATTTGTCCGATGTCTTGATAAGTCAGTTTCCCGACTTTCAGATCAATCAGCACAAAGCATTTGAGGATGAAGTTATAGAATACAAGATCGACATAGTAGTTTTCGTTGTCGGTCTTGAAACGGTATTGACGTGAAACAAAGGAAAAACCGCGCCCCAACTCCAACAAGAATTGTTGCAGGTTGTCGATAAGCGCTTTTTCCAAATCTTTTTCATAGAAGTTCACGCCACTCGGAAGACCGAGAAAGTCGAGCACATACGGGTCTTTGATGATGTCGGCCGGTGTGAGTTGTGCTTGGCGCGAAGCCGCATCTTCGGCTTCTTTTACTATAAGTTGATTTTGCGAAGAGAGAATTCGTTCGTAGGTCAGTCGCTCAATTTGCGAATCCAATGCCCGCGTACTCCAGTTCTGCAATGCAGCTTCATTCATGTAGTAAAGTCGGGCGCGTTCGTTTTCAACACGGATTAACGTGCGGTAATGGGTCCATGTCAATTCGGGACGCAGTGCGTCCCATTTTGGGAACAGCAAATAAAACTGACGATAACGGCGTAATTCACGGGCGTCGAAACCTCGCCCGAACTCTACCGACAACTTCTCTGCAAGGTCGTTAATTACCCTTTGTCCGTATTCTGCGCGACTGGCTCCGGCTTGTTCTTCTTCAACTATTCGGCGGCCTATTTTCCAATTGGCCTCAAGTATACCGGTATTTACCGCCTTGTATATAGTGTTACGAGTATTGATAATGATAGCTCGAATATCGTCGTATAGAGTTGTTATAGCGCTCATATTTAATGCTTTTGAAGACGGGACGCACTGCGTCCCGAAAGTATGTTACTTTTGTTCGTTCGATGCTTTAGGTATATTGCAACCTTTTAAAAACCCTTGTTTCAACACATTGAGAAATGTCGAATTTCGAGATTCTGCATCTTTCAAAAAGGCATCAAAGGATAATACATATAAGCCAAATGGAATGCGAATATTCTTATCTTCGTCTAAAATAACCGTATGCTCTTTGTAGAATAAAGATCCTGCAGAAAATAATTCCGTATAATTTTCTTCTTTTAACGCTATGCGAAATTCTGCATCTATATCTACGATTCCGTAGAACCAAATACGTTGAATTTTATCGGGATAATATTTTGCAAGTTTTCGAGCGCGCTGTTTTAGCTGACTGACGACCTCTTCTCTTTTGGCCAAAGGCAATCCTAATTTTTTGAGTTCAACGATAACAACATCCGTTTTAGTCTGTACTTCTACTTGGCCTACTGGATTATGAAAATCATTAGAAAAGACGATTGCAATATCAGGCCTTTTTTCATCATCAACATTCTCTCCATCCAATGCAAGATATGGCATAAGCTTATTCATTTCCAAATCGCTGAGGATGGTTGAATAAGACATATATTTATCGTCTAACAACCACGCATTGTTAGTGTATAGATCGTTTATAAATCCTGCTTTCCCACAAACTTTTTTTCTAGGAACAATTATATCGTGAATATCCGCTTCCGGATTCTTCTTATCAATTTGTTTTAGATTTTTGATGATTACATTTCGATATAAAATATACTCCATCAATGTTCGAGAGGAAACGTTAAGAGCTTTTTCATATTGTTCGGTTGAAATTGTGTTTGGAGCATCCAAAACCTCTTTTTGTGCCTGAAAGAACTTACGTTGGGCTGTTTCAATCGCTTTATTGCGATCGATAATTCCAATTGATTGTTCATCGAAATAACCTGCCAAATGAGGATAATTATTATTTAGGCTTTCTGTTATATGTTTATTTTCCTCTTGAATGCTTGGGATTTTTTCATTCAGAATAATCGTTGCATGTTTCCTAAATAGATTTTTTACAGTTTTCAATTCTTGCTCATCAAGTGTCAGGGCTTCTCGAGAAGGATTTGTTTTACCTGTAAAGAAACTGGAATACAACAGAAAAACTATTTCATATCCTTTGGGGGTAGATTCTTTTGACATAATATCAATAGGAATTGTTCTCCCATCAACGCAGATTGCGGTTACTAGTGACGATTCTTTATTGGTTTGTTTGATTTTGTAAAAAATATCAATCGTGTCAAAAAGGTCTAAGCTTTCTGCAGGAAATTTTCTGCTTTCTAAATCGACACTTTGACTAGCTATCAGTATTTGACAATCGTTATAAAATCCTTGCTCAGGATTAGGCTCTTTGGTAGATAACGTTAAATCAATCTTCAAATCTTTACCCGCTTTAACAATGGAAAACAGATGCGGGTAAAAATGATAAAGTATAGACTGCCTAATAGATACCGGTTTAAGAAAATCATAAGAATATAATTTTTTCTTTAGGTACCCGCTAAATGCCAATCTGCTGCCCGTATAAGTGGCATCAGGAGCCGGAGAGAGAGTGAAATTGTTTTTCTCAAAGTTCTTCTTGAACGTAAACTTCCGAATTTGTTTCTCAAATATGCTTTCGATATAAACTTCTTTGAAATATTTGAGGAAGACCAATCGTCCGAGTCCTTTGTGATCTTCTTCCTCTGTTTCAAGTAATTTAGTGAATTTACGATACCGATCGTTAGTAAAACCAACACCGTTGTCAGAAATTACTATTGTAAGAGATTCCGGCTTGGAATACGAATCAACGGCAATGCTTATTTGGATATTATTGGCGCCTGCATCTATTGCGTTGGCAATAGCTTCAAAATACACAAGCTCCAATGATGAAGAGGATGGATAAAAAAAATCAATCGCCCGACTTAAATTAACCTCCATGCCGTCCATAAGCCCTTATAAGTTATATTGTGAACAAAGGTAGCAAATATTAACAATTGAGCACAGAAATACAATGAAAAAATGCGGGCTATTGTCAATGTTTGGGATCAAAATAGGAACCAATAGAGTGGTTATTATGCAATCTATCGTGTAGTCTCATTTTCTCAAACGATAGTATCACGAGATTACACTGGGAAATATTATGTTGCAATAGTTCGTGTTCGCTTCAGCTCTTCATCGTCGATCCGATTGTTCGGCAGATATTCTATACTCAGTTTCATGACGCTATGAAATATGCAGAGTTATAAATATAAGGAATATCCGGGAAATTACTCGCGGTTGATACCCATTTTTTTGATTAGATCTTTTATATATCTTTCGGAATGCCGGTACTGGCGCTTATGCAACAAAGGCACGATATTTTCGTTTGTATTGTGAACGAACTCCGCAGGGAGTACCGAGGAAACGACGCAATTTCACACTACACGGTCGGCAGGAGCCGGCAAAGCCCCGCTTAACTATTTGTCGAAACGACGACACGATGCCCGACTGCATTGCGTGCCGACACTCCGTATGCCCCTGCGCCTAATTATGCACGATGAATATTCATTTCGATATATATGGTCTTATAACGACGACCGTCAAATCGCTGCCCTACGTCAGCGAAGGCATTCCGGCAGGATTCCCTTCGCCGGCCGCGGACTATATCGGCGACCGCATCGACCTGAACGAAGTCCTCATACTGAGTCCGGGTGCGACATACTATGCCCGCGTTCGGGATTACTATCTGGTCGAGGAGGAGCTGGAGCAGGGCGACGGCATCCTTTTCGACACGCGGCTTGCACCGCGCACCGGGGACCTGGCGTTTTGCGAGGTGGAGGTTCAAGCGACGGCGCACACGCCTTATCGACCGCCTGCCGCAGAAGGAACAACCCGCGCTGTTCGAGCGGCGGGCTATCCGAGCCTCGTATTTTCCGGCGAGCGACGTTCCCGTCGCGGGGCTCGTCGACCTGAACGAAGAGCTGATTCCTAACCCGATCAGCACCTTCTTCGGGAAAGTGCGGGGCATCTCTCTGATCGAAGACGACATCGAGGACAGCGATTCGGTGATCGTGGACCGGATGCTCGAACCCCGGTGGGGCGATCTTGCCGTATGCGTCACCTCCGAAGGCTTCACCATGAAATACGTCGAGGTGCACGACGACGGGGAGATCTGGCTGATGCCCGGCAACAAGGACTATGCTCCGATTCGGATTACCGGCGAGAACGAACGGTTGATATGGGGCATCGTCACCCACTCCATCCGGCAGCTGAGGACGAAGAAAGGAGGTATAGGATGAGCCGGAAGCTGTTGCCCCTGAATCCCCGCCAGATGGTCGGCCTTGCCGACGGGAATTCATTTTACTGCTCCTGCGAGGAGTCCATGCAGCCGTGGCTGCACGGAAAGCCCATTATCGTGGCCTCGAACAACGACGGCTGTGCGATAGCCATGAACCGGCCGGCGAAGCGATACGTCAGGATGGGTGACGCGCTGTTTCAGATAGCAGACACCATCCGGGAACACGGCATCGTTACGTTCTCCTCGAACTACGAGCTCTACGGCGACATGAGCAACCGCATGCACAGCATTTGGGCCTCCTTCGTCCCCAACCTCGAAATATACAGCATCGACGAGGCCTTCCTCGACTTTACGGGAATGGAAGGCTTCGATTTCGAGAAGCTGGGGCGCGAGATCATCCGCACCACCCGGCGCGGAATCGGCATCCCGATCTGTCTGGGCATCGCCCCGACCAAAGTACTGGCCAAGGCCGCCAACAAGCTCGCCAAGACGGACGACGCCCGGCGGGGGCTCTATATCATCGATACGGAGGAGAAGCGTGTGGAGGCGTTGAAAAAACTCCCGATAGGCGATGTGTGGGGCATCGGTCGGCGGCATGAGAAGCGCCTGACGGCGATGGGTGTCCGCACGGCCTACGATTTCTCCGTGCTGCCGCGCGAGTGGGTGCGCAGGAACATGACTGTCGTTGGCGACCGCCTCTGGCGCGAGATGAACGGGACGCCCTGTATCAGTCTGGAACTGGCGCCGCCCGACAAGCAGGAGATATGCACATCGCGGGCATTTGGGAAAATGACCTCCGACTTCAACGAGGTGAAAGCCGCCGTTGTGCGCTATTTAAGTTCGTCCGCCCATAAGCTCCGTGACCAGCATTCCTATGCCCGGCGCATCTATGTCGGCATCGAAACCAATCCTTTCAACGAGAACCAGCGTCAGACCTTCCGGGGACTGCAAATCGAATTTCCCGTACCGACGGACAATACGTTCGAGATGGTGCCTTATGCCATGACGCTGCTCCGGGCGATCTGGCCGGCCTACGCCCCCGGCGAACGGCCGTTCCTGTTCAAACGCGCTACCGTCACGTTGTCGGACCTTATTCCTGCCGAAGCGCTTCAGCTCAACATGTTTCACCATAGGCCCGACATCGGGCAGCTGCGGCATTTGCAGGCCGCGGTGGACGAGGTCAACGGACCGCTGAACCTCGACAGCCGCCTCGTGGTGCTGGGTGCGGAATTGACCGGGCAGAATAATACCCGGCTGCGGCGCGAGATGCTCTCGAAATGTCCTACGACCAAATGGAGCGATCGGATAGATATTGCCATCTAACTTTGTAAAGAATTTTTGTTTATGTGTTTTTTCACCTCTCTGTCAGCAAATGCAGCGGCCGTAGCCAAAAGGTACGGTAAGCAGTTGGATATTATCGAAGCTGCCCGGCAGGTACTCGCCGAGCAGGAACAGGACGCAAGGGCCCGTCAGGACGCCGGATCCGAACATAGGATGAGCGTTTACGACGTTCGGCTGGCCGAGGAGATCTACGTCATTCCCGCCTATGCCGAGCCGCACTGCGTTATCGTTTCGGGCTCGGAGGAACTTCAGGTCATGCAGTGGGGGCTGATTCCGCGGACGGCGAAGCCCGGAGATGCTCAGCGTTACGACCGGGAGAATCTGTTCAAGAACGCACGGGCCGAGACGCTTTTCGAGAAATGGCCGTGGCGAATGCTGTGGCAGCATAACCGGTGCATCATCCCCGTAACCGGATTCTACGAGCCGCACAGACTGCCGAACGGAAAGGCGCAGTATTACTATACCACTTTAAAGGATCAGGAATTATTCTCCATCGCCGGGCTCTGGGACGAGTGGACGCATCCGCAGACCGGAGAAAAAGTGCTGTCGTTCGTGCTGATAACGACCGAAGCGAACGCCATGATGCGGAAGATCCATAACGGCGGAGGCAATCCGTTCCGGATGCCGAAGATACTAACCCAAGAGCAGGAGAAGCGCTGGCTCGACCCGTCCATCGCATCCGAGGAGGCCGTCGCGGCCCTGCTGACCGTATACCCCGAAAAGGAGATGACAGCATGGCCCGTGCGGCCGAAGTTCAACTACGGAGACCCTTACGACGAAGGAATTATAGAGCCGGTCGCGGAAATGCAGACGCTCGGACTCTGAACGCAAAGCTGCATGACATCATACAAAAAGAGAGGAGACCGATAACGGCCTCCCCTCCGGCAATGAGTCGCGTCACTCTTCTAATATATGAACTCTGCCAGTGCATCGACGAGCAGTCTGAGGAGCTGCTCGGCCGTCAGAGGGTAGGACCTTTTCCTGAATATGCGGTCCATCTTCGTCCGTAGGAGCTCGAAGAAACGGTTGGCTTCGTGAACCGGCATTTTCTTGACCGTCATCACCATCAGCCACAGCGGAACTTCGATATAGGGCGGCTGGATGAAGAGTTCGAGCAGTTCGTCGGAGTGGTGCCTGTAATCCAGAAAACTGTTCTCGCAGACTCCGTACAGCGGCAGGACGATCAGCTCGTAGACGATGCGGTGCGTTCTGCGCATATCGCCTTCTTCATAAAACCATACGTCGATCTTTTTGGCGCCGACTATCCGGTACGGATTATAATTGTCCCTGCTCATTTCAGGAAAGGCCCTTTATTTCCGAGTAAATGCTGTTGACCATGTAATCACGTAATTCACTGCGGGTCGAGAGGCGGCAGAACCGGTATTGCTCAGGTAGATGCCGGCCTTTCGAAAAATGTTTCTGGTCCGTCGACCACGACTCCAGAAAGATCGAGTTCCCGTCGTGCCTGTCGTAAAGACCCCATAGGGATTCCGCATCCGGACATCGGGGATCGTCGGTATGGAAAAGATATACCTCTCCGACTTTGAAATTACATTGTTTCACCGTCATTCGTTTGGGCTGTTTTATAATTTGTGCGGCAAAGATGGATGAAACGTCGGGCCCTTGCAAGAACATGTGGAACCATTCCAATTTTTTATTATAACAGGTGCGTCTCGATGCGCGTTTAACGAAGAATTTACGGCGGTCGGTTTTGCCGGGTACTTACTGCGTAGTGCAGCGGATTTCGCGTTTTGGAAATCGATTTTCTCACAAAAACGCCGGAAAAAATTTGGATGATAACGAAGAAATGACTATATTCGGGATAACAATAGAGCAATTTATCTGTTGTAAACTGTTTATCGTTCGTAAGTCCCAACTTTTACCTCAATGGCGAATAAACAGGCAAGATCGTAATGCGCGGTCTTGACTGGTTCGCCATAACCTTTGGGACGGTACGAAGCAACCGGTCGAGAACCGCGCATATTTTTTGACATTGCGAATCAAAAGATGTGCCACTATGAATCGACCCGAATGTGAAAGCGAAAGGCTGATTTACAGTTTAGAAACAAGCTCCAAATTACAACTTTTATTCGAAAACTCCGCTGTCGGTGAAACTTATTTGTTTCACCGGATTGCTTCGGATTGCCTGCGGATTCCCCGTTTTTCGATAAAGGCATCGGAACCGCCGTCGGTTCCGTATCGACCGCCTCCGATTCGTCTTCATTCTGATGGCACCGTCCGCTTTCGCCCGGCTGCCCGCAAAGCCGGCCCGCGAAGACTCGTGCGCACGGATCGCCGTTCCGGCATCGTCTGAATACGAACAAATTTTCCTAATCTCAAAATGATGGATTTTATGAACGGTTTTGAAAAGGATAACGAGAATCCATATCGCCTTTATCGTGTGGTAAGCGTCAAAAAGATCGACCGCTGGTTTTTCGAGAAGCATAACCATCGCAGAACCCATGCGAAAATCTATGAAACGGTCATCCGGCCTAAGTTCGGGATTTGCGAAAACACGTTTCTCGACTACCGCCACGAATCCGACGAACTGCTGGAATTGTTCCGGCAATCGGTCAACGTCGAATTTTCGATGTGGCTTCCGACCATGGAGGCCAAGTACATGAGCCCTGTCGAAGCCGACCGCTTCAGTTTGATGCTTTGGGATGCGTTCGACTCGGCTTTTAAATGTATACTCAAAGAGGAACTGGCCTGCCGGATAAATGCCGAAAAGTTATTGAAATACCTGATAATCTGTTTGGGAGAGAAATCTCCCGTCGTGGTGAGGTGACGCGGCTCGTTATTTCGGTAGTCTGATGCCGGGCTCCGTTTTTCTCGGTGATTTCCACTAAAAGTACCTTGTCATCGGAGATCGTGAGCTTGGGCAGCGCGAATACCGTCCGCTGGCGCTGGTGCCCCTTACGACGGCCGGATCATTGCATGGATCGACTTCGGGAAAACGTCCTATCAGTCCCATCCGCTGGACCCGAAACGGGATCAGCCTGTGGAGCGGATCGCGATTCCGGAATAAGCGGGCAGTTATAGCACAAATTCGACCGTGTCCTCGTCGGCATCGCCGAGGCTGAACTCCTTGTCGGAGAAGAGTTCGGCGAGGCCCGTGATCTGTTTCAATCGCAGCAACTCGTCGCGGTCCATGCCGATATGACGCATGATCCACTGGTCGGACATCCGCGCGCGGGTCAGTTCGGCGACGATCTCGCTCATCAGCTCGACGTTGTGCGTTCCCCGCGCCCGGTTGTGGCGGATGGTCGAGGCCATGCGGTTCGAAAGGTCCTTTTCGATCACGGTGACGGGCAGCAGCCCCCGTTCGCGTTCGTAGATGCGCTTCGAGGTTTTGAGCACCAGATAGCGGTGGTAGCCGTCCACCAGTTCGTAACGGTCCCTTTCGGCGTCGTAATAGCAGACGCACGGCATCGTGTAGCCGTCTTCCCAGATCGACAGTTCCAGCAGTTTCATTTCGGGCGGCGCCACGACATTGGGGTTGTAGCTGTTCGCCACGATCTTCTCCACCGGTACGGCGCGGACGTTATAGACAGGGCTCCGGAAGTTCTTCTCGGTCGGATGTTCGTAATAGCGATTCATATTTTTCCATGATTTTCCTGCGGCGCTGCGTTTCGCTCTTGTTGGGCGAAAAACCCATGTATTTGCAGGCGTGGTCGTTTTTCAGGATGCAGATGCAGATGCGTTTGAACGTGGGCAGTTGGCTGAATTCCGGCAGGTCCGTGTCGTCGAGATACTCCATGCGCACCGGACGCTTGTCGGTGCGGTAGGCGCTTTTGTCGCCTACTTCGATGCGGATGCCGGCCTTTTGCAGTCTGGCGATGGTCTCTTCGGAGAGACATCCGCCCTTTTCGCGCCAGAAGCGGATGCTCACGGAGAGTTTTTCGAGGTAATTGCGCCGCGTCGGCTCCGGGAGCGTCGAGAGCAGGAAGTGCATGTAACGCTCCCACGTCATTCCCTTCGGCAGACGCACCGACTGCCAGCCGACGGCCGTCGTCCTGCCGTACAGCGCCGCGAAATTGGCTCCGTCAACCCGGCCGACCATGCGTCCCCACGTGTCCGGATCTATGGCTTTGTAGAGGTGCAGGCTGGCGATGGCCGGCGAGATGAACGGACTGGCCACGCGCTGACTGTCGAGCGGCACGCCGGCCCGGTAGAAAAGGTCGTACAGCCGGTTGTAGGGCCAGCCGAAACGTCCGTTCGCCGTCCAGATGTCGGTCGTCAGCCAGTCGTAGAGCGGGTAGGCGTTGCAGATGCCCTTGCCGGTCCGCTGGCGTATCCACCGTTTGTCCGAGAAGCGGTGGTGGTTGCGGTCGCTGTATATCGTGCGCCAGCGGTTGAAACTCTCCTGCGTGCGGATGCCGATCAGACAGCACGTGCGCGCCGCGCCGCTGCGTGCGTGGAGCCATTCGGCGAAACGGTTCTGGAATTCGTAGTCCCACATTTCGTCGGTGAAGAACGGGAAGTCGCGCCGCGTGAGAGATCCTTCGGGCATCTCCCGCACCCAAATGTCCCGCTTCGATTCCTCCCACGGCCGCCAGTACTGCCGGAACATCGAGGTGCAGGTCTGGACCTTGAACGGCACGCAGACCCGGTAGACATCGAGAATGTCGGCGTTCGCGGCCAGCGAGCACGCCGCTGTCCTTGCCGCCGGAGAAGGAGACGTAGATGTTGTCGAAAAGGTCGAAGACCGTTTTCAACCGCCGCTGTGTCCGCTCGTAGACGTTCATGGCTGCCGTTTTTTCCCGTATTGCATCGTCACGTACTGCGTCCACTCCTTTGTGGGGACGAAGCCCTCGGTGCGGAACACCTCGGCGTGGCGGAGCAGCGTCACGGAACGTATCGTATAGTCGCGGTGGTAGTATCGGATGATTTCGCGCAGGAAGCGCGACAGCAGCTGCGGATCGTCGCCCGAAACGTAGTAGTTGTTGATCTTGGCCACTCCGCCGTCGGTGATCTCCACGGGCATGAACCCGAAGACGGTCTCGCCTTCCCACGCGACGAACCACGTATGCGCACGCGAGATCCAGAACGGATAGTTGTTGTTCTGGCGCAGCACGCTGCGTCGCATGACCAGCGGAGCGACGAGTGTATAAAGGCGGGGCGAAGTGCCGTCCAGTTTCTCGATTGTCATATCCGAAAGGTTATAAAACGACCGAATGTTATACATCTGTGACCGAATGTATTAAAAGCGCATTCGATCCTTCCAAATATAAAAAATATCGGTCGTTTTCCCAAATTTTCGGATCAGGGCGAAGGATGATATTGCACTGGTTTTTCTTTTGCACCAGCGTATTTTTTAGGCAGAAAAAATTATTTTTGCATACGAAACCGTTAACCTTGATTTATGAATTGTGCAAATCATCCTGCCGAAGCGGCAGTCGCCCAATGTACGGAATGCGGAAAAGGACTGTGTGTACAATGCGTACAAAACCAGCCAAAACCCGTATGCGCCGCATGCCATGAAAAATTGAGAAGCCAGACTGTCGGCTCGATTGTTTTTCATCTGCTTGTTTATGTCGGGCTGTTCATCCTGGGATATAAATTGAATTTCATGGAAGGGAATGGATTTCCCGACGGGAGATTTGCCAGCGGTTATACGCTGATGGCCGTGGTCTCCGGCTGGCAGTTCTTGAACTCTGTCGTCGGCTGGCGATTGGTGCAGGGAGATTTGACGGCTTGGGCGATCTATTACGTGCTTAAATTACTCCTTTCCGTAATTGTCGGCTTTTTCACAGCCCCTTTCATGATCCTGTGGAACTTGATAAAACTGATATCTTTCATGATGCGACGATAACAATCTTCTAAAACAAGGGATAGCCTAATACTCTGGGATGCGTTCGATAAGGCTTTTCAACATATATTCAAAGAGGAATCGATCTGCCGGATACATGCCGAAAAGTTATTGAAATGCCTGATAATCTGTTTGGGCGAGAAATCACCCGTCGGGGTGAGGTGACGCGACTCGTTAATGAAGGGAGGGGGCTGTCCGAAATTTCGGACAGCCCCCTCCCGGTGTTTTCATAAACCAGTCATTTTATAGCACCTTGGCATTCGAAATCTCCCGGCTCGGAATTTCGGTAGTCTGATGCCGGGCTCCATTCTTTTCGATGATCTCCAATAAGAGCACCTTGTCGTCGGCGATTGTGAGCTTGGGCAGCGCGAATACCGTCCGCTGACGCTGATGTCCCCTTACAACGGCCGGATCGTTGCATACGCGCAGGATTTCGAGCGGTGTCTGCTGCTGTGCCGTACGCTTTGCGAGCTTCTTGTCGGCTACGATAAACTGTCGTGCATCCAC
>PPYE01107725.1_pt1 | contig 15267 bp, 16 predicted proteins | sample 1559881 | NCBI WGS metagenome assembly PPYE01 (sample SAMN08240022, study PRJNA423297) | Human gut metagenome, whole genome shotgun sequencing project. | reverse complement strand
CCCCGCAAGGTGCTGCTTTTGGCGCAGATGGTGGGAGTCGAACCCACGCGACAGTCTCCTGTCCTAAAGCATTTCGAGTCAAGTACATCAAGGTATTCGTCTTATATCTCTTTATTCCGCTTTGCGTTGAAACGTCTGTTTTCTGTTCTTACGCTTGTTTTTGATATTTTGACTTATTTCGTTTTATATGTTGCCCGTGGCTGTTTGGGCAACATTTGGGCAACAATCGTTTTTCGGGCAACACTTTTTGGCACAACACAGGGAAAATTGAAAATTTGTACAGAATTTGAAGATTTGGCTATATTTCAGTCCAAATCTCTTTTCTTTTTCAGGAGGATTTTCCGATGAAAAACACAAATCCGGCCGCCGAAAGCGGCGCCTTTATCCGCAGAGCGCGCGGGTATTCTGTTGTGCAGAATGAGGCGCTGTTCAATGACAGCCTATCCATGAGTGCGAAAGGCTTATATGCGTTAATTGCTGCCCGTATTGATTATACCGCAGTACCTCTGACAAAGCAATGGTTGATGAACCACTGCACCGAGGGCGAACGCGCCTTTAATCGTGCATGGGATATGTTGAAAAATAATGGCTATTTGGTTGCGCACGTTCGTCCGGCAAATCGTGGACGATTCTGCTATGAGTATGAACTGCGCGATTCCAATAACGGTTGGAACGGTGTGTATTTAATCTATTACGATGCACAGGGAAACATCAGCAATACCAATCTGACGAAAGCCAACCACACCCTACAAAATGTACCTACTGGTATGACCACTACCCACAAAACCGCACCAGTGGTAACCACACCTGTGGTAAGCGCAGTGGCGGTAATGTAGGCAGTATTATAATTACTATAATTAAATACTCTTAGTAATTACTATATCAAATACTATAAATAAGCCATCTGAAAAAGAAAAAGGACAGTGCAGAAAATTTGCCGCACAACAGTCTCTCTTTTTCAGAAGGCTTGCAGAATGAAAGGGTTACACAATGAAAATGGAATATGTGAATGTAAACGGCTATCTGATTCCAAAGTTGGAAAATGGTCCAATCACAGACAACACCATTGGAAAATACGGCATGATACGAGCGCGATACCTTGATGAGCATCGACCAATGGAGCGCGACCAGATGTTGTTGGATGGAACGCTGGCACAGCACCTCACGAACATTGACTGCGAGTCACATCGTCAAGTTGAAAGTCTTACCAAAGTATTGGCAGCGGAAGCCAAAATCAATGAAGAAATGAAACGTTGTAACCCGCTGGAATGGGCAGCAGCTATGCAAGGCTTGCAAGCACAGGCCGAAGAAATTGTGTGTGCTGAACTGATTTACGCAGAGGAAAACACGAACGATTCACTCTCTTTACCGGGAAAGTGATAGCGTTCCCGGACAGTGCGGCAAGCACGTCATTATGCTGTCATGCCAGCATAACGACCGTTTGTTAGGGGCAAGCCCCTAAGACCCCAATAGGAGAAAGCAAATGTTAAAACGCCAAAAACAAGTAACGGTACGTTTTACCGAAGAAGAATACCATCAACTGAAAAATAAATGCGATGCAGCCGGTATGAAGATGGAGCCATTTCTCCGAGCGTTGGTTAGTGGCTGTACAATACGCGAACGCCCGCCGGATAGCTATAAAGCCTTGGCAGCACAGGTAGCCGCAGTCGGCAACAATTTGAACCAGCTTACCCGGCTGGCTAACAGTACAGGCAAGATTGAAAATGCTCAACTTGCCGAGGCGAGCCGCATCATGCAGCGCATCTGGCAGTTTATGCAGGAGAAAAGTTAATGGCTATTACAAAGATTTTGCCCGTTCGTGGGCAACTAAAAGGCTGCTTAGACTATGCTGCCAATCCGCAAAAGACAGAATATTTCAGTACGGCAGATATGCAGCGGTTAATCGGCTACACACAGAACAAGGATAAAACCGAACACCAGCTTTATGTTTCGGGCTTTAATTGTATGCCGCAAAATGCTTATTGCATTATGCAGGCAACGAAACAACGATGGGGTAAGCCTTTGAACGGTGGCAATGTGGGCTATCACATTATTCAAAGTTTTAAGCCCGGAGAAGCAACGCCGGATCAAGTGCATGAAATTGGCTGCGAATTCGCACGTGTGCCGCGAAAACCGCTTGTCGGTTGTAGAAACAGACGGACACGGGAAATCTTACGGCGAGTGGAAACATGAAAAAGAGGGCACACCTACGCTACGCGGTATGGTAAAAGCCGATGTGGAAATGGCGATGGCTTCCGCAGACAGCTTTGCCGGATTTATTGCAGAGTTGCAGCAAATGGGTTATAAGGTGAAATACGGATCGAAGGTTACACATATGGCTGTGCGCCACAAAGATGCACAGAGAAATATTCGATTGGATAAGATTAGTCCACGCTTCAGCGAGGACGCCTTGCGGAGTTACTTCCAAGAGTTGCGTAAACTTCCGCCCGCAATGCAGCAAGAATACAAGCAGCAAACAGTACCTCATCCACCACGCTGGCAGCCGAAAGAGCTGCCTATGCCTGTTCGCCGCCGCGCACGGTGTCGCAGCAAGTTGAGCCATAATTGCCGCAAAATCACCGGCTTTATGGCTTGCTATTATCGCTACTGCGCATTGCTGAGAAAAGCATATAAAGGCAAAGTTGGCAAGCGGTGCTATTACCTGCTGCGTGATGATTTCCTGCGGTACAATCGCTATCGGCGGCAATGCGACCTTTTGTGGGAACGGCAAATCACAACGCTTGACGAACTGCTGACTTACAAAGAAAATCTGCAAACCGAATACGACAGCCTTACGGCGCAGCGTAAGGCGCTCTATCGCTGGAAGAAACTTCCCCTGCCGATTATTCGGGGCAAATACAGGCGCTCACAGCCCGCATCAGAGAGCTGCGGCGGGAGATTGCCACTTGTGCTGACATTGAGATGGACTGCGAGATGGTGCAGGATAAGGTGCAAAGGGCAAAGCAACCGGAAAAAGCTGAATTACGGGTCGCAGAGAACACACATTACAACCATGTATGCGCATACGGCAGCCACCATTAACGAGAAAATAGGAATGTACTGTAAAGCGCCAGATTTTTCTTGGGGTTACCGGTTTTTTGTGCTATAATTATAAAAAGCAATATTCAGCTGAAATTGTGGAGTGTTTAGGCAATGGAAAATCTTGATAAACTGGTAAATGAACTGCGCAAACTTCCAACAGAAACACAGTGGTTGGAGTTTAAACACAATAATTATACTCCGGACATGATTGGTAGGGATATAAGCGCCCTTGCCAACAGTGCTTCTCTTTACGAAAAGAGTTGCGCCTATATGCTTTGGGGAATTGATGACGAAACACACGAAATTGTTGGAACAGATTACGACCTCCAGACCCTAAAAAAAGGAAATCAGGAGTTGGAAAACTGGCTTCGTTCTCTTTTGAGCAAGAATGCCGATTTTGAATTTCACACGGTTCAAATGGCAGAGGAAAAGCGTGTAGGTGTATTGATTATCTATAAAGCAACAAACCAAACAGTAATGTTTGATAAAGTTGACTATATTCGCGTTGGAAGTTACACAAAACGATTGAGTGAATATCCCGCAATGCAAGCTCAATTGTGGGACAAAATTCGAAACTCTCGATTTGAAGAACGCTATGCAAAGCAAGATTTAAGGTTGGAAGATGCCCTGCGAATGTTGGACTACTCTGTTTATTTCGATAACTGCGGAATCATTCAGCCGACAGATTTTGCGGGCGTAGCACACTATATGCAGCAAGATGAAATTGTTGTAAGGCAGGACAACGGTCTTTATGCCATAACAAATCTTGGCGCAATTCTTTTTGCAAAACGCTTGTCAGAGTTCCCAAGACTATCAAGAAAAGCTGTTCGGATAGTTCAGTATGAGGGAAACAACCGGCTTTCGATGCTTAAGGAAAATATCGGAAACAAGGGATATGCAGTTGGGTTTGAGGGCTTAATGAAATTTGTTGAGGCTTTAATTCCAACGCAGGAACCCATTGTAGGCGCACTGAGAGAAAACAGATCTGCGTATCCTATCTTAGCAATTCGTGAGGCGGTTGCCAACGCATTGATTCATCAGGATTTTTCAATTCCCGGAACAGGACCGGTTATTGAAATTTTTGAAAAGCGAATAGAAATAACAAATTCCGGCACGCCGCTTGTTGATGTAAGACGTATTATCGACAATCCTCCGAAATCAAGAAACGAAAAATTGGCTTCTTTGATGCGTCGTTTGAGAATGTGCGAGGAATTGGGTTCCGGGTGGGATAAAATTGTCAGCAGCTGCGAATTCGCACAGTTGCCGGCTCCGAAAATTGAACTGTACGAGGATAGCACTCGTGTAGTGTTATTTTCAGAGATTCCGTTTTCTGCAATATCCATCGAGGATAAGCTTTGGGCATGCTATCTTCATGCTTGTATTCGGCAAGTTGAGGGGGAGCAGCTTACAAATAGTTCTTTAAGAGAGCGATTCGGGTTGAAAGATTCCTCGGCAGGAAGCATTTCAAGACTTATCAAAGAAGCCGTTTCAATGAAACTTATTAAACCCCTTGATTCGTCAACAGCACCGCGCTATATGAAGTATATTCCTATTTGGGCTTGATTTAACTTGCTGGTAACTTGCTTGAAGTGCCTAATGTTTGAAGTCGCCGAAATACCATCCTAAAAAAGCATCGTCAATTTGATAAAATTTGAAAATTTTCAAAGGGATGCTATATGCCTTTAACTTGCCTACAATTTGCGGCGCGCTTGCATGACGGAAAATCATATCGTCGCAGAGTACTGGCATCTATTTAACCTAAATAAGCACTTGCCTTGACCCGCGTGGAGTAAGGTAAGTGCTTATCTTTTTATGTAAGTGAAGCGCCAAATTGCTGAATTACTTCATCAGAATCCTTGCCGGAAATCGTTCTTCCCGTAGCCTTTTCAATTGCATTCAAGAGCCTCTTTGCTCGATCTATAATAAAATCTTGGAAGGCATCTTGCCGCAAAAGTACATGATTAATCCAATGTGATTCCACGTATTTGTCAAGAACATCTGCTGATACAGAGCCCTTCTTTTCGAGTTTCTTCAAATAAGCAGAAGGTGCCACACCGCCTATTTCACGGTTGCTGGCCGCAGCAATTGGGGTTTTGTTTATGATGCTATTCCACTTAATTTTATCGTAATGCTGCCCTACACAGTAATCCTTTGGGAATATATGGTGGATATCTATTTTTTCATTAGAATAAGTAGAAAAGTCCATCTCGGCACCAGAAATAAAATCCATGGCGTGGTTCTTCAGGATCATGGCCATTATTCCCTTATAGGCAGCGGATTGTCTGGACTGGAGGCTGAGCAATCTTGTGGGATTGAAGAAAAAGTCAGTTACCGTTTTAGGTATGTCACCTTCATTAGTAATCCAGCAAATCACTTGCGCAATATCATTTGCATATCGTGTTTCGTTTGCAGATCCGTACAATTCACCAAATACGCCACACCAATACCACTGTTTTACTTTGTTCTTGACATTTGTGGTGTTGATTTTATTATTTGTCATCAGTACGGTACAAATTGCCGAAAGAGGAATCAGTTGTGTACTATAAGGCAAGTCTCGGCTGGAAAAAATACGTTCCTCCATCAAAAGTTTTTCGGCTATAACAAACCCTTTGCAAAGATCATCTGCATACTGCTTATAAGCTTGAAGGGGTAAAGCAAGGACATCTTTCTTTTTGCAGCTTACGGTTCCGCCCGATTTGAACGATGACAACAATGTGAGCGCCGTAAGAAAATCCGTAGCTGTTACAATATTTAATATATCCCCGGAAAAATACCTGCGTTGCCTGTCTTCCCAATCCTGCCGCAGTTGAAAATTATCCATGGCAAATATAGCGGTTACCAGTTCAAACACAGTGAGAGAAACGCCACCTGTATTGACATTCTCGAACACCTGGCAAACGGCTTCTTTTGGGGTGTCCTTATCGAGCAGAATAACTGGCATCTTATACCGCTGAGTTGGGCTGATAATGGTTGAAAATAACTTTGTGAATTGCTGTATTACTGCTGGATCATACTTGTGAAATTCATAGTATTCATTTTGCCATTTCTGCTGTTCGTTTGTATCCAGAATAATATTCAACGGGAACATTTTGTGCTCAAATTCGTAATTTCTGGCAGACAAATCCAAATCAATATGCCTGCCAAAATCAGAGGTAATCTGCCGCGACTCTGGAACAGAAATTACGATTTCTTCATCGTCGGCAGAAGAATCCAGTGCTTTGTCAATAGAAAGGTAGTAGAAACGATTTATGAGTTTTCCCTTGTCAGTTTTAGTGTGAACAGCATTCCTACTATATAGAGCATTATAGAGAGAAGTAAGGCGTTGCTGTCCGTCTAAAATCAGTTCGTCAGGAGCCACATCTTTGTTTTGGTCAGGTGATCCTTCTATCGGTTTATGCTTAAAGTGGATACTTTCGTTTCCATAGGACAGAAACATGGCCGCTCCAACAGGATAATTGTGAATTATACTGAGAATCAGGGCTTTGATTCTGTCATCATCCCATACCCAACCCCGTTGAAAATCCGGTAACTGTGCTTTTCCCTCAGCTACTGCTTTCATCAAATCTGTAAGAGGCCGATCATTTGTTTGCATACAATCACCTACTGGTATATTTTGTGACACTATTATGAATTACTTTGTGCTACTCTACTATTTCTGGCGTTAACGAGGTCGATTTCTTGCTTGATAATATTCCTGATTGACGTTTTTGGAAATCGAAAATGTAATAATTGTCAATCGTTTTGCTGTTTCAGGTAAATAAAAGACTGTGGCACATGTGTGACGCCATAATCCTTTAGTGCTTTTGGCGTTTCATAAGTCTTAACATTTGTGAGCTTATATGCAACTGCCACTTCTCTGTTTTTGTAGTATTCCTTAAAAAAAGATGCCGGGATACCTGATCCGCACTTGGTTTTCTTCCAAATTTCAGTGGGTTTTCCAACCAAAACACATTCTATTTCAGCTTCACCTACCACTTGACTTTTGGGGGCAGTGGCATAAAATATGATTTTTTTTATATCATCACGGCATTTTCGAGTACGAAACTCATACCTTTTTGTGCCTTCGATAATCATTTCTGCATATTGAGGCTTAATCGATAATAACATTGCTGACATCTATATTTCCCTTTTCCAAAATACTCTTAAATGCGGTTGAATTCAGTGGAATCAATGCAGGATATGTGTTTCCCCAATAGCCATTTCGATCAAGCCAATCCATATTCACATTATTTCCCTCGCCAAAATATCCGTAGTAGAGCATCTCAATAACAAGAAGATTTCGGTCATGGGAATACCGTTGTCGCAATTCTTCTTGGTTGAACACCGATTTGTTTCCAATTTTATGCAACAAGGTTTCGAAGGACATCAGATGATTCCAGTTCTCTTTTGCTTGGATGATTTTAGTTACCACGCAGAAGGAAGTGATGCACGAACGGTATCTCTTTCCGTATCCTGTTGTATATCTGCGATAGATAAGAATGGGATCTCCTACATCATATGGCAACTTAGAATACTGAGCACCGACATATACTTTGCTAAGGCCGTTACTTACATTCATAGCCACAGCATTTTGTAAAGTATTATTTTTGAGTTCCGAATAAGGGAACATTGTATCATGGTAGGTATCATTGATAATAAGATACCCTGAAGAATGAAAGTTCGGATTGATAAAGGGAAAAGACTTATACGGGTCACTATAATCAATGTTATGACGGCTCTTTATGTACACGCCTTCTCCATTTAAATTGTATCCGGCTTTATGAAAGCCAAACTTTTCAAGCTGTGAAATCAACAGATCCTGCTTATCAAATGCTGTAACATAAATTTCATCCGTTCCGGATTTTTGCCATTTCCACAGAACTAATCCGATTGCACCTTCACCCAGTCGCTGACCACGAAAGCGCTCGGCAATCTTCATTGTGCTAATTTTTACTCGATTACAAGCGGCAAGCGTGCAGCCCTTCAACTCGATTGGCTCATTTTCGTTCTTTATGCAGATAAAAGCACCAAGTCCCTGATCATCGGAAAACACCAATGCGGTACGACCTTCTTGGGTCTTATTCTTAAACCAGACAGAAAACGATGGCGAGGACGCATTTCCCGGATAATCGTTTTTCAGGGTTGCGAAAAATGGATCATCAAGATTGATTTCACTGAACTTGCGAAGTGAAAATTTTCCAGGCACAAAAACGCCCCCTTTTTATAAATCCAGAGATGGCTTTATCGGTGATAATGGCAATTTCCCTAAAAGTAACGAGCATGTACTACCAGTACCTTTTCGTTACCGCTTTTGTCGTTTCAATCTTTTGGTTTGCATAAAGAACAACTTCTTTAATGACCAGTTTCTGAACAGCGGAAATCAATGTTTCCATGGTGGTATAATCCGGTTTTCCATCTTTTGCAGGCAGCATAATATCGAGTGCATCGGCATCTTTGGCATAGAAGTTATGACCATAATCAAATTTCCCTGTATGAGCTGCTTTATGGATTGCAGAGGTCAAAAAGATGGCCGCCTTCATGGGGACAGTTTCTGTATGAACTACCGCAATGTGGTCATCGGCACCATATTTGTAATTGCGATATTTTGCCGAGCCAAACATATCAATGGTGGTGGTATTCTTCTCAAATATCTCCACATCATTGCTGATATAGGCGGAAATTCCCTCAGAGGCTTCTCCCGCAGTAACAAACGGAAGTGTGCCAGAAATTCGGTCATCTCCCTTTAATCGTTTGCCACGAGTTGATTTTCCGAACAAGCATTCGAGGTTGAACAGCTTCCACGTCAAAGAGCTGTAATTTTGAAGTGCTTGCACTTCATCACTGGATAATTCATAATTATCCAGTCCGCTTACCGTTAGGTAAGCGGACAGCTCCGCTACCCGCTCTGCTTCCAGCTCCGCTACCCGCTCTGCTTCCAGCTCCGCTATAAAAGAATCCATAAAAGCAAAATCGATTTTGCCATTGCTAACTGGAAGTGTAATAATATCTTCTTGGATTTTTGCTTTGCTTATACTATTTCCCCAAGAATATTTTCTGTGAAGGCTTTTATAAACACACGAAGCCATATAAAGAAATGCTGCTTTTGATGGAGTTCCTTTTTTCAAATACAGGGCTAAATTATGACTGTCGTTGGAATAGAAATCTTTACTCTGATAAGTTACGACAAAGGTTTTTCCTCCGATGAAGATACAATTGCCCTTTTCGAGATGTTCTTTATCATATTTAATATAAGAGCTTACTGCGTTGTTTTCAGAACTTGCACATAAATATGGCGTTTCTCCGCTGCCAGCAATAATGTCAGATGCTAAAAGATTCGATGTGTTTTTTACCACAAATATGTCTGTAAGCCGAAATTCGCCCCACTTAACGGCGCTTAGCTTTTCGCTAAGTGAGGCATTCATTTTCCCAGGCGGTCATCCTCCAGGTTCTGATTTTTCAAAAGATTTGATACTTCCCATGCCAGATAATCGCTGACGGTTTTCTTGAAATCTTCCAGTGTCGGCTTTGTGTCGATGGGAGCCGCCTGATTCCAGTCTGCACCATTTTCAGGGTCGATCGTTCCCTCGTAATATTCCTTTTCCGTAAGGATATTTAATTTGGCTTTTCCGAAGCGAACAAGGTCAACCAGCTCCTGATAGCGCTCCTTGGCGTGGTCGGTATCACGTAGATTGCAGCTTGCTTTTTTACGGTTCGTTCTCGTATATCCATCTACAGAGAAATCTATGAACTTAACGGTATCATCTTTTTGGTGAGTTTCCCCGACGCGGAAAACATATATATTTGTCTGAACGCTGGACTTGCCAATGAAAAGGTCTATCGGCATTTTGATGCTTGCAAGCAGCGTGCTGTGTTTCAAAATTCGCTTGTTATATTCCGTTGCCTTGCCGCTGCCTGCGGAATTTTGTATGATGATTGCGGCGTAGCCTTTGCGCATCATTGAGAGGGCTTTTTCAACAAACACCATGCCGTTGCCGGGGGCAGAGTACGGCGGATTCAGAATAAAGGCATCAGCAGGGAACCCGATAGTTTTCTCCACTTCATGCCCCTCTGCATCTACTTCTTTGATTTTATAAGTGCCGTCATACTCTTTTAGAGAGTCTTTATTCAAAATATGTGAACTGCCGTCACCCATCAAAATCATGTTGAGAATAGCAAGCATATAAACTTCTGACAGAATTTCGAGACCAAGAAGCTGATTGGCCTTTATTGCGGCAGATTTACGCGCAAATTCGTCAGGAGACTTGATTTTGTTCTTGGCATCGTTGAGCATTTCGTTCATAGCCGCAACGAGAAGCCCGGCTGATCCGGTTGCAAAGTCCCATACATAGGAATCCTTATCTACTCTTGCAAGCCTTGCTAAGAGGGTTGCAACATAGGCGGGCGTTAGAACGACGTCGTTTAACTTGTCTTGAGAAAAGCCCAGCCAACCGTACATTTCATTGAATAACTTGCCGGTAAAGTCTGTAGTAAGACCGATCTTATAGTATATGCCAAGGTCATCAACAATTTTTGTAAATACACGTTTGAGCTGACTTTCTCCGTTTTCGACCTTATTAATATTATCCGTTGTCAGTGTATTCTGTAATGTACGGACAATCATATCACGCTTTTCCTGCGGAAGATTCTTTTCGTCCAGAAAAGCCTTGATTTTGCGGAGAATAATATCACCGTCACGGTTTCCGGTTTCGGTTGAAGATTTCAACTCGGATTTTTCAAGAGCAGCCACTCTACCGGGAACGCCGAGCGTCGCAATGATGGATGCAGCCACAAGATATACGCGATCGCGCTCGCTCAAGCCTTTTTCGTTCTGATAAATATCATTATTCAGCTTTACAAGGCTTGCGTTGATTTCCCGCTCTCGCTGCTCTTTTAGTTTCTCGATTTCGTCCGGTGTGAGCTTGAGGCGTTTTACTTTTTCGATGAACTTATCAAAATTCGATTTCTTGAGGAATGAGAAATCTGTATAATTATCAATCTTCTGCCCGATACCGAAATTGCTTTTGGATACATAATATACACCGATTTCATGTTTCAGTTTTCCGGTTTCTGTTTTGTAACCGGTCATTCCTATGGCAATTATGTCCGTATAGCTCGTATAATGCAGAAGTGCGTTTGCATAGTGAACAGCACCGTTTACCGCATAAGAATTGATATGCTTAAAATCGGGTTGGTTCTTGGCGGTTTTATTTGCAACTTTACCCTCAGAATCAAGCGCAACGAGTTTATCTTTATAGCCTTTGTACTCAATCAGGACAGGATAATTAACCATGTTTTTGTCCTGCAAAAGCAGCTTGGCATCCGGGCGATTTCCTCCAACGCCGCCATTTTTTGAGTGGTATTCGTTTAAAGCTTGATCAATTTCTGTGTTAAGAGACTCTTGCTCAAGCTTGTAATCGAGTTTGTAAGATCGCATCCAACCGTTTGCTAAATCGGCAATGTTCGGTTCAACAGATTGAATTTTAGCCATTCTTTTCCCCCAAGGTAATAACTTAAAATATATAAATTTTCTATTTTTCCTTCTTTACGTCTTTCAATATTTGCAATTTTACGATAGGCTCACATTCTCGCAATAATCTATCTGTCACATGGTTCCACATATATGGGCGCTTTTCTTTGTCTTCAATAAACGAATCGGCTGAAAAATTGCATCGCAACGCCATTAGGTTACTTAGCATCTGGCGATAGTATTTGTCCTTATCGGCAATAAACTGTCTATAATCTGGTCTTTCTCTCAGGGCATGATATTTTCTTGTATCTACATCGCAAACAGTATAAAGGTATTCTTCCCCATAAGCCCCAAATTTGATAAGAGAATAATCGTTATAAAAAGTTTCTGCTAATCGCTGTTGCTGTTCATTCAGTTGATAAGTATCCATAAAGGTTAATCCTCATCTTCGCTGTCATCCGGATATTGCTTACGAAGCGCCTTTCGATCAGCCTCGATTTGATTGTAATTCACATCTGGGCTATATAAATCTGTTGCTCGCAGCAACAGACCTTCTTGCTCTTTGACCCAGCGTTTCTCCTGCGCAACAGTAACGCCCGTATCCGGTAGAATTTGATTTTCGTCTTCGATGTCTTTCGCTGACTGGTATTCTGGATAAGGCTGGTATGTATAGTCGTCCAGAATTTTCTTGATCCTAAGCAACGATTTTTTTGCAGGCATTGCTTGTAAAGTGTTTGGCAAGCGGATAGAAACCTGTCCATCTTCTTCTACAATTTCCAAGCCATGGTAGCTGGTGTGCATTTCATAGATAATGCCAAGTAGACCATTTACGGTATCAACATCTAACGGTTGAAGCATACTTGGTGTGACATCTAATGCTTTTGCCAGCCGATTGAGAATTTCTTCTTTTGGGTGGCGTGTTCCGTATTCGTAGGCCTGTAAGTGGGTAGGTACAATTCCAACCATATCGGACAGGCGCTTTTGCGAAAGACCTTTAGCCAAACGCAATTTTTTTATTCTTCTTCCTTGGGTATCCATAACAAGTCTCCCAAATGTTAAAAAAATAAGAATTTATACCGAAAACAGTTGACATACAAAAAGTGTGTCATATAATATACTTGTAAGCAGGAAATACAAAATGTATGTGTTGCTTACAAGTACCTTGAAAACTGAATATACCAAATCTTCAAGCCTTACAAATGATCGTGTTCCTGTGCTGTGCACAAGTACCACAAACAATTTGTTTTATAAATTATACCGCAGGAGGGATAGTTATGGCAAGATATGCAAAGCAAAAAACACCGCAAGCTGTGCGAAATCCGTTTGAACCGATGCTGAAAACTGTGGAACAAATGGCAGTTGTTTCCGGCATCGGAGAAAATCGACTGCGCCAGTTAATGGACAACGGCGAGTTGGAGTTCATCCAGAACGGCAACCGTCGCCTGATTTCCGAACAGGCGATTTGGGATTACTACAACCGCGCCAAGACCCCGGCAAGGTCTGTAAGTGGTGGGTGCTGATATGGCGATCCGCGAGAGAAAAGTCAAAAACAAGCGAAACAGCCAAGGAATTTTAACAGGCAGATCGGGCATCGTCTACGATGTCAATGTGAAAGTCTACGAGAACGGCAGGCAGAAAAGCATTGCTAAACGTGGTTTTGCAACGCGCAGGGAAGCAGAATTGTATGAGGCACAGATCAAGCTGGAGTTACAGACTGGCAGCGCCGCTATGGTCGGCTATGGACCAGAGAGCAAACAAAAGCTAAAAGAGTATCTGCCCAAGTGGTACGAAAGCTACCACCATAACCTTGCAAAAAGTACGCGATACAGCTATTGGAGCGGCATAAACATACATCTAATTCCCATGCTGGGCGAAGTATCTCTGAACAAACTGACACCCCAAATGATTGACGATATGATTGCGCAACTGCGTGAGAAGGGACTGGCGGAGAATTCAGTGCGTTATTGCCATCGAATTTTAAGCTCTGCGCTGTCCTCGGCGGTAAAGTATGGCTACATTCCAAACAACCCAGCCAAGAACATTATGACACGGTTTAGTAAGAACGCCGGGCGCAAATATGACAAGTACACCGTGGAACAGGTGCAGCAGCTTTTGGCGTTTGTACATGGTAATGCACTTGAGACCGTGGTGCTGCTCGCTGTTCTGTTTGGGCTGCGACTCAGCGAAGCGCTAGGGTTACGCTGGCGTGATGTTGATTTGACGCACAGGCAAATTACCTTGCGAGGCCAAATTCCCTGTGACCTGCCGAAAGATGCTAAAATTGTGCCGCACTTGGAACCATTGAAAGACCGTGACGAAGGCGAAACACGTTCATTTCCCATTACAGAAGAAGCACTGCCAATCTTTTTACGGCTTAGACAGGAACAAGCCGACCAGCGGCGGTTGTGCAAGCTCGGCGGGGTCAAGTATTACGATAACGATCTTGTTGTGTGCAAGCCGGACGGTTCGCCATACTTACAAAAGCGTATTTCGGTCAAGTTTAACGGATTTATGCGTAGCACTGGGATGCCGAAAATCCGATTTCACGATCTACGCGGCACAGCGGGCACCAATATGTACAATTTGACAGGTGATTTTTATGCAGTTAGCCAAATTCTCGGACATTCAGTGGACGATTTTTCCCAGCAAATGGGCGTAAATCTGAAAATCAACACCGTCACGACCCGCTATGTACAAGTACAGGAGCAGCGCAAACTCAGTGTGCTGACGGCATACCACCAAGCAGTATTCGCAACACCGAAAAACGCTGCTGTTGGAGATAACTCTTTATAAGTTATTATCCCTTCTCGCAGGAAACCATGAACTGTGGGCAACAATTCGGGCAACAAATGGCTTTTTGCAACAGATTATTGTTGCAAGTGGATTTTGGCTTGTAATAGTCATTGCGTAAACTTACAGCATCACATTTCAAAGCCGTAAACAAAAATATTCGCCGTAAAATCTTTCGATTTTACGGCGAATATGGCGCAGATGGTGGGAGTCGAACCCACGCGACAGTCTCCTGTCCTAAAGCATTTCGAGTTAATCTTTGAAAAGGTAATATGGTGATAACCAAGGCTGATACAGGCTGGTTTGTCCGCTGATTTTGGGCGATGCTTGTGGAGAAAACACTGATAAACCAGCAAAAAACAATGTAGGTACGAAAAGAAGCAAAATCGCTCGTTTTGGGGCAAAAATGGCGACTTTTTGGGAGAAATGCAAGATAAGATGCAAGATAAGCCCTGCCCCAAAAGCCGGATAATGGTGCAGGTTTGCGGACACGAATAAGAAAAAATGCAAGAAACAAAAAATGAAGTAGTGATTTTTAGGGGTTCCACTTTAGAAACAAGGAGAACCCGAAATGAAGAAAAGAACTGTAAGCAACGACTCTTTAAAAGAAAAAATTGAAGAAATCCTAACGCCCTATCCGGACCCGATGAGCCGCAACGATTTCCGTATCGTATGCCATATCGGAACACGAACCTCGCTTTATCTCCTGCAAAGCGGGCTTGTTCCCTGCAAAAACAACGGAAAGAAAACGCGATGCTATAAAATCGCCAAGAAAGATGTTGCCGAGTATCTCTACCGCCGCGAGTCCGACCCGATGCACTACACCCCGCCCAGCGGGTGGTATTACAACTACCCCAAACACAAGAAACCTGCCGCATCGTTAGAGCGCAAGCTGAACTATACGGGCGAAGAACGGCTGCTGGCCAAGGAATGGTACGAGCAGCAACTGGCAAATTACCCGGATGTACTGACCGTTGCGCAAGTCTGCG
>PPYE01030754.1_pt1 | contig 15272 bp, 12 predicted proteins | sample 1559881 | NCBI WGS metagenome assembly PPYE01 (sample SAMN08240022, study PRJNA423297) | Human gut metagenome, whole genome shotgun sequencing project. | reverse complement strand
TTGTCAATCAGACCATCAGCGGTCTTGCCACATGTCCGCGGATGGGCTTACCGCAGGCAAGACCGCTGATGGTCTGATTGACAACTGCCTGGAAAATGGAAGCAGAAAGGTCTTCTTTGGTCGCGCCGTCATTGATTAACGGCTGGATATCAGATTTTGCAAATACGCCGCAGCGCGCCGCAATGGTATAAAGGGAGCGGTAGCTTTTTGCATATTCATTCAGGCCGGCAGCATCTGTCTGCAGCAGGGAAGCCATCTGGTCGATGAAGGAACCGGTACCGCCGGCACAGATGCCGTTCATACGCTGCTCAACATTTCCGTTTTCGAAATAAATAATCTTGGCGTCCTCTCCGCCAAGTTCGATGGCAACATCTGTTTTGGGTGCCAGCTCCTGCAGGGACGTCGATACAGCGATAACCTCCTGCACAAAAGGAACCTGCAGATAGTTTGCAAGGGTCAGACCGCCGGAGCCGGTGATCATCGGATGCAGGGTGATATTGCCGAGTTTTGTATAGGCATCTTTCAGAAGGTCAGAAAGAGTCTCCTGAATGTTGGCAAAATGCCGTTTATAATCGGAGAACAGAATCTGGTGATTTTCGTCCAGAATGGCGATTTTAACTGTGGTGGAACCGATGTCGATTCCGAGGGTATATTGCATTTGATTCATAAGCGATTGTCACTTTCTTCCTATTAAATGTGTGATAGTTCTTCTATTTTGAGTCTGAATCATTATACGACAGGATTTTTCAGGTTTCAATCGGTGATTTGCTAAAAATTTGCTAAAATTTGTATAAAGTGGGAAATTTTTGATTTCTTAAAGAATTATAAAAACGATAAAATAAAAAGGCACATCGTTGCCTTTTTTTTGTTGGAATGATATCATAAACACAGTCTTTCATAAATTTTTATGGAAAACCCGAAACGGCGGCGCGAAAAAATGCGTTTGCTATTATAGAAGGAAAGGAACATTATCCTATGAATCAACATAATGGACTGAGACGGAAGCTGGAAAAATATGCCATTCCGAATCTTACGCTTTATCTGATTATTTGTTACGGAATCGGTTACCTGATGCAGTATCTGGTGCCCGCAGGGTATCAGTATCTGATGCTCGACCCGTTCCTCGTGTTAAAAGGACAGGTCTGGAGACTGGTCACCTGGATCCTGATTCCGCCGGATAGCTCGAATATTTTCTTTGTGCTGATCACGCTGTATCTGTATTATTCGCTGGGCGGCCTGTTGGAGCGCATCTGGGGAACATACAAATATAATGTATATCTGTTCTCCGGTCTGTTGTTTACGATCCTCGGTGCCTTCGTCCTGTGCGGTTACAGCGTGCTGATGGGTGCGCAGCCGACGATATATACAGGATTGTACCTGTTAAACAACGGCAGTGCAGTATATTTTGGACAGTTTTCCACCTATTATATCAACATGTCCATTTTCCTGGCATGTGCGGCCAGCATCCCGGACGTGCAGGTGCTGCTGATGTTTATTTTTCCGATTAAGGTCAAATGGCTCGGTATCGTTTACGGCATCATTTTGCTGGTAAACTGCATTCAGGGTGGTATCGCCACCTGGATTGTGGTGATTTTCTCGCTGTTGAACTTCCTGGTATTTTTCCTGCGCTCGAAAGGAAAGATGCATCTGTCAGTGGGGCAGATCAAGCGGCAGCAGGAATTTCATCAGAAGATGCGGTCGGCAGGGCAGACGAAAGGGATTACGCGGCACAAATGCGCGATCTGCGGCAGAACGGAGCTGGACGGAGACGATCTGGAATTCCGTTTCTGCTCCAAGTGTAACGGCAACTACGAATATTGTCAGTATCATCTGTTTACGCACGAGCATGTAAAGTAAGGCGTGCAGGCTTTGCAGCGAAACGGCGGTATCCGCTGGCGCTGTCCGGGCAGGCATGAGAAATTATAAAATTTGTGAGGAAAATTATGAGGGAAGAACAAATTTTTGCAAAAACACTGGAAGAGCTTTCAGCGCTTGCAAAGGAGCAGGGAAATATGCTTTCGGAGGAACAGGTTACAGAGGCCTTTGACAAGGCAAAGCTGAATCTGGGAGAGCCGCAGCTGGAGATGATTTTTGCCTATCTCAAAAATAAAAAGATCGGCATCGGCCAGCCTGCAGATCCCTTTGACTATATGACACAGGAAGAAATCGACTATCTGGAAGAATATTTAAAGGCAGTGCAGGCTGGTGCGGATGTGACGGATGGTGTGAAAGAAGCGGTCCTTTTATCCGCTATGGCGGGCGATGCGGACGCAAAGCACCGGATGATCGAAATCTTTCTGCCGCAGGTGGCGGAGATCGCAAAGCTCTACGCCGGACAGGGCGTTTTTCTGGAAGACCTGATCGGAGAAGGCAATGTGGCGCTGACGATGGCGGCAGAGATGCTGGACTGTGCACAGAATGCCAAAGAAGCTGAGGGCACGATCGCCAGCATGATCATGGAGGCGATGGAAAATTATATTTCTGAAAATGCTTCCGAAAAAAAGACGGGCGAAAAGCTTGCTGAAAATGCCAATGATATTCTGGAAAAAGCGGAGGAACTGTCAAAGGAGCTCGGCCGCAAGGTGACGGTGGAAGAGCTGTCCGAAGAAACCGGAATTTCGGAAGAAAAAATTCGGGACGCAGCCAGAATCACCGCAGATCATATTGAATTTCTGGAACCGGAGGGCTGACGCATGGATATGCCGCAAAATCAGGATTTTAAGTATGTCCTGCAGGATTTTGGAAATATTTATATCGGTGCCCGTTATTCCTATGAGGAAATGTTAAAAAGTGAGGAGATTCCTTATAAATGGAAAGCGATCATCCGACATTATCTGTTGAAGGAGACTTCGCCGGAGACGACGATGGAAAATCATATCTTTTTTATGAAAGAGGATGATTTTTCTTATGAGACGTTTCAGGAGCTGAAGGCATCGTTTAAGATGAGCGTATGGATAGAGGCGGACGGGAAAAGGCATAAGCATGGGCATTACGAAAGCCGGGAATACAAAATTTCCGAAATCGTACAGAGTGAAGAGCTTCACAGAAAGATGGACACGATTATCGTGGAAGAGCTTCATCTGACCAAGCTTGCGCTGATGATGTTTTCCGTGTGAGACAAATATCTGATACAGGAGAGGGAGAAGATTGAAAAATAAAATTTTTCAATCGCGAGATTTGTGTCTGCGCGCACTTGACACAAACTCGACATGCGCAAAAAACGTGCGCAGAAATGAGCGGAGAAAATGAGAATAGAAGATCTGGCAGCTTATGAGATCATCAGCCGACAGAAGATCCATGATTTAAGATCGGAAGGATATCTGCTGCGCCACAAAAAGAGCGGTGCGCGGATCGCACTGCTATCCAATGAGGATGAAAACAAAGTATTTTACATCGGATTTAAGACGCCTCCGGCGGACAGCACAGGTGTTGCGCATATTCTGGAGCATTCCGTTCTGGAAGGCTCGAAGGAATTTCCGGTCAAAGACCCTTTTATTGAGCTTGTAAAGGGATCTATGAATACGTTTTTAAATGCCATGACCTATCCGGACAAGACGATGTATCCGGTTGCAAGCTGCAACGACAAGGATTTTGCAAACCTGATGCATGTTTATATGGATGCAGTATTTTATCCGGATATTTATAAGCAGCCCAACATCTTTTATCAGGAGGGCTGGCATTATGAAATGGAAAACGCCTCCGATGAACTGAAATTAAACGGCGTCGTATATAATGAGATGAAGGGTGCGTTCTCTTCACCGGACGACGTTCTGGATCGGGAGATCGTGCGGAATCTGTTCCCTGATACGATTTATGCGAACGAATCCGGCGGCGACCCGGATGTGATTCCGAACCTGACCTATGAACAGTTCCTGGATTTCCATCGTAAATATTATCATCCGGCCAACAGCTATATCTATCTGTATGGCAACATGGATATGGTCGAGCGCCTCAACTGGATGGATGAGCATTATCTGTCTCATTTTGAAAAAATTGACGTGGAGGCAAACATCAGTCTGCAGGAGCCTTTTGCTGCACCCAGGGAAGCTGTAAAGCCTTACTCGATCACCGAGAGCGAGCCGCTGGAGCACAATACCTACCTGACCTGCAGTATGACTGCCGGGGACGTTTTAAACCGGGAAGAATACATTGCCTTTCAGATTCTGGACTACGCGCTTTGTTCCTCCCAGGGTGCGCCCTTAAAGCAGGCACTTTTGGATGCAGGCATCGGCGAAGACATCTACAGTGATTATGACAACGGGACGAGACAGCCGTATTTCTCCATCGTCGCTAAAAATGCGGATGCTTCCCGGAAAGAAGAATTTTTAAGGATCATCGACGAGACATTGGAAAAGCTTGTTGCAGAGGGACTGGATCAAAAGCGTTTGCAGGCCGGCCTGAATTATTACGAATTTAAGTATCGGGAAGCGGATTATGGTATTTTCCCTGCAGGATTGATGTATGGTCTGCAGGTAATGGACAGCTGGCTTTACGACGAAACCAGGCCGTTTATTCATATCGAAGCGGGCGATACTTACCGCAGCCTGAGAGAAAAGGTGGAGACCGGATATTTTGAACAGCTGATTGAAAAGCATCTGCTGCACAATCCGCACAGAAGCGTACTGCTGCTCGTACCCGAAAGAGGGCTGACCGATAAAAAGGATCAGGAGCTGGCAGATCGCCTGCAGGCTTACAAGGAGACGCTGACTGCAGAAGAAATCGAAAAAATTGTGGAAAAGACAGCTGCGCTGAAAGCGTTTCAGGAAGAGCCCGACCGTCCGGAGGATCTGGCGAAGATTCCACTGCTGGAAAGAAGCGATATTCGTCGGGAGATCGAGCCGATCATTCTGGAAGAACGTGAAATCGAAGACACAAAACTGATTTACCATAAAATCGAAACCAACGGCGTCAGTTATTTTCGCCTGCTGTTCGATATCAGTGAGGTTCCGGCAGAGCTGTTTGCCTATGTCGGCATTTTGAAGGCGGCGATCGGCCTGGTGGATACGCAGAATTATTCCTATCAGGAGCTGTTTACACAGACTGACCTTTTGACCGGAGGAATCGTGCCGGTTACGAATATTTATCCGAATATCACAAACCCGTCCGAACGCAAAATTACGTTTGAAATCAAAGGAAAAGCATTCCATGCGCATTTAAAGGACGCGATGGAGCTGACAGCAGAGATGCTGGTACGTTCCAATTATACGGATACGAAGCGCCTGTACGAGATTCTGACAGAGTTGAAATCGAGACTGCAGTCCTCCATGATTTCCGCAGGACATACGATTGCGGCGGGCAGGGCAATGTCCTATACGTCCGAGACGGTAGCAATTCAGGAAATTTTAAGCGGCATGGACTTTTATCGGCTGGTGGATGGGCTCTGCACAAATTGGGACGAAGAAAAAGAGAAGCTTCCGGAGATTTTGAAACGGCTGAGCGAGTGTATGTTCCGTCCGGAAAACCTGATGTTTGATTTTACCGCAGAAGAGGAAGAACAGGAAAAGCTGTTTGAAGCAGAAGCCAAAGCGCTGAAAAAAGATTTGTTTACCTGCCCGGTGGACAGAGAGCCGGTGCATGCTGCGGTTTCGAAGAAAAATGAGGGCTTTTTATCAGCTTCTCAGGTACAGTATGTGTGCCGCGCCGGAAATTATAAAAAGAACGGGTTGGAATATACCGGAGTGCTGCGGATGCTGCGCGGTATTTTAAATACGGATTATCTCTGGAACACAGTTCGCGTCAAGGGCGGCGCTTACGGCTGCATGTGCAGCTTCGGAAAGAGCGGAGATGCCTATATCGCTTCTTACCGCGATCCGAATCTTGGCAAAACGATCGAGGCCTATGAGGGAATCGTGGAGTATGTAGCGCATTTTGCAGGGGATGAGCGCTCGATGACTCAAGCGGTCATCGGTACGGTCAGTGAAATGGATGCGCCGATGAACCCGGCTGCAAAGGCGCTGCGCGCGCTGAGCATTTATCTGACCGGACAGACCGCAGAGCAGCTGCAGAAGGAGCGGGATCAGGTTCTGGATGCGACGGCGGAGGATATCCGGGCGCTTGCCGGTCACATGAAGGCATTTCTGGAAGATGATTGCCTGTGTGTTGTCGGAAATACGAAGAAGATCGAAGAGGAAAAAGAACGCTTCGGGACACTGGAACAGCTGCTTTGAAGCACGCGGCTGCCCGGACAAAAGTTCGGTGCAGCCGATGGAGCATATACACAATTGGAAGCTTAGAAGGGAGGGATTTTCATGTTGAAAAAGAAAATGGCGAAGGTACTGACGGGTGTTTTAGTCTTATCCATGCTGTCGGGCTGCGGCTCGGCGAGCAAAATGGCGATGGAATCCGCCTATGATACGACTGCTTCAAACTACAGTGCTGCGGGCGGTGTATATTATGACAGCGGCGACTATGAGTATGCCGAGGAAGTATCGGAAGAAAACGGCTCGTCCCAGGCGGAAACCGTAGAAAAGGGAGAGACGACCGGGCGCAAGCTGATCCGAAATGTGGATATGGACGTAGAGACGGAAAGCTTTGACGCGCTCCTTGCGTCTGCACAGTCTCAGGCGGAGGAGCTTGGAGGCTACATAGAAAGCAGCAGCATTTCCAATAGCAGTTATGCCAGTTCAACGTCTGCTGCCAGAAGCGCACGTCTGACGGCAAGAATTCCTTCGGAGAAGCTCGACGGCTATCTGGCGGGAATTTCCAAGCAGTCCAATGTGACGAGAAAATCTGAATCCACAGAGGATGTGACGCTGCAGTATGTGGATCTGCAGAGCCACAAAAAGGCACTTCTGGCAGAACAGGAAAGCCTCCTTTCCATGATGGAGCAGGCGGAATCCATCGAGGATATCATTGCGATCAATGAGCAGCTGACCGATGTGCGCTATCAGATCGAAAGCATGGAATCCCAGCTTCGCACCTATGACAATCAGGTGGATTACAGCACGGTCAACCTCTATATCGACGAGGTGGAGCGCTACACGCCAGGAGTGGCAAAGAGCGCGGGTGCGCGAATTGCAGAGGGCTTTTCTGCAAATATTTACAGGGTTGGAAGCTTTTTCAAAAATTTCGCAATTGAATTTATTATTCTCTTGCCGATCCTGATTGCGATTGCAATCGTACTCGGAATTGCGATTCTGATTGTACGGATAATTATCAAGATAAGTGAAAAGCATCAGGCGGGAAAAAAGACATCGGCAAAAACAGAAATCAGAACCGGGGACAGATACAGACAAAAACCGGGAAAGGAACAGATACATGGCGCAGAACAAACAGAAAAAAGCGGGCTTTGCAACGCTGGTAGGACGCCCGAACGTGGGCAAGTCCACACTGATGAATCATCTGATCGGACAGAAAATCGCGATCACATCCAATAAACCCCAGACGACAAGAAACCGGATTCAGACCGTCTATACGGGACCGAAGGGACAGATTGTGTTTCTGGATACGCCGGGCATTCATAAGGCGAAAAATAAGCTCGGCAACTACATGGTAAAGGTGGCGGAAAGCACATTTTCCGATGTGGACGTCATTCTCTGGCTGGTAGAGCCGACGACCTATATCGGTGCCGGGGAACGGCATATCCTGGAGCAGTTAAAACGCAGCAGGCTGCCGGTCATCCTCGTGATCAACAAGATCGACACCGTTCCTAAAACAGCCGTTTTGGATGCGATGGAAACCTACCGCAAAGAGATGGATTTTGCAGAAATCGTCCCGGTATCGGCGCTTCGCAGCAACAATACTGATACGCTGTTGGACTGCATTTTCAAATATCTTCCCTATGGAGAGCCCTTCTACGATGAAGATACAATCACAGACCAGCCGCAGCGTCAGATCGTTGCAGAGATGATCCGGGAAAAGGCGCTGCGCTGTCTGGAAGAGGAAATTCCCCACGGCATCGCAGTGGCGGTCGAACGGATGGAATTTAAGGAGCATATCGTCAATATCGATGCGACGATCATCTGCGAGCGGGATTCCCACAAGGGAATTATTATCGGCAAGCAGGGCAGCATGCTCAAAAGGATCGGCTCTCAGGCGCGCCGGGATATCGAGGATATGCTGGAATGCCAGGTCAATCTGCAGCTCTGGGTCAAGGTCAAGAAGGACTGGAGAGACAGCGATTTCCTCTTAAAAAACTTCGGTTACAACCCTGCGGATACCAGGCCGGACAGATAGAACGCTCTTTTTTCTGAGGGAATAAAAAAGTTCAAACCGCTTATCCTATGAGGGACGTAAAAGCTGTCGGAGACGGCAGATTGGATACATGGGAGGCGGTAAGGATGAATGAAAGAAGCTACTGGGATCAGTTTTTAAAAACCGGGCGTGTGGAGGATTATCTGCAGTACCGGAATCAGATACAGGAAAGAAATGCGCTCCGGAACCGGGCGAAGTTGCACGAGAGCAGCTCGTTTACTTCGTCCTTCCGTGCAAAGGCGCAGGGACAGGATGGGGAACAACATGCAGGATCGGATCAAAGTGCTCGGGATCGTTCTGAAGGCAGAACCGATCGGGGAGTATGACAGGAGAGTCGTGATCCTGACTCGGGAAAAAGGAAAAATATCCGCTTTTGCAAGGGGAGCCAGAAAGCCGACAAGCGCTTTTCTGGCTCCTACCAGTCCGTTTACCTTCGGGACGTTCGAGCTGTATGCAGGGCGAAATTCCTACAGCGTCTGTGATATTTCAGCGGACTGCTATTTTGAAGAGCTGCGGCAGGATTTTGAGGGCGCCTATTACGGAATGTATTTCCTGGAGCTGGCGGATTACTGCACGCGGGAAAATAACGACGAGCGCGAGGTGTTAAAGCTTTTATATCAGTCCCTGCGGGCGCTGACGGTAAAAAGCATCCCGCGCAGGCTTGTGCGATGCATTTACGAAATCCGGCTGATTGTGGCAAACGGGGAATTCCCGGGGCTGCCGCAGGGCAATTTTTCGGAAACGGCGCTGTATGCAGTCGAATTTATCGCAGGGACGCCCGTGGAAAAGCTTTACACATTTACCTTAAAAGAAGAAGTGCTTGCAGAGCTTGTGCAGATTGCAGAAAAATACCGGAGGGATTTTCTTCCGGGTGAATTTCATACCCTGGAGATCCTGGAAACGTTATAAAATGACTTTGTAAAGTTATGGGTTGAAAAAGAAAGGGCGGTCGGCTATAATAGTTAAGATCATAGCATCGGCAGATAAAGAGCGGATGCAGATGAGAGGGAGCAGATAAATGACGCGAAAATGGATCATGCGCGCACTGTGTATCCTGTGTCTGGCAGCGATGCTGACGGGATGCGGCAGGGAGCCGGAAGTAACCGAGACCACGATTGAAGTCAAAAAAAATGGTCAGGTGGTTCACACGATTATAGAAGATTTTTCCGAAAGCTATTATAATCTGGATGAGCTGGAAAGTACGATTCAGCAGGCATGCGATACTTATAATGCTTCGGCTGGAAAAGAAGCGGTTGTGCTGAAAGCGGCAAAAGAAAATGACGATCATACGGTAACGGTCGTGATGCAGTATGCGGACGCTTCTGCTTATTCTGCTTTCAACAAGCTGGCATTGTTTGTTGGAACCGTAAAAGATGCGTTTAATGCAGGCTATGATCTGAATGTCACGCTTTCTTCCCTGAAGGGAGACGGAGAGCAGATCGGCAAGGAAGACCTCCTCAAAATGGGAGAAAAGCACATTGCAGTTGTGCGGGAAGCGGTTAATGTCAGAGTATGGGATAAGGTCCGGTACGTTTCGGAGGATGTCGAGGCGACAGCGAATGCCAAAACAGTATCCGTAACCGACGCAGATATGCTGACCTATATTCTGTTTGATTAAAATCTGTGCAGTCAAAGGAGAAAAACGATGGAAAAGACAATGGACAAAATTGTATCGCTGGCAAAAGCGAGAGGGTTTGTATATCCCGGTTCCGAAATTTACGGCGGACTTGCAAATACATGGGATTACGGTAACCTCGGCGTAGAGCTGAAAAACAACGTAAAGCGCGCATGGTGGAAAAAATTTATCCAGGAGAACCCTTACAACGTCGGTGTGGACTGCGCGATTCTGATGAATCCCCAGACCTGGGTTGCATCCGGACATCTGGGCGGCTTTTCTGATCCGCTGATGGACTGTAAGGAATGCCACGAGCGTTTCCGTGCAGATAAGATCATCGAAGATTATGCGCAGGAGCACAATATTGATCTGGGAGGCTCTGTAGACGGCTGGAGCCAGGAACAGATGATGCAATTCATCGAAGATAATCAGGTTCCCTGCCCGACCTGCGGCAAACACAACTTTACCGAAATCCGTCAGTTCAACCTGATGTTCAAGACCTTCCAGGGTGTTACGGAGGATGCAAAGAATACGGTATATCTGCGTCCCGAAACCGCGCAGGGTATTTTCGTAAACTTCAAGAACGTACAGCGTACTTCCAGAAAGAAAATCCCGTTCGGTATTGGTCAGATCGGTAAGTCTTTCCGCAATGAAATCACACCCGGCAACTTCACGTTCCGTACCAGAGAGTTTGAGCAGATGGAGCTGGAATTCTTCTGTGAGCCTGACACCGACCTCGAATGGTTCGCATACTGGAAACAGTTCTGTATCGACTGGCTGCAGACTCTGGGCATCAAGCCGGAAGAAATGCGTGTCAGAGACCATGAAAAAGAAGAGCTTTCCTTCTACTCCAAGGCTACAACGGATATCGAATTTTTATTCCCCTTTGGCTGGGGCGAGCTGTGGGGCATCGCTGACCGTACCGATTACGACCTTTCCCGTCATGCAGAGGTTTCCGGTCAGGATCTGTCTTACTTTGACGATTCCAAGAATGAAAAATATATCCCTTATGTTGTTGAGCCGTCTCTGGGTGCAGACCGTGTCGTTCTGGCATTTTTATGCGCTGCTTATGACGAGGAAGAGCTGGAGGGCGGAGATGTCCGTACTGTCCTTCATTTCCATCCTGCTCTGGCACCGGTTAAAATCGGCATCCTGCCGCTGTCCAAGAAGCTCAACGAGGGTGCAGAAAAGATCTATACCCAGCTGTGCAAGAAGTACAACTGCGAATTTGACGACAGAGGAAATATCGGTAAGAGATATCGCCGTCAGGATGAAATCGGTACGCCGTTCTGCGTTACCTACGATTTCGAATCCGAGACAGACGGCTGCGTAACCGTTCGTTTCCGTGATTCTATGGAGCAGGAGCGGGTTGCGATCGCTGATCTGGACGCATACTTTGCAGAAAAGCTGGATTTCTAAGAATTTTTAAGCTGGCTGTGTATAATCGAGTACACGCTTTGTGGGTACTTAATTCTGTGAATTAGAAAGATCCGTCTTTTCCGTGTGGATTCCACATGGAGAAGGCGGATTTTTTTGCAAATGGCGCGGGTGAATTGTATTGCGCGTGAACGGCTCCTTTTGGCAACATTTTGCTGTTTGTGAAAGATTTTGTTTGTTCTGCGACAAAATTTGGCAGGAAAACTAAAAACTGCACAAATAAAAAACGAATATATTGTTTGACTTTACATATTTTAATGTGTTAGAATGATTTTATGAGAAAAACAGTCCGGCATAATGCTAAATGACTGTAAATACAGACCAAAGGGGGACCATTACAATGGCGAAATGGGTGTATTTATTCAGGGAGGGAAATGCGGATATGCGCAACCTCCTGGGCGGAAAAGGTGCGAACCTTGCAGAGATGACGAATCTCGGGCTGCCGATTCCACCCGGCTTTACCGTGACGACAGAGGCCTGCACAGACTACTATAACCATGGCAGGTCAATTTCTGAAGAAATTCAGATACAGATTTTTGATGCACTGGCACTTTTGGAGGAAAAGCTCGGCAAGAAGTTCGGAGATACCGAGAATCCGCTGCTTGTGTCGGTACGAAGCGGAGCGAGAGCTTCGATGCCCGGTATGATGGATACGATCCTGAATCTGGGCTTGACCGATATTTCGGTCGAAGGCTTTGCCAAACGGACAGGCAATCCGAGATTTGCCTACGATTCTTACAGACGCTTTATTCAGATGTTCTCAGATGTTGTCATGGAAGTTCCCAAATCGTTATTTGAACGGGTCATTGATGAAATAAAAGAAGATCGGAAAGTTCATTTTGATACGGAGCTGACGGCGGAGGATCTAAAAGAGGTGATCCGGCGTTTTAAAGAGATCTATAAGGAAAAAATGGGCGAAGAATTTCCGCAGGAGCCGCGGGTTCAGCTGATGGAAGCGGTAAAGGCGGTATTCCGTTCGTGGGATAATGAAAGAGCTATCGTATACAGAAGAATGAATGACATTCCGGGGGACTGGGGAACTGCAGTCAATGTACAGTCGATGGTATTCGGAAATATGGGCAATACCTCCGGTACAGGCGTTGCCTTTACGAGAAACCCCTCCACCGGAGCAAAGGGCATTTATGGCGAATATCTGATCAACGCACAGGGTGAGGACGTTGTTGCAGGAATCCGTACACCGCAGCCCATTACCCGACTGGAAGAAGACCTGCCGGAATGCTATGAGGAATTTTTGAAAATTGCAAACCGTCTGGAAGAGCATTACCGTGATATGCAGGATATGGAATTTACCATCGAGGACGGAAAGCTGTATTTCTTACAGACCAGAAATGGCAAGCGCACAGCGCAGGCTGCTCTGCAGATCGCATGCGATCTTGTGGATGAAGGTATGATCACACCCCAGGAAGCTGTCAGCAGAATTGAAGCAAAATCTCTGGATCAGCTGCTGCATCCCGCTTTCGATCCGGATGCACTGAAAAAGGGAACCGTGATGGGACAGGCTCTTCCGGCATCTCCTGGCGCAGCTGCCGGTAAGATCTATTTTACTGCAGAGGAAGCAAAGGAAGCCCATGAGGTTGGCGAACGTGTCATTTTAGTGCGTCTGGAAACTTCTCCGGAGGATATTGAGGGGATGCATGCTGCAGAGGGTATCCTGACTGTGCGCGGCGGTATGACATCCCATGCTGCAGTTGTGGCAAGAGGCATGGGAACCGCATGTATTTCCGGCTGCGGAGATATTGTGATCGATGAAAAGAAAAAGCAGTTTACATTAGGCGGCAAGACCTATTTTGAGGGGGATTATATTTCCCTGGATGGCTCAACCGGTAAAATTTACGACGGCGATATTCAGACACAGGAGGCTTCGATCAGCGGCAACTTCGGCAGAATCATGAGCTGGGCGGATTCCTTCCGTAAATTGAAGGTTCGCACGAATGCAGATACGCCTGCAGATGCGGCAAATGCGGTACGTCTTGGTGCAGAAGGGATTGGACTTTGCAGAACAGAGCACATGTTCTTTGAACCGGAGCGAATTCCGAAGATCCGTAAAATGATCCTTTCCAAAACCGTGGAAGAGCGCGAAAAGGCGTTGGAAGAGCTGATTCCGTTCCAGAAGGGCGATTTCAAGGCGCTTTATGAAGTAATGGAGGGGAAACCTGTTACGATTCGTTTCCTGGATCCGCCGCTGCATGAGTTTGTTCCGACAGACGAAAAGGATATCGAAGCACTGGCAAAGGATATGAATCTTTCTGTTGAGGAAGTAAAGAGCACCTGCAGTGAGTTGCATGAGTTCAACCCGATGATGGGTCACAGAGGCTGCCGGCTGTCCGTTACGTATCCGGAAATTGCAAGAATGCAGACAAGAGCGGTGATCGAAGCGGCGATTGAAGTAAGTAAAGAAAAGGGCTTTGAGATCGTTCCGGAGATCATGGTTCCGCTGGTTGGCGATAAAAAGGAGCTGAAATTTGTCAAGGACGTAATCGTGGAAACTGCTGAAAAGGTTAAGGCAGAAAAAAATTCGAATCTGGTTTATCACATTGGAACGATGATCGAAATTCCAAGAGCAGCACTTCTGGCAAACGAAATTGCAGAAGAAGCCGAATTTTTCTCCTTTGGTACCAATGATCTGACTCAGATGACCTTTGGCTTCTCCCGTGACGACGCAGGAAAATTCCTGGTGGATTATTACAAGAGTAAGATCTATGAATCTGATCCCTTTGCAAAGCTTGACCAAAATGGCGTAGGACAGCTGATCGAAATGGCAGTCACAAAAGGTCGTTCCCAGCGTCCGAACTTAAAGATCGGTATCTGTGGTGAGCATGGCGGCGATCCCTCTTCTGTTGCATTCTGCCATAAGGTTGGAATGGATTATGTATCCTGTTCTCCGTTCCGTGTACCGATCGCGAGATTGGCTGCAGCACAGGCAGCAATTGCGGACAAGAGGAATTAGGCAACAATATATTTATTTCTGCAGCTTAACGGTAACGAGAGCAGACGTGCAGGCATTTATGGCTGAACATCCAGAGTATACAAAAGCGAACAGATTTAAAGATATTGAAGTAAAAGTCTATATATAAAGTTCTGCAAGGGAAAGCATTTATTGCTTTCCCTTGTTTGATGTTTGGGAATAAGCCCTTTTATTTGGGTTTGTTCCCTTTTTCTATTCTAATATCTATAAGGAGGTTCACTATGAAAAATTAAAAGAGGTACGCTATCAGGATGTGTACCACAAGGCACTTTGCTATTGCCTTGGCATCAGTGTTGATACGAGAAGAAATATCAATAGCATCTATGATTTTAAGACGGGATGTGTAAAAACTGAGTGCTTGCATGAAGGCTGGCAGACCAGTGGCAGTATGAAGGTGGTGCAAATGGCATTTAACCTGTATTGCAACGGTACACCGAGTGTAGATGATTACACAAAAACAGAGGAACAAACAAATATTACAGAGCTTATGCTTAATGATTTCATTGAAAAGGTTGCAATTCATGAAGCAGAGGATGGCAGAACAAAAGACCGTACTCAGCAAGTGGATATTTATTTCAATTTCATTGGAAATTTTGTTCTTCCATTTAGTGAGGATGAAGTGGAAGCCTTGCAGTCAGAGGAAGCACGCAGAGCGGAAGAGATTGCTGAAAGAAAGAGAAAATCTTCTAAGAAATCTACGCAGAAAAGAAATTCAGAAGCGGGCAGAGATCAAGGCAAAAACAGAAGCTGGAGATCAGGAAGCACAGAGCCAGCTTGCAGAGCGTAAACAGTATCAGGTAAGAGCTACAGTAAAGAGTTACCGGAAAATGCGTGACGATGCATTAAGCGGAGATCCTATTGCAAAAGTAAGATATGAAAAAACACTGGCTATGAGACGTGAAGCGTATCATTCAAAGAAAAGTGAACAGACAGCCTGACAATATGCATATGATCACGATACGTTAGTTGCAGAATTGATGAGAATAAGCGGGAGCGATGCAATTATTGTATTAGCCAAAGAGATATGGTATTGTATAGACA
>PPYE01776832.1_pt1 | contig 15273 bp, 13 predicted proteins | sample 1559881 | NCBI WGS metagenome assembly PPYE01 (sample SAMN08240022, study PRJNA423297) | Human gut metagenome, whole genome shotgun sequencing project. | reverse complement strand
CGGTCACGGTAATCTCCTGCGGAGTCGTATCCTCCGCCCCGAAGGCGAGCGACGAGGGGGATACTTCGAGCGATGCGGTCGTTCCGCCATTTTCGGTCGGCTTGCATGCAACGGCGAGCAGGCAGGCCGCTGCAACGAACAATATCTTTTTCATAGTTATCATTTAAGTTAAGTTACTTATTTCGCGAGGGGCGGTGCGATATACCAGTTGATGAAGGATACGCCCATTGCCGAAGATTCGGCCTTGGTGCCGAGCACGAACCGGCCGTCTGGGGAAATGTAGTTGATGTAACCGGCCGGAATGATAATGCCGTATTTGTCGTACACCCAATCCTGCGTGTCGCCCAGGTCGGTGCCCGTATTCAGGTCGTACACCTTGCCCGAGGAGATGCCCAGCGTGCCGATGCCGATGAAGGCGTTGGGGCTGATTTTGGTGAGCTGTGCCTGGCAGATGAGACCGTTTACCAGATGCGTCGTATATTCGGTACCGTCGCTCATCTTCATGGTCTCTTCCCAAACCTCTTTGACGTCATGGCCCACCCACTTGGGGGCTGCCGTGCTGGTACCGTTATTAATCCAGTAGAGCATGCCGAAATCGGAGTTTTCCCACGAAGTGCCGTAGATGATTTCGCCGTTTGCGGAGATGCCGCGGGCCATGCCGCCGTACCATGCCTCTTCGTTACGGTAGTTGAGTTCCGGCCAGGGCAATTCGTGCGGTACGCCGTCTATCCACAGCAGCGCTTTTTGCGGGGCCGGGTCTTCGAAAAGTTTGCCTTTCATACCGAAACCTACCCAATATTTGCCGTCGGCCGACGTGCCTTGTATTTGCGGTTTGTTCAGTCGTCCGGTGCGATGGAAGCGGTGAAACCGCCGGCATACTTGCCGCTGGGCGACATGGCAGCCCCCATCTGGAAGGTATCCAGCTTGCGGTACCGTGCGATGGCGCTGTCCTTCGGAAGCTGGTTTACCGTAATCGTCTGCAAGGCCTCTCCTGCGGCGATGGTGACGGTGGTACTGCGTTCCGCACCGGTGTCGTTGTCATCGACGGTCAGGATGAGTACCTTGCCGTCTTCGCTCTGCGTCGCTTTCACCCATGTGGCGCCGGGCGTGGCTTCGTATGCAGCGGGCGAGGCCTTGACGGTGATTTCGAGCGGCTGGTTGCCCTCGCCGAGGAACGAGCACGACACCTGGCTCAGATTGACATAGTGGAACGTCTCTTCCGTTTTTGTACATCCTGACAGACAAGATAGCAGCAACGTCGCTGCGGCGATTCCCGTAGTGAAGAGTCTTTTCATGGTTGAAGTAGTTTTATTAGTGTATAGGTTCATATCGGCTACGGCCCTGCCGGGCTATAGTCTTTAGTAGCAAATATATTAATAAAAATAAATAATAATTATGTATGTTTTTAAATTTACATATTTCTTGTTTTTGAGTAAAATTGTAACATTGGCGGTTTTCGTTTCCTCTCTGAAGGTGATGGGAAGGGCAAGTCGGGCGCGGGTGAGATGCGGAGGGCCGTCGGTACCGTTTCTTTGCGGAAGGGCACGCATTCGAGGGGAGATGCGTCCGCGAACGGCATGAAAAAAGCCGCGGCCAGGGAAAAGGCCGCGGCTTTTGCTCTCAGGGCGGGTTACAGCACCGTTACCATACGTTCACCCGTTTTTCGGGTGCGAGGTACATCGCATCGCCTTCGGTGATGTCGAATGCGGTGTAGAAATCGTCGATGTTGCGGAGCGTTACGTTCACCCTGTTCTTACCCAGCGAGTGCGGGTCTATCTTGGTCAGACGCAGTATCTCCTCCGGACGGATGTTCTGTGCCCATACCGTAGCGTAGGAGATATAGAAACGCTGGGCATCGGTATAGCCGTCTATCGGTTCGGGGCGCTCCTTGCCTTCGAGGCTGTTCTCGTAAGCCATGCGGGATACGAGCAGGCCGCCCTGGTCTGCGATGTTCTCGCCGAGGGTGTAGCTGCCGTTCGCATAGACGCCCGGAGCCACCTCCACTGCGTTGAACTGCTCTACGAGGATGTCGGTGCGTTCCTTGAAACGTGCGGCGTCTTCTGCCGTCCACCAGTCGTTCAGGTTGCCGTCCTTGTCGTAATTGCGGCCCTGGTCGTCGAAGCCGTGCGTCATTTCATGGCCGATGACTACGCCTATCGCACCGTAGTTGACTGCGTCGTCGGCATCCGGGTTGAAGAACGGAGGCTGAAGAATGGCGGCCGGGAAGCAAATCTCGTTGGTCGTCGGGTTGTAGTAGGCGTTCACGGTCTGCGGGCTCATGAGCCATTTGTCCTTATCGACCGGTTTGCCGACCTGCGAGAGCATGTAGTCCATCTCGAAGATGTTCGAGCGGCGCACATTCGCCCAGTACGAATCGTCCTTGATGTCGAGGGCGGAATAGTCGCGCCATGTGTCCGGATAACCTATCTTCACACGGAAAGCGGCGAGTTTCTCCTGTGCGCGGGCTTTCGTTTCGTCGCTCATCCACGGCAGCGCCTCGATTCTTTCGCTGAGAGCCGTTTGCAGGTTGCCTACCATTTCGAGCATTTTCTCTTTCGACGATGCGGGGAAGTATTTCTCTACGTAGAGCTGGCCGAGCGCTTCGGAAAGGGCGCCGTCTGTCGTGTTGAGCGCGCGTTTCCAGCGCGGCTGCAACTCTTCGCGGCCCGACATCGCGCGGCCGAAGAAGTCGAAGTTGGCGTTCACGAAATCGTCGCTGAGGTAGGGAGCGGCCGCGCTGATAAGGTTATACTCCAGATAGAGCTTCTGCTCGTCGAGCGTGACGTCCTTCATGGCCTTGGCCAGGTCGTTGAAGAACCCCGTTTGTTTTACTACGATATTTTCGGCAACCGGCACTCCGAACGTGTCGAAATAGATGTTCCAGTCGAGCAGTCCGTTGGAGTTCACCCATTCCGTGCCGGTCATCTTGTTGTAGTTTTTATGGGAATCGCGGAGTACTTCGCGGCTGTAGGATGCGTCCGCTATCTTGTCCTCTATCTTCAGTACGGCCTTTACCGCTTCGTCGGCCTGCTCGGCGCTGTATCCCACCAGCGTGAAGAGCGTGCGGATGTACTCCTTGTAAGCATCCTTTATCTCTTTGGATTCTTCCGACAGGTAGTAGTCGCGGTCGCCCATGCCGAGGCCGGACTGGTAGAGGGCGGGAATGTTCATGGTGCTGTTCTTCTCGTCGGCATCCACGAAGGTGACGAAATAGGGGAAGATGCCCTCGCGGTGCAGCGTGGCAATCATCGCCGCGAGTTCCTTGTCATTCTTGATGGCAGCAATCCGAGCCAGCTCCTCGCGTATCGGTTCGGCGCCCTGGGCGTTGAGCGTCACGCTGTCCATTCCCAACTGGTAGAGGGTGGTTATCTTCTGGGGTATCCCTCCCTGCGTCTGGTCCATGGAGGCGGCCTCGTTCACTATCGTGCGTATCTGGTCGAGACTCGTATCGCCGAGCCGGTCGAAGATGCCGTAGCGCGAATACTGTGCCTGGAGCGGGTTGTTCTTCATCCAGCCGCCGTTGGCGAACTGATAGAAGTCCGTGCCGGGTTTTACCGAGAGGTCCATGTTGGTCGGGTCGAGTGCCGGTACGGATGCGCTCTTTTTCTCGTTGCCGCAGCCTGTCAGTCCGGCGATGCCGGCTATCAGCAGAGCGGATGCAATCATTGCTTTTCTCATATTTTAAACGTTTATCGATTTGTGTGTTTTGCTTTTCACGCAAAGGTAGGCGAAAATGTGATAGATTGTTATTGCGCGGGTCCATATTTTGGCCTGCAGGGGCTGCGGAAGGGCATTTCGGGCGGCGGATTATTTCGGGCGGGCACCGAAATGGCCGTCGCTCTCCCGTCGGCGCGAATCGAGTTTGACGGCGACGAAAAAGAGGAGCGTGAAGGCAAACAGCGACGACCCGCCATAGCTGAAGAGCGGCAGGGGAATGCCTATCACGGGCATGAGGCCGATGGTCATGCCTACATTAACGAGTACGTGGAAAAGGAAGATGGAGGCCACTCCGTAGCAATAGACCCGGCCGAACGCCTCCTGCTGTCTCTCTCCCATACGGATGAGACGCAGGATGAGCCAGCAGAAGAGCCCCAGTACGACGGCCGAGCCGACGAAGCCCCACTCCTCGCCCACGGTGCAGAAGATGAAGTCGGTGCTCTGTTCCGGAACGAAGTCGTATTTGGTCTGCGTTCCCTGCAGGTATCCTTTCCCGAAGAAACCTCCGGAGCCTATCGCTATTTTGGACTGATTGACATTGTATCCCCACTCCTGCGGGTCGCTTTCCACGCCGAGCAGGTTCAGGATACGTTTCTGCTGATGGAGCTGCATATGGTCGAAAACAGTGTCCACGACCTGGGTGAAGGCAACCGAACCGACGAACATTCCGATGCATATCAGAACGTTCTTCAGTTTCGCCCGCCAGGCATAGATGCCGACCGCAATGAGCGAGAGGCCCGCGGCGGCGAGCAGGCATCCGTAGAAGCCGGCCTCTCCCCGGGTGAGCAGGGCGGCCGCCAGATAGATGACGGCCGAGACGAGCGCCACGGCGGCCAGATACCGCACCTTGTCCCGCCATTCTCCGTTCATGAACCCTTCGATGAGGGTACAGATAACGATGACCGCCGCGAGCAGCGTCGCAGGGTTCCAGAGGAAGGAGAAGACGAAGAGGAAGACCACCATCCCCAGTGCGACGTAAACCCACGAATTGAAACCTTCGCGGTAGAAGACGATGAGAAAAGAGGCGAACACGATGGCCGAACCGGCGTCGTTCTGGAGCAGGATGACGGCCATGGGGGCCGCCAGCAGGAGCACTGCGTACAGCCGGCTCCGCCAGTCGGCCATGGAAAAGCTGTAGGAGCTCATGTAACGAGCGAGGGCGAGTGCCGTCGTAAATTTGGCGAACTCGGCGGGTTGCACGGAGAATCCGCCGAGGCGGAGCCACGATTTCGCGCCGTTGACCTCCGTGCCGATGAAGAGCGTTGCCAGCAGTACCGCGAGCATGAGGATGTAGGAGGGGTAGGCGAGGATGTGGTAGTAGATTTCGTCAATCAGCATGATGACCACCGCTGCAAGTACGCTGACGCCCATCCATATCAACTGGGAACCGTAACGCGAGTCCATGGAAAATCCTGCCCGGGCTGCATCGTCGAACACTGCGGCATAGATGTTCAGCCAGCCGAGGAGCATCAGCGAAAAGAATATCGCCACCGAACCCCAGTCGATGCCGTTGCGGGCCATGCGGTTGTTAGTGCTGCTGCCTGTCATAGTAGGGATAGGATATGGTCGTGTTCTTCACGTACTCTTTGAGGGCCGGCCTCGATATGCTGTCGGTCAGGTATTGTTCCACAATGAGGCTCGCTATCGGAGCGGCAATCGTACCGCCGAAACCGCCGTTCTCCACATAGACCGACACCGCTATTCGGGGATTGTCCATGGGAGCGAAGCAGAGGAACGTCGAGTGGTCTTCGCCGTGGGGATTCTGGGCCGTCCCCGTCTTGCCGCAGATGTCCAGCCCCGGGACGTAGGCACGACGGCCCGTCCCGCCGTCCGCATGCACCGCGTCGTACATCCCTTTGACAATATGGTCGAAATGGCGGCTCTCCACCTTCGTATAGTGTCTGTCGTAGAAGCGGGAGTCGACGGAGTCCCTTCCATCGATGTGTCTGACGATGTGCGGCGTGTAGTAGTAGCCCCGGTTGGCGAGTATCGCCGCGAGGTTGGCCATCTGCAGCGGCGTGCAGCCGAGCTCTCCCTGTCCGATGGAGAGAGAGATGACCGTCAACGAGTTCCAGCTTCCGCGGTATATCCTGTCGTAGGTCTCCCGTGTAGGAACGAATCCGGAAAGCTCTCCGGATAGGTCGCTGTCGAGACTGCGTCCGAAACCGAAACTCTCCACGTAGTCGTCCCACACTTCGAGGGCCTGTTTCGGGCTGTCGTAGCGGTTGTTGTCCAGCACGGCGCGGAACGCATAGCAGAAATAGGCGTTGCACGACATCTGAACCGCCTGCCGGAGGTTGACCGGCGAGTAGTGGTTGTGGCACTTCACGCCCTTGCCGATGGTGTATCCGCCGTGGCAGGGATATTTCCGGGAGGGGGTGACGACCCCTTCCTGCAGGGCGATGAGACCGTTGACGAGCTTGAATGTCGAGCCGGGCGGATAGCGCGACATGACGCCTCGGTTGAAGAGCGGCCGGCGCGGATTGGCGAGCAGTTTCATGTAATTGTTGCCCCGGTCGCGGCCGACCAGTTCGTCGGGGTCGTAGCCTGGACTGCTGACCATGACGAGAATTTCTCCCGTTGCAGGCTCTATGGCGATGATGCTGCCCACCTTGCCCTCCATCAACTCTTCGCCGAGTGCCTGCAGACGGGCATCGAGCGATGTGGTGATGGCCGTACCGGGTATCGCTTGCAGGTCGGCCGCGCCGTCCATGTATGGGCCCTTTTCGATGCCGTGCACGTCCACGATGCTTACCTTCATCCCCTTTTCGCCGCGCAGCACCTCTTCGTAGGTGCGTTCTATGCCCGACATGCCGCGATAATCGCCGGTCTGATAGTAATCGTCGCGGGCTATCGTCGCCGCGTCCACCTCGCTGATATAACCGAGCAGGTTGCCCGCCATCTTGCGTGGATAGGAGCGCATGGTCCGGTAGACAGTATAGAAACCGGAGAATTCTCCTTCGTCGAAAAGTAGTTTGGCCTCAAGGCTCATCTGTTTGACGATGACCGAGGGGCGGCGACGCGAGTATCGGGCGGCCTTGTCGAGCTCGGATTTCAGCTTTTCGGGCGTAACGCCCGCAATGCGGGCCAGGGCGAGCGTGTCGAACTCGCCTACATCGCGCGGAATGGCCATCAGGTCGTAGGAGGCTATGCTGCGTACGAGCAGTTCGCCGTTGCGGTCGTACACCTCGCCGCGTGGCGGGTGCTGCACCTCTTTCCGCAGCACGTTGTTCTGGGCGGCCCTTTTGTATGAATCGTCGAGTACCTGTATCTGGAAAAGACGCAGGAGCAGGATGGCGAAGGCCACGATAACGAATAAGGAGATTATTTTCGCCCTGCGGTTCATCTGTTTTATTCTCTCTGTGCCGCTGCCGGCATACGGTTTCTGATATTCTGTTCTCTTTCGTCCGGTTTCCGTATCATGTCTGGGAGCCGTGCGACCTGCCGGTCGGCAGGAGGCTGGCGGCGAACCAGACCAGAAGCGTGGTCGTTACGGTGCTGCCTGCTATTCTCAGTAAAGTGAATCCGAAGTATTTGAAGGTCATCGCTTCGAAAAGAAAGAAGACCGTACAGTGTACGGCGAGGGTCGCCGCCGCATAACGCAGCCATTTCGTGCGTCCCGTGTTGAGCGGCAACGGCATGAAACCCTCCCGGGCCGCATCCTTGCCGACGGTCAGGCTGAACAGTGCAGGGCGCAGGAATCCCGTAGCCGTGGCGGCTATGGTGTTGAGGCCGGCCATGCCCGACAGGAGATCGACCGACAAGCCGAGCGCGAAACTCAATATCAATAGCAGTGCTCTGTCGATATTCGCCGGCAGCAGGATGATGCATCCGGCATACACCAGCGGATAGAGGTACGGCGATACGGTCAGGTTGTCGAACAGGAACACCTGCAGCAACACCGATACGATGAATATGAGTCCGTATTCCGCTATTTTGTGCATACCCTTTCGTTATTTCTTTTTTTTGTCGGCATCGGAGAAGTGTTCTCCCGCGAGGGTTTCGAGCTCTTCGTAGTCTGTGTATTTCACGAGCAGCACGTCGGACAGTGCGTTCATCTTCGCGCCGAGCCGTATCTTTATCACATGGTATATTCCGTCCGGCGATTCGCTCACGGAGGCTACCGTACCGATGAAACAGTCGGGCGGGAACCGCAGTGAATAGGCCGACAGTACCGTGTCTCCCCGTTTGACATCCGCGTAACGGGGGATGTCTACCATGGTCATCTCCCGCGGGTCGGTGCCGTCCCAATAGACCGAACCGAAATATTCGCTGCCCTTGAGGCGGCCACCTATGCTGAAACTGCCGTTGAGTACCGACATGCAGACTGCGTAATGGTCGGAGTGCCTGCGGACATAACCCGCGACGGCACCTTCCGGCGACAATACCGCCATGTTCTCTTCGATGCCGTCGGCGGTACCTTTATCTATCACGAAAAAGTTGTCCTGCCGCGCGATGGAGTTGCTGACGACCTTTGCAGTTCCGAAGAGATATTTCATTCCGTCCGTCCGGGCGGCCAGTGTATCGTCTGCGGGTATGGCGGCATGCAGTCTGGTTTCGGCTTCGGCGAGGCGTTCGAGCAGCACGGCGTTTTCGCGCCGCAGCGAAAAGTAGTCTCCCGCCGAGGCGAAGAAGCCCTCTATTCCCCCGGTCACCCGTGCGGCGCCGGCGAGCAGCGTGGCGCGGGTATAGCTGGTCGAATTGGCGTAATAGCTTATCGCCCCTGCTTCGAGCAATACGAAGAGGAATACCGCATAGTACCGTTTGAAAAAGCGTACGAGCCTGTACATCTTGGCCTGTTAAAGTGGCGCCTGCCGTTTCGGGAATGCGGCAGGCGTCGTGACTCTTCACTGGTGGAGTGTGGGGCGGCCGTGCCGTTTCCGTTCCGTCGGCCAGCGCCTGTCATTTCATGAGGAACGAGAACTGGTTGATGTTCTTCAGCGCGATTCCCGTACCGCGTACTACGGCGCGCAGCGGGTCTTCCGCGATGTTGAAATGGATGCCGTTCTTGGACGAGAAGCGTTTGTCGAGCCCCTTGATGAGGGCGCCGCCGCCGGCGAGGTAGATGCCGCTCTTCACGATGTCGGCATAGAGTTCCGGCGGAACCATCTCCAAGACCTTCATGATGGCTGCGTCTATCTTGAGGAGCGATTTCTCCAGCGCGTAGGCTATCTCCGTGTACGACAGGGTAACCGTCGTGGGGAGCGCCGTGAGGATGTTCGGGCCCGTTATCACGTAGTCGTCCGGAGCCTCTTCGAGTTCGGGTACGGCGGCGCCTATCGCCATCTTGATATTCTCCGCGGTGCGTTCGCCCACCCGGATGTTGTGCTGCTGGCGGATGTAGTTCTGGATTTCCTCGGTAAATACGTCCCCCGCCACGTCGATGCTCTCGCTGCATACGATACCGCCCAGCGATATGCACGCTATCTCGGTCGTACCGCCGCCGATGTCGATGACCATGTGCCCTTCGGGTGCCTCCACGTTGAGGCCGGCACCGAGTGCGGCCGCCATCGGTTCGTATATCATGTACACCTCGCGGCCGCCGGCGTGTTCGGCCGATTCGCGGACGGTACGTATCTCTACGTTGGTCGAACCCGACGGGATACAAATCACCATCCGCAGCGACGGGCTGAAGAGGTGGCCGCTCATCTTGACCTTTTTTATCATGCCCCGCAGCATCAGTTCGGCCGCATTGAAATCGGCTATCACTCCGTCTTTGAGCGGTCGGATAGTCCGTATGTTCTGGTGTGTCTTGCCGTGCATCTGCTGGGCCTGCTCGCCGATGGCTACCACCTTGCCGGTGTGTATGTCCATGGCGATGATGGAGGGTTCGTCCACGACGACTTTGCCGTTATATAGAATAAGGGTATTGGCGGTTCCCAGGTCTATCGCCAACTCCTGTGTCAATGAAAATAGTCCCATTTGTCCGGTCTTTGTATTGTATTCCCTGCCTGATTTTACCGATTGGCATCTGATTCCCCAATCAATTTACAAATATACTAATCTTTTTCTTTCACCGGGGCGCGAAATGCCGTAATCGCTGTCCGGTCGTTAAAATAGGCTGCGGATACCGGTCGGAACGGGGGCGTGGACGGGGAATTTACAGGATGCCTTTTCCGCAGCGATACCAGGTCAGGGCAGCCCTTTCGAGCTCCTGCATGAAGACCTCCTTGCCATCACAGTAGCCTTCGATATCGTCGGGAAACCGCCGGGCCAGGGACTTTTTCAGCTCTCCGTAGCGGTGTGCCGTCGCAGGGTGTGCGCGCAGATAATCCCTGAAGGCGAGGTGCCGTTCGATGTCGCGGACATTGTTCCGGCCGAAAATGTGTACCTGGTGTGTCCTTTCCTCGCCGCCTTTGCGGTAGTAACGCCGGCCGGGAATGCCGAATTCGCCCATGCATTCGTAACCCAGCACCTCGAACGAGGCGTCGAACCGGTCGATGGCCTCTATACTTCTGACCGTCGGCATGATGTCGATGACGGGTTTGGCCGCGAGGCCCGGTACGGAGGTACTGCCGATGTGGTAGATGGCCACGAGTTCGTTGCCGAGAATGCGTGCAATCGTCGCCGCCTCATGTTCGTAGGCGGCCGGCCATTCGGGATTGTAGGGTACGACGCGGATGTTCATCTGAGTTCGTTCTGTGTCGGACGTATGTCCTCCGGCGGGCAGCCCTTTTTCGGCGGGTGCCGTGGACGGAGGTTGGTTGTAGAGGTAGCGGTTTTCGCGGAAGGTGTGCGGTGGTCCGAAATGCTCTCCGGTTTTGGGGAACTCCTTGTCCGACGGTCGGCCGGAACGGCGGGTTGTAGCCGGGATTACTGCCCCTCGTCTTCGAGGCAGGAGGCCAGCGCCGCTGCAAGCGCTTCATATCGGTTCGGGCGCGGCAGGTCGGGACAGACGATTTCTCCCGAGGGGGCGAGCAGAATGTATCGGGGTATCGTGATATTCCTGTTTTGATAGACCTTTTGGGTGATGTCTTCCAGCAGGGATTGACCGGCCCGGATGTGCCACCCGGCGAGCGCATGTTTTTCGACGGCCTTCGTCCATCTGTCGGCTGTCTCCGGTTTGTCTATCGAAATATATACCAGTTGCAGGCTGTCGTACCGGGCGGTTATTTCGTGCAGTTGTTCGGTAAACCGGAACTGCTGTCGGCAGGGGATGCACCAGCTCGCCCAAAGGTCTATCAGGCAGTAGCGGCCGCAGAGGCCGGGCAGCGAGACTATCTCGGCGAGGGTTTCGATTTCGTCCGTGACGTAACGGATTTCTCCGTCGTCTCGTGCGTGTTCCGTTGCTCGCCCTTTGCGCTGCCGTTCGAGCGAGGCGATGATGGCGGCGGATTCGGAACCGGGCGTCAGCGTGAATTCCCGGAGGGCGTGGTGGAAAGGCTGGAACGCCCCGTCGACGGTGCCGAATAGTTTGATGGTCGTCTCCTTTTCGGCCGCGAGGAAGATGCGTGCCGGTTGGCCCTTGCATGTACCGGCTGCGAGAAGCAGCGCCAGGCAGGCAGCGAAGATTGATGTTCTCATAAGAAAACGGGCGGTGATACGTTTGGTTGCATGTTGCAAATGTATCCGTTCCATTTGCGGAAAGCAACGGAATAGAGCGATATTTGTATTCTCCCGGGCGGGAATATCCGACATCTCGTGGATATTTGGTCCGATTGTGGCAAATAAACGTTAAATTGCAGTGCGTATGCCGGTCGTTTGCGGGAAGTGCGGGGCCGGGACCCGTTTCCTGTCGGTGGCATCTGTTTTGCACCGTCGTTCGGTCCGCATGGCCGCAGCGGCATGCGGAAGCGACAACGGATTGGAACGGACATGTAAAGAGTGATGATATGTTGAGGTTCGATTATGGAATGGCGGCGGCCGGTGTTCCGGTTTCCGCCATCGAAGCGCTCGGCCGGCGTGCCGGGGAGTGCAACCGGATGCTGGAAGAGGGTACCGGCGCCGGTGCCGATTTTCTGGGGTGGGTTTCGCTGCCCTCTTCGGTGACGGAGACGGAGCTGCGCCGGGTGAAGGATGCGGCGGAAAAGTTGCGTGCCGTGGCGGATGTGGTTGTCGTGGTAGGCATAGGCGGTTCGTATCTCGGTGCACGGGCGGTGCTCGAAGCGCTCGGCAATCCGTTCGCCTGTCTGCGGCGGGAACGTTCGGGGCCGGATGTGGTCTTTGCCGGACAGAATATCAGCGAAGATTATCTGTATGATTTGCTGGAAGCCTTGCAGGGGCGTTCGGTCGGGGTAATCGTCATCTCCAAGTCGGGGACGACCACCGAACCGGCGATAGCCTTCCGTATCCTTCGCGGCGAGCTCGAAAGACGTTACGGAAAGGCCGGGGCGCGGGAGCGCATCGTCGCGGTGACGGACCGTTCCAGAGGAGCTTTGAAAGGACTGGCCGACCGGGAGGGGTATGCGACCTTCGTTATCCCGGACGATGTGGGGGGGCGTTATTCCGTCCTGACCCCCGTGGGGCTGCTGCCGCTGGCTGCGGCGGGTGTCGACATCGGTGCATTGGTCGCCGGGGCTCGGGAGATGGAGGCGGCGACGGCTGCCGGCGTGCCGTTCGGAAGGAACCCGGCGGAGCAGTATGCGGCGGCACGCAACGTGCTTTACGGAGCCGGATACAGGGTGGAGATACTCGGCAGTTACGAACCGTCGCTCCATTATGTCGGGGAGTGGTGGAAGCAGCTGTTCGGCGAGAGCGAGGGCAAGGAGGGGAAGGGTATCTTCCCGGCTTCCGTTACCCTGACCGCCGACCTGCACTCCATGGGACAATATATTCAGGAGGGAGAGAGAATGTTGTTCGAGACGGTCGTTTCGGTCGCTTCGCCGCTTCACGAGTTGCGGATAGGGGCCGGCGGAGACGAGGACGGACTCGGCTTTCTGGCCGGCCGGCGTTTGAGCGAGGTGAACCGCATGGCCGAAGCGGGCGTTGCCCTGGCCCATTGCGACGGCGGGGTGCCCAACCTGCGGGTGGACATCGACCGGGTAGATGCCTATGGTGTCGGAGGACTGCTCTATTTCTTCGAGCGGGCTTGCGGAATAAGCGGTTACCTGCTCGGTGTCAATCCGTTCGACCAGCCGGGCGTGGAGGCTTATAAGAGGAATATGTATGCCTTGCTCGACAAGCCGGGTTACGAAGAGGAGGGGCGTCGGCTCCGCGAACGGTTGAAAGAGCGGTAGTCTCTTTTTTCCGGATATCGGATTGATAAGGGCGTATCTGCGGGTTTCCGTCCCGCTACCGATACGCCTTTATCAATCCGGCATTTTGCTTTCAGGATTTTCCTGCTCGGCGGCATTTGTGCGGTACCGTCTTCTCAATGCTGTTTTGCGGCATCTTTTTTTCCTGTTTCGTCTTTTTCTGTGTCCGTTCGTCCCGGTCTCTTCTGGCCGGCTCCCTTTTCGGTACTCTCTTTCCCTGTATCGGCTGCCGTGCCCGGAAGGAACCGTCGAAGGATGTTCGCCGCTCCGTTCCGGATACATGTGTCCTGTGTTGTTGATAAAAAGTAAAAATTGTTTTGCTAAATGTAAAATATATTTTACATTTGCAATGTAGTGTTGTATGTACCTGTACAAGTACGGGAAGAAAGTATTATCTAAAATTGATGTTTGTTATGAAAAAGGATTTCTTGTTTCCGCATGCGTGGCGGGTACCGGGATGGATACTGACCGCCCTGTTCGGTGCGGCCGGTCTTGCGTGGAGTATCGATTTTGTTGTATGGTATACGCCGGACGGTAAAATGCAGCAGGTCTCGGACCTGTTGGGAGGATGGATAGACGAGGTCATCGTCATCGGACTGATGGCCGGACTGTTGCTGGTCGCCTTTTCGCGCGAGCGCGACGAGGATGAATATACGACGCGTTTGCGGGCTTCGTCGCTCGTGTGGGCCGTATTGGCCGACAGTCTTTTCGTGCTTCTTGCGACCTGTTTCCTGTATGAATTCGCCTACCTTTACGCTCTTTTCCTGCAGCTTTTTCTGCTGCTCGTACTGTACATCGTCAAATTCAGGACAGCGGTATGGCGGGCGAAACGGGAGGCCCGGAAGACAGGTATCTGATGTTTAAGGCAGTTGAAAGAGAGTTGAAGGAGATGAAAAACAGCATTAAAGTGCAGAGGGCCATGCACGACATGACCCAGCAGGAGCTTGCCGACCGGGTGGGAGTGAGCCGACAGACCATCAATGCGGTCGAACTCGGCAAGTACGTTCCGTCGGCCGTCCTCGCCATGAAGGTTGCGGCGGCGTTCGGACGGCGCGTGGAGGAGGTCTTCACGCTCGAAGAGGAGGATTGAGGCGCCCCCGTACAGGTTGCCGGACGGTCATCGGGAAAACCTTCGGTCTGCTTTGGGACGGTCGGGAACGGGACATGCCGCACTTTCAGATGCGACATGTCCCGTCGTGTGTTGATTGCCGGCGAATTGCCGGGGTTGGCGGATTCGGATTATTGTACATGTAGGTCTAAAATACCTTTGAACGAACCGGTCACTTTATAGCCGGCGTCGCTGGTGAAATCGAAGGCGATGTCATACTCTTCGCCGTTCCGGGTCACGGTTATCGTACCACCGGTGATGCAGGCATCGCCCGTCACGGTATCGTTTTCCATGCGGATGTACCAGGTGCCGCTCGGAAACTTCGGGTGGGAGAATCCTGCACGGCCGCACATGATATCTCGTGAAACGAATTGGTATGCAATATCTTCTATGTCTGCCGTAGTGACTGTATAAGTACCCTCCGGAAGGATGTAAATGTTGTCGTCATTTTTTTCTATGGGGTCTGTGTATAATTTCATGTGGAGGCGATTGCCAGTGCCGATAAACATTTGCGACGAGGTCAACGTAATGCCTTCATCCCACAATTTCAACTCCCACAGTGTGTATGGTTGATGCCTCAACTCGTCATTCGGATAGACAGCTATTCGGCTTTGGGTGAGCACTCCGAAATCGACATCCTCTTCAAGCGTACTGAGAAATTCGGGCTTGCTCTCCTGCGTCACGGGAATCTCGAACGGGCCGATACCTTCGACGTCAGTAGTGACAATCACGCGCGCTGTCCGCGGAGCGGAGTTCTCATTTTTTTTGTCGTTGGCATTGATGCTAATATTATGGATACCACTGTCTTCGTCTTTGAAGGGGTTTACTGTTAACCAATCTTTTTCGTTATCGTATGAGACCCGGACATTCCAATCGAGATTGACAGGAACGACATTGATTGTATAACGTTTTCGGCCGAGATAGTCGATAACGAACCCCTCCTCCGGTACGTCGCCGTCGTTATAAGTCATCGTCAGCGACGGCGGCAGCACCTTGGCCTCCTGCGTCACGCGGATGGCCTTCGGGCCTGCCGACTCCGCACTCGGCGTCAGGGTGACGTTCGCCGAACGTTCCGCCGTGTCGGGGTTGTCCTGCACCGTGACGGTCAACGTCGTCTCCCCTTCGGCACCTTCCGTCGTCGAAAGGGTTATCCACTCTTTGGCGGCCTCATCAATCGCGGCGCTCCAGGTAATCCCCTCGCCCGAAGCGGTCACTTTCACGCTCTGGCCTGCGGCACCCTCGGCCTCGAAAGTC